>Ga0307515_10024726_pt1 | contig 10442 bp, 2 predicted proteins | sample 17_EM_MG_FD_194513 | JGI IMG/M metagenome (GOLD analysis project Ga0307515, IMG submission 194513) | Populus trichocarpa ectomycorrhiza microbial communities from riparian zone in the Pacific Northwest, United States - 17_EM | ecosystem: Host-associated > Plants > Roots > Unclassified | place...
AGCCGATCTCATGCTGCAATGTGATCTATAAGGTTATTGCCAAAATTCTTGTTGGTCGCCTTGCTCATGTTCTGTCTGGCATCATCAACCCCATGCAAAATGCTTTCTTAGGTGGCAGATTAATGAGTGATAATATTAACTTAGTCAAGAACTTCTTTGGCAGTATAACAGGAAACAGTCCTCCCCTCGCTGTCTAATGAAAGTTGATTTTCGGAAGGCTTTTGACTTAGTCCAGTGGAACTTTATAGGGGATCTATTATGGTAGTTTGGCTTCCCTGAGAGATTTGCTCACCTTATCATGCAATATGTTTCCACAACCTCTTTCTTTATTGCTATAAATGGTGATTTGTATGGGTTCTTCCTTGGGAAAAATGAGGTGCGGCAATGAGACCATTTGTCCCCTTATCTGTTTATTTGTTGCATGGAATACTTCTCTAGGATGCTCATGTTGGCTTGCAGGTAACCTGGCTTTCGGTTCCATCCAAAATGTGGTATCCACGACATTAGCCACCTTGCTTTTGCAGATGATGTCTTGCTACTTTCTCGTGGGGATTGCTCTTCAGTTAATGGTATTTTCTAGCAGCTCACAATCTTTGGCAAGACTGCAGGGTTGGATATTAATCCAAGTAAGTCTTCAATTTTCTTTAGAGTTGTTAGTCTCAGTCATAAGCTAAGTATTCTTCATTCTACAGGCTTTCATGAAGGATGTTTTACTTTCACTTATCTTGGAGTCCCCCTTAGCCCTTATAGGCTTCTTGCTAGTCAGTTTTCCCCTCTCCTACATTCCTTAGAATTGTCTATTCAAGGCTGGATTGGCAAGCACCTCATTTTTGCTGGAAGGCTGGAGCTTCTGAGATCTGTTTTATATGGGAAGGTGCAGTTTTGGTTGAACATCTTCCCGCTGCAAGAGATTGTTATCAGACAAATCAGTAGCATCTACAGGAACTTCCTCTGGACTGGGGATGTTAGGAAGAGCACTTCTGCTTTGGTTGCTTGGAAATATGTTTGCCTGCCTAAGGCAGAAGGAGGCCTTAGGTTGTTCAATATCAAAGCTCGCAACATGAGTTTTCTTGTAAAGCAGCTTTGGAATATCCATCTCAAATTTGATTCTGTCTGGATACGTTGGGTGCACCATTTCTACCTACGCAATGAAATTATTTGGACTGCTTCTGCCCACCATTCTTCCTCTCCCCTATGGAAGTCTATTATCTTCCTTAGAGACTACACCATCCAGCACTGTGGAAGTCAATATGGGAGTATTGCTTTGATGAGTGGCTGGAATTCTGGAATGGATAAATTTCTGTCTCATGCTTATAACTTCTTTCGACCATTTGACTCTCCAGTCTCATGGGAAAGAGTTGTTTGGGAAAAGTGGTCTCTGCCAAAGCACTGCTTCATTTTGTGGCTGACAGTTCAAAGGAAGCTTCGAACTCGAGATAGGTTGCCTTTTCTTCCTAGTGATCCCCTTGTGTGTTCTGCCAGCATGAGGAGGAGTCGCATGGCCATTTGTTTTTTTGCATGTGAATGGACATCCTACTTGTGGGGAAAGATTAAGTCGTGGCTGTGGATTGGCAAGAGCATGACGACTTTGTATAGTGCTCTGCATGGTCTGAGGTTTGGGAAAAGCAATCTTGAAGCTCGGATGCGAAGAGTTTCCTTGGGCATCGGTGTTTACCTTACATGAAAAGAAAGGAACAAACGAATATTTAAAGAAAAGTGCTTGGGGGTTGATAGAGTCTTCAGGAGATTTCAAATCTTATTCAACACAATATTCCATTTCCATGTTGCGGACCACTCCCGACTGAATGTTGGCTGAGTTTATTTTCCTTTTACTGTTTGGGTTGCAAGCCTCCTATTAATGGCCCTTGTGTGTTTCAATAGCCGTTGGTTGTTCTCTTAACTGCAAATTGCGTCAACTGTTGGATTTGCTTTTAGTTGGTATTCTTTTTGGTTGGTTATCTTTGGCACCTGCTAGATCCTGGGTTCTTTAGCTAACCGATGTGATACTTTTAGTTTTCTCTCTAGGTAGTTGTCTCCCTATATTTTTTATGAATGAGAGCATGTTCCTTTTTGCTTCTGATTTGTAGTATATGACTTGCCAACTTCCTGGCCTGTTTCATTTTGATCTATTATATTCTTACATTTGATTAAAAATATATATGAAATAGTTAACCATATGATTGATTTTAAAAACACAAGTCCAATTAATAATCGATCCAAAGAAAAACATTAAAATATGATTAAACATTGTTCAAATAAAACAAGGAGATGCAAATGGTTTATCGGCCCCAAACTTAAACTAAGAATTGTCCCCAATATAAAGAAAAAGAGAAGGATAGAAGAGCAACTTCTAGACTTAATTTCTAAAAATAAAGGTTAAAATGTTTATGAAGCTCCTCCAAACTTAAACAAACCTAGAACAAGAAAAAAAATGCAAGTAATAAGAAAAGAACAAATAGAAAAACAAAATGAAGGAATTTAAGAAACTTAGGTTGCATCTTAAGAAGTTTTAGTTTATAGCTTGTAGTTAGACTTTCTTTGGTTATCATTTAGCATTGGTGAGTTTAATGGAGTGCTTGTGTTTATTGAAATTTCTATCCATATAAAGCTTTAACCACTGTCCATTTACATTAAATGTGCCCCTCATTTTCTAGTGCACTTCAACCACGCCATAAAGAAAGGTGTGGGTCATAATGAATTATCTTGAGTGTAACTTACTAGGAAAGGGTTAAAGGCGAGAATTATAGAGAAGTACTTTCTACCCAAAAGCAAATTCATGTATTGATAATAAAATTAATTAATTTAATTATATTTTTATTTAGAATTGTGATTTATATTTGAATCGAAATATTAAAAATCTAATAGGCCATACACATTAAGAATTATTGGTAAGAAATTAAACTGAGATAATTAATTAAGTATTACTTGATTATAAATAAGTTTTAGAAATTGAGGACTACAATGTAATTTATACAAGGGATTACAATTCTTGACCAAGAAAAATCAAGTAGGGACTTAATTGCATAAATTTCTAAATATATTTAGAAATAATATATGAGATATTTTTCTATTAATAGGGTAATTTTTTTTCTATAATTAGAATGTTATGCGTCATAATTTTCTCAATATATGTATTGTACACACTCTAAACATTAGATACACTTATATAGATAAGCATAATAAAGAAAATAAAGAGATGACATTAAAAGTATAGCAATTTCTCTCTCCTAAATGAGTTTTAAGAGATTTCTAATCTAGTTATTTATATGGATTATTATTATTAGAGGTCTGATAATTGAATGTTTTATGATTTGCAACAATCTTTGATTGAGAAGTTGATTAAACTCCAAAAAAAGAATTGTTTTTTAGGAAATCTTCGCACAAATCCTAAATGATCGTCTAACATGATCCTTGAGATTCCTACAAGTTTTAAAAAAATATTGTTTTTGCTATGTTTATATGTTTTGAAAAACCTAACAAATCATTTATTTAGAAAATATGTTAGTTGAATCTATGCACATTTTCACTATTTTCTCATAATCTCAAATTTATTTGATGAGTGCAATTCTTGGTTGCATTCCAATGTCTAGAAATATTTTGATTACTTCTTTTAGATGGATAGAATAGATGATTCACCTTATTAGCAAGAAGAAGAAGAAGAAGAAGAAATGTCTAGAAATAGAGGTGTGTGTGATTGTTGATTGATTCTGGGGAACACAACATAATTGCAAAAATGGTGGTAGTTAGAAATGTGATGGCAAGAAAGAAAAGATAGGAAAGAAGATGATCCCATTTAATTTAATTTCATTTAATTTAATTTAATTTGCAGTTGTGAATTGCATAGAGTTGAGGATTTATATTTAATTTTTTAACCTTAAGAGCTTTTTAGTTATTAATTTAATTATAATGGCAATTCTGTGATATATTTTAAACTTGTTTGTTGATTGAATTTGCAACGCTAAACCTAGTATGTAAAGTATATTTTTTTACACTACGGGGGCAAAGTAAAACCCAGAAACCCTTTTGTTGATTTTTAACCTTAGGAGCTTTTTTGTTATTTAATTTAATTAAGTTAAAAAGCTTTTCAAGAGTTCCCCTGCATTATTTCTCCATCAATCTTTGATGCTGATCTCCTTGCCCCTTTTGTTGATTTTGGTGTTGGAAAGATCGTTCGCAAAACCCAGAAACAGTTATCTGAATAAATCATAGCAACAAAAGGATTGTAGGGTCTAGGAAATTATAGAAAGAAGGAACTTTTTTTTATAGGAATATGAACTGTAAGGATTGTGCCACCGGCAGCGTGATCGTCTAGCCCTGTATTCCCTGCTTTTTATCTCTTTATGTTTCTCATCCCCGCCAGGGCCGTGTATAATGTTCATCCTCCATAGACATCGCTAGATATCTAATCAACATTCTACTCATTTAGTTATACACCAATTTATATATATCTGACATGTCAACCTAAAAAATTGTAAGGAAAAAAAAAACAGTACAAAAAATCATTTCTCCATACATTTTTATGCCCCAAAAAGTGTTCAAAAAACAAAGAGTCCACAGTTAAATCACATTCGAATGAAGGCTGGTGAGAGATGGAGGAAGCGCATGTTCTACGGTAGGCCTTTCTGATTAGTTATGCTCCAGTAGAAACGAGTACGCCTTCTGTTAGTGCTCAGAGCCAGGAGTAGCATCATCTCCGGAACCTCGGCGCTTCTTCTTTCCCTCCCCATGCCTTGACCGTCTTGGTGCCTCGTCCTCACTTTCACTCTCATCATTTCTGATGCTATTTACAGCACCAAATTGATCTTCATGGGAAGCCTTTAATGTTTCCTGCATGTATTTTCTCTCGTCATTTGATTCCCCAGCTGCACCCCTGACCACATCTGATTCTGCACTATGCCTGTCATTTCGATCATTTGCGGCCGCCCTCTGGTCTCTCTTAACAGACCGGCTGTTGTTCTGGGAGGATGGCGCAGGAAACGGTGCAAACATGCCACCTGGCCGAGGACCTCGGAGAAGATTTGATGGAGTGGGACCCATCCCCCCAATAAAGGGAGGACGTCCTGGACCCATCATCATCCCAAATCCACCAGCTGGAAACACAGCCCCCGGTTGGGAAGGCCGCCCAGGAAACATCATACCAGATGCAGCACCAGTAAAATCACCAGAAAACCTCGGACCATATGGGGGGAATCCACGGGATGCCACACCAAAGAGATCTGGCATTCCAAAGCTATCGGGTGTAACAGCTCCATAAGAAAACCCGTCAGCACCCATCATCATGGGGGGGAAACCTCTGATGCCAGGGATGGGTCTAGCCCCACGGGCCATTGGATTGTGAGAAGGCCACATCATTCCTCTACCTCTCCCCCTGCCTTGAGCTGCTGGTCCAAGAGGCTGCCCAAAGGACTCCTCCTCCTCTTCACTCTCTTCTTCTTCCTCTTCTTCATTGTCCTCAAAGGGGACAATGTCAGGGTTCTCACCACCACTGTCAGGATTGACTCCCTTTTCCTTTTCCTCTTCTCGTTTTGCTTCTGCTGCAAGTGAGACTGCCTGCACCCCAGAAGGAACATTATTTAGATACATTTAGTTCATTGCATTCCATAATTTGGAGAGTTGCACCTTAGGATCCAATGCAATATTGGGTCTGGCAAGGCCACCCATTAAGCATACTGGTTTCATCAATATAAAAAATTGTTCTACAAAAGAAATGTTTTTGGTTCTGAGGTAATGGATCCCCACCTCCCTAAACCCTCAGCTACAACCACAGAATACTAAATGTACAAAATCAAAGACGAGAAATAAATGGAAGGAGCTGATGTCCATAATTGAGATAATGTATCCAACATAAAAGAAGAAAAAGGAAAACTGATGCTAACTTGTTCCTGAAATCTTGAATTCTAGGATTAATACCCTTGAGCAGCTGCAGGGTCTGACATTTTTACTTAAGTTTGTAAACATTTAAAAACACAAAAGTCATTCATGAAAAGTGAAAGAAAACTGGAAAAGAGAAACTTTTGTTTGCTTTTATAGTTATTTAACATTAGGGGGCCTCACTGAAATCTTTTGGAAACTATATGGGTGATAGTTACAAATTTTAAACTATTAATGCCAAAGTGAAATATCATTAAATTAGCAAGGACTAAAATATAGTAGATCCACCTGGTAAACTATTTGTGACAAATTATTATTATTATTATTATTGGATACACTAAAAGCCTGCACCTATTACACCTAGGTCGCTATAGAGCATCGCATAAATGGAACAATAATGTGAAGAAACTGCATCACCAACAATCCAAAGGCACACCATTTACGTTTGTGAAAAACCACTAAGTTGATAGCAAACCTACCCTGTTTATCATACAAATCATTCAAGAAATAACCATAACTTTCGAATCTAAACTTGATTGAATTTTGTACATGAGTTCCTCTTTTTTAAATGTCTTCTATCCCAGTTCTTGTAGATTTCACAAAACAATCAAATACAATATATTTGTTCCAGAAATTTGATCACTTATGTAGCAATGGTTTATACACCCTTGAAAGGGCATTTATAGAAAAATGTGCTTGATTGATCATTTTTCAAAATCTACAAGAACTCAAAACGAAAATATTTAAGAAAACTATAATAGAAAACGTTGTTGAAGTACAAATACTATATGGTGGTCATCTCAATCATGCAAAAAAGCAACATCCTCCATCCCATGTTAAAACCTATTTTGGTTGTTAAGCTGTGAACCTAATATCTTGTCTAATTTCACATGATCCCTTACCAATTGTGGGACAACCTGATATACATGTTTACATGCATCTACATGACTGTAACTTCTATTCTATGTTCTCATATTTTGTTACCACATTCTAAATGCAGGGCAAATGGACAATAAACTTTTTTAAGATTATCAAGAGCAAAATCTTCAAAATGTGACTACATTTAATTGCCAAAAAAGGAAAGGGCAATGGCACAACACATCATTCTTTTTTTCAATCTCATTTTCATTTTCTCTGAATTGTTCATGTGCTTCTTGATCTAATTCACCGTGTTTAGAAGAAAGAAAAAAATTATGGAACAAGCATACCATAAGTTCGCTATCTGGCTCCAGATAAAGTAAGGACGCCAACTGCTCGCCAATAGAGGGTTCTAGCTCTTGACAATCTCTACTAATCTGCGTTCATGAGAAGTACAAACAGTGCTTGGAATAAGCAAACACACTATAGCATCAATGAAGAATTGAAAAGACTAGCTGGACTAATATTAGGACTTGATTACAGTTTGTAGCTCCAATAAGTGAAATTTCAACCAAGAAAACAATCATAACAAAAGAAATGCAGTGAAATCATATTGATAAAAATGATTTCAAATGTGGAGCTCAATTATCAGAGGTACTTACATTTCTTGATGATTGCACTAATGCAAAAATAACAATGATAACAGTAATAATTCACTATTACACCATTCAAGCAGTAGAAGTACAAGGCCTTTTGTATGTTTTTTTTGTCTTAATTCCATTAATAATTTCACACAAGTTTCATGCATTCTACATAGGGATTTTTGCCCATGCTAACAAATCAAAGAGTAAAAATTGCCACAATTGATCCAATATGTAAAACTGGCAGCTGTACCATTGCATTCAGGCATTTCTGTTAAGTTATGAGCGCCATGAATTGCTGATATGGTGCCTTAGGGTACTCAATTCAACATATCAAATTAATTAGATTTTGCCAGGCCTAAACACAACCCCTTTCATGGTGCAGTTGGCAGTAGTTTCTAAGGCATTCCATGACTGGTTATAATGCTGAAGCATTGATTTCATATATGGTTGATGAAAAGGAACATCTTTGGGAACTTGAATAGGCCTTTAACGGTAATTCTGTAATTTTTTAAATAACCTACAAAACCATTCTGGTAACTCCAAACATTGCTACTTTTACTTGTGGTGCCTTTGGTGATTCCATATTATGTGACATGATTCCTGTGCAAGTCCTTCACATTCTTGGTTGATCTTGTCTTTCAGATCAACATGTGGACTTCTCTCTGGGAAAGAAAATGGTTTTCAGGCCAATGAGTTAACTTGACATCAAAATTACAAGGGCATTGATGACAATACGCATCTCTGGTGTTTTTCCAGGTAGCTAGCCCAAATCAAATGTGATTTTTTCTGTATAGCAAGAGAAGTGTTAAAATCAGCTGCTGTCCCTTTCTCCATGTTGATCCTAGAGGAAACTAGGTGGTTGTCAGATTTTTCTGATGTTGCACCTGCTAACTACCAAATGAGTTGCATCCTTTGCCTCTAATTCCAGGGTCTTAAAAGCCTAATCTTCCAGCCTATGAAAGAATCCTTGTGACATGCCAAGCTTATAAGGCACATTGATGAACTGTTGTCCAGCTCCAAAGAATTGTTTTAAGAATTAATGCATTGCTATCCTAGCTTTGCTTGCACCAAAAAACAATTATGGTTTTTGGTGCATCTATGGTGATAAGACATACCATAAACAAGATTATCCACCATTTAATTGACATGTTGGATCTATGGCTACTTCTACAATCTTTCCAAATATAGATTTGAAAAGTGGGTATTCGGTATCATCAAATACTCATCAGACTTGAAAGTATCCTAAAGGTATTGATATATAAAGCTTCATTCAAAGAGTGAAGGTCCTTGTATGATTCTGAAGAAAATTAGCGACAATGCTTACGTCCTATAAGTAACAACAGAACACCATATATTTAAGAGAGGTGACCAAGGTTGTGTCAAAGCATCTAAACATCATGTGGCATATTATCTTCAGGAGGTGTGATCCAGGTTCAAAAATTTCCTTTGGATACAATCAGCTGTTAAGAGCTGTATGGTAGCTCGTTTGTTCTCAAGTGAACATATCAAATCCATAAGAGTTTGCCAGGCCAAAAAACACAGTCCATGTGATGGCATACACTGGCAGCAATCTCTTTAAGGCATTTAGAAGGGCATTCTAGGACTGCCACTGATACACAAGCATTGTGGTGTAGAACCACCAACGAGAACACAAAACCAGAGAACCAATTCTCAACGAGAAACTTAGTTTTAGTCTGATAATTAATATTCAACATTCTCTTAATATCTAGGTAGGGTGCTTATTTATTTTTATAGGCACCAAACCATATAAATAAGAAAACCTATTACATAGTCCTAATACAATAAGAAACTAAAATAATCTAAATTCCTATTTTAACTTCTAAATAATAAATACTAATATTCCCACATAACACTCAGAAAGTCCAAAATAATCATACAACATTAAAATTCCTAAACAATCAAATATTAATTCCTGTAGTTGGGAACTTGAACTTATTTGGTAAGGCAGATTTCTTAGAATCCAATTTCATGAACTTATTACTCAAAAGTTCATTCTTTATAAGATAAGAGCAGAAAAATGCAAGTCCTCACAAACATAGTATACACAGTATGCAGGGGGATAGAAGAAGAACAAAAAAATAAATAGACGAAGACCAAAGACAGTACCTTCACCGGCAAGTTCTCATTGAATGGGTTTCTCAAGTGGCGAGTTTTGTGGAAGGACAGTTCACACAACTTCAAAAGGAAAATTGCAATTAGCTAAGTCATATATTTGTGTTATTTAAACATACACAAAAACTAATGTAGCGAGATTTTTTATAATTTTAATGGCTATCCCCAGATTTTGAATTCTAACATTCAATAACAAGCATCTAGTGCACATAATCTGTCATGGTAATATGAAATTGAAAAGCAGCAGCAGTCAGTTTTTGTTTTTCTGCTAGCCATGATATAACATTTGGAGAAAGGATAGTTGTGAATTCAAAATAAATCATATTCCATATGTTACAGTTCACATGGAGAAGCCACCAAAATCATGAGCAAGGCCACTCAGGAGTCAGGACTCTGCACAACAAATAAATAATGCATGATGACTTTTAGGAATCTAGTTTTCTCTACAATCCATTGTTGCTTTTCTAATTAAAGCAGCCTCCAAGTCAAGTTAAAAAATACAGTACCTTTATATACATTTCAAGATATATATTTTGTCAGATTGTCATCAAAGAACCAGTCTAAAATTAGTTAGCATTACCGAAGTAATTGATACCCCTTTTGAAGATATTGCCTGTGCCTGGTTTAATGGCACATTTTTTTACTCCTATACTGTTATTTTTTTATGGATTTTGTCTCTCAATGATTTTTTTATGAATTCTCCTTTCTACTATAAGTTTCATAAGGTTGTTTACCTCACGTCCAGTTCTATTGTATTTGATACCACATGTAAAAAATCAATAAAAGGTCAAAAAGGTCAAAAAGTTTCTAAAAAAAAGTGAAGGAGGGTAAAGAAAAGGCCCAAATTTGAATAGTAAAGAAATTGAATTAAAATTTTAGGAATAAAGGTTGTATACTTTACCCAATATTTTTAATTTAATTTCTTCAATAACATTT
>Ga0307515_10024727_pt1 | contig 10442 bp, 14 predicted proteins | sample 17_EM_MG_FD_194513 | JGI IMG/M metagenome (GOLD analysis project Ga0307515, IMG submission 194513) | Populus trichocarpa ectomycorrhiza microbial communities from riparian zone in the Pacific Northwest, United States - 17_EM | ecosystem: Host-associated > Plants > Roots > Unclassified | place...
AAATGCGATATAACATCTTCACAAGTTAATGGGACATCATCATTTTCGACACCGTGGCAGGTGAAAAAAGAAAACAAGTCAAAATCGGGGTCGTTTGTGCATGAGTTCAATTTGGATAATATAATATCGACATCAATCAAATCATTACAAGGTGCGCGAGTATCTGCAAGGGGCACACATCAGTCGGCGGTACAAGAACTAACTGACCAACATACCATTGTCAGAACTCCAGTAATGTCCCACAGGAAGAGACGCGATGAGGGCCTCAGTCGGATCCTCGAGCTTGACTGTCATCACAGAGCGTTGCAGAGCAAGCGGACACCCAGCCCGAGCCGAGGACAACCTCAGCATTCTCATGTGTATGTGAGCATTCGAGTGAGATGTTGCATGTATAGAAGCCACCACGGGTTGGAATGGATAGAGAGGTGTCGCAGACATAGCGGCCAGAGGGGTTAAACAAGGGGAGCAGTTTTAGCCGGTAAACTGAGCCAAATGCGATTGTAGACCGAGGAGCGTTCGGCTCAACCGAAATCGAAATCGACGAAGAGCCAGTAAGACCGGAGAGCATCATGCGAGTATCTGGGAGACGAGGAGAGTGGGAGAGGAGGAGAGGCACCGAAAGTCTCGCGGGATGATTAGAAACCCGATTGTCGCGAGTTCGACATGATTGCGCAATACCCTTTATAATCATGTGATCCTGGGAACGCCCCACGTGACTGCATGGTTTTTTGCGTTTTTTGCAGGGCGGAGGTAAACGAAAAAACTACAAGAACCCGAGACTTACGTCCCGGGAATATTATCTAGTGTTACGGATAGTCACCCAATGATTGTGTGCACATTTGTGCACATTTATTTTTACCCAGACGGTACAGGATAAGACGGTACAGGATACTAGTAGTAATCATGCACTGTTTCCGGCGTTGTTCGGTATTAGTCTTGAGATGCTCGAATTAGAAGCGCCTTGGGCTCTCTCGGACTCCCGGACCCGTCCCATCTTCAATATCGCCTCCTCTAACTCCTCTTGCTTCTTTTCAACCCGTTTCATAGCCTGCCTGAGTTCGGGTATCGTTAGGTCTGCATTCTGGACATTTCCACCGGCAGCCGGGTTCTGTTGAAGCGCCACCAGATCTGACCTGATCATCACCACCTCGTCTACAACTTGGCCTAATGATATCTTTTTCCACATATTCTTTCGCCAGTCTGGATAGCCGTGCGGAATTTTTCTGAGTCAAACAGGCATTCGCCCCTCAGCAATGTCGAGAGTCGTTCATAGGTTTCCTCCATTTCCTCAAATTTCGGGTCCAGCATCTCCACTGATCCGTACAAGTTATGTTTCATGGCACCTACGCGTGTCAGGGCGGTGGAGGCCGGGGAGGGTGTAGCTCAGCGGTAAGACAAAGCCTTGGGACTGGTCAGTTCAGCAGCGTACGTCTTGGAGGGCCGACCCTTGTGGGCGAATTGGAAGGTCCCGCAACTGGACGAAAAACCTGTCGAGGGGGTCCTCGCAAGTTGATGTTGATGAGGGGTGAAACGAACTTGAGGCCCGGGTAGTACTCTGTTTTGCGTTGATGATGGTGTGGTAGGGACGTCTATCGGGTTGTGGTGAGGGTGATGGGCTCGATGAAGGCGGAAGAACAAGAACGGCAGAAGTTGGTGATTTTCTTTCAACCTTCCTCTGTCGGTGGGAAACAAATGGCAAAGGCACCAGGATCATCGGAATCGTCCACCTCGTCCGCCCGTACCTCGGCGAGGGATTCTTCGGCCTCGATCGGATCAGAGTCCGGCGGAGGACTAGTTTCCTGAGGGAAGACTTAATATTCGTCGATATCAACGTGGCTTGGCACTCACGGGCTCAAACGGAGGGGGCCTAATGGATGACACCGAATCGGATCGTGAATGCATCGATTCGTCTGCCAAGGATCCGAGGGTCGGGGGGAACTGGAGCTCTTGAGGTTGAAGCAGCCTCTCGTCGTTTCCCTCGCTGTTTCTCCCTACCGCGTGTCGTGACCATTGCTTGCGAACGGTCCTCGCCTCCAGATGTTTCTGGAGGAACGGGTTTCCTGCGCAGTTTCGGTGGTAACGTGGTGATCAAGACAGTCCATTATCAGCCTCTTGGATGGCTTAGATACCTGGAAGGATTGCGCACTCGCCCGGTCTTCCATTGTCGGTTGAGGGGCCTGAGAGGGAAGATCAGATCCAACGTTCAAATTCGGTGGTTCTGAGAGGTGTTTCCGCTTCCGCGACGCGGTCTCCGTCAGGCCGGCTACCGCGGAGGAGCCCGACTCGAGGCGGTGCGAATTACGTTGGACCAGAGTCTCCTCTCTGGCTCCGGATTTCGTCGCTTCGGGGTCTGTTATCGAGACAGGATCCAGTTGGTCCACCTGATGAAGCACAGTTAACAGTTTACAAGATTCCGTACAAACAAGCTGGCGACGCACTTCTTCGGGATCTGGTAGCTTTTTATCATAGAATCCGAATGTGACTTGCTCGCTCAGCGGCCGGGGAGTCTGGGAGATGGCAGGAGCAGATCAACCGTGAGAACAGGGCGTTGTGACGGTGACCTGTCACTTCCGAAACCCTGAGCCACGTAACTCCTTATCACCATCACCAATCGTGTCGCCAGTCTGGCACTCCCCAAATAAGTTCACACTCACCTACAATATGGCTGGAATATCTAGTACGGGTTCCTCTGCACACTGTTCTCCCCATTAACACTCAACATTGTCAGCCTTTGAGTTGTATAAGAGAAGCGACTCTCCCAAAATCTCTAGCGATACATTCGGAACCAAACTCGACCCTGGTATCTACCTCCCATTATCTCAACCGCCCCCCACTTACCTTACTTCACTAGAAACAATGCAAGCTATCGAGGCTATACTGAAACCCCTTATGAGGCGTGTTGATGCACTTGAGGCAGCAAACAAGAATACCAGGCTCGAGGCTCCATCCACCTTTACTGCCTCCTCCCAGACCCACAAGATGGACCCCCCACCCAGGGAAGAGTCCCTTGAAATCACTCCCACTCCACTCCACCCCCCACCTACCATGACCAAAACCAGCAGCAGAGCCACTGTCACCCACTCCCCCCCCCTTGGCCTTGACCTCCCCAGCATCACTGTTGCTGAAAAGCCTGAGGATGGGACAGTGTCACTGGGTGAACTGGTTCACAAATTGGACCAAATGGACACTGGGTTTAGATACATGCATGGGGTATCAAATGAAAGGCTTATAGCCTTGGATGAGAAACTGGACAGAGTGATTTCTGGGTTGGATCAGACCAATGTGTCTCTGGTTAGGCTTGAAGAAAGGGTGGAAAAATTGGAGGAGAGTCTCTTAGATAAAATTATGAAAATTGTTCTTAGGGTTACCCAGCAACAGGGGGAGGTGTAGAGTTTACAAAACCCTATTCTTGTTGTAAAGCACACTTTTCATTAGTATTTGTGCTATGAATTTCACTGAAATGATTATATGGCAACTGTCTCAAAGAGTGTGTATACTAGGAGAAAGAAGGAAAAAAACAGGGTGATTAGGTAAGCCATGCATGGTAAAAAGCTCCATCGGAAAAACCTGTCGAATCTCGTGAGGTTGTCATAAGATATCATAATGGTCAAAATGTATAAAAATGTCCAAAATCCATGAAAATGCACTTGAAAGAGTTAGCTGTAATTGCGATGCCATTATAGCCCCTTCGCAATGAGCATACGAGAGGCGTGTGATGCCGTTATAATGACCTCGTAATGTGATCCCGAGGCCGTTTCAAGCAAATTTCGCAGCACCTACAAGATACCTCGAACCACTGGAATAACACTGTGGGAAGGCACTGACGAAAGGTGCCCACTGTTCATGCGCCCTGTGTTCGCACACTTGTGATCAGTACCGTTAAGTTATGTGACAAAACCGAACTTTTCAGTGGCTTTGGTAAGTTTATAGGTCACCCACCATGATATGCCACGGGTACTTAATGTAGAAATGAAAAATTGACCAAATTCATGTTTTTAGTCACTTTATATGTTAAATGTCATTTACACTTATTTCGGACACTCGTGCCAAGAGGAATAGAAATACTTCATTTTATTTCATATCATGGTACAGAATACAATAGAATGGTTTGCATCCTCATTCACCGATGTCAGAAATAATCACATTGGATGGGTCCTCGTCCTCGCCATTGCTGTCTGAACCATGCTGTTGATATACTGATGATTTGCTGCGGGGGAAGTTAAGTATCAGGAAAGCGGCATCTCTCGCCCTGGATAGAAACTGCCATCGCTAGGATCGTCCAGGCCGGCCGGCGTGGCCCAGGACCCGGAGGTACCGCCAGATAGAGGCATCACCGGGAACCTGGGGACACAGGAACTGTGGGGATGTGCAACGAGCGTGAGGCTGAGGAGCCGCCTTGAGCTTGGTCTCGGGGACCTTGGCGTTGAGAGAGTCGATAACGGAGTCATATAAGTCCTCGATGATGTACCCCATGATCCAGGCCATCTCAACCCAACCTTCCAGCATGAAATCACTGCAAACCTCCATCTCCCACCGAGTCCTCGAGCTGCCCCAGGGATCAACCTCGGAGATTAAGGAGTTTAGAGAGATCCTGCAATGACTCGGCTGGGGGGAGGATGGGGAAATTTAACTAAGTTGGCACGAGGGGTAACAGATGGTTTGGAGGACGCGCTCGGCCTCAACGCCATTAATTATCTTGAAGTCAGACGCGTTATCCCCGGCAATGGCGCGACGGGAGTTGCTCTTCTTCATGGTGTCCGATCGGATGCGGGAGGTGATGTCGGCAAGGTCAGGGAGACGGTCCATGCTGCCATTGAGATCAGCCCAGATGGGTTCGACTTGGGTGATACTGAAGAGGAGTGGGTGCATCAAACCGAAGATGTTGAAAGCCATCTCCTTTGCAGAGAACGTCCTGACACTGTACGACTTGAGCTCCTGAGAAACCAAACTAGCGGCATTCATCAGACCGGTGCCACAGGTCCATCTGCAAAATAAGTCAGAAGGGCAGTAAAAAGCTTGTTTTATAAACATGCACCCAATGACGGCACTGGCGAGGCCGAGGTATTCACCCCAGCTCTCAGCGCTCCAGTGGTTGAAGAGAGTTTACAGAGAAATCTTGAGACCCGAGTGGATGTTGATGATGAAGGCGAGACCGACACTCGCGAGCGACAGAGATTGCCCCATTCCTGGAGCAGGAATAGATGGTCCGGCCTTGTCGCTGTAACGCGGTTTGGAGATCGTCAAGTCCATTTCGCCGGTGACCGAGGTGTCCGTCACGCGTTTAATGTGCCTGATGTAGATTCAACCTTTGAGGCGGAGGACACCTTTTTGTTGACTGGCATTTCCACCGTTGAGGGAACCATTCTCTCCCACACCCGCGTTTGATAAGAGTCGCCCCAGACCGCGTTTTTTCTCCTCGACAACACAGATGATGGCCTCCTGGAATAGGTACACGAAGAACTCACAGACAATCGCATCCCGTCGAACGGAGAGGAGGTCATACATCTGCAAAGGTCCGAGACTGGCAATGGGGTGGCCTTTCCAATCGATGATTCTAGCCCTGAGGTCCTCAGTGATGGCGTGGAAAGGGGATTCCTCGGAATGGGTCGTGTGATCATCCCGGTAGGAATCGACAAAGTTCTGTGTCTGTTCTTGGAGGGAAGAGGTTGTGTATGTCGGGGAGAGGGCCTGGGTAGATCGGGAGCGCTTCAGGCTGTTGGTGGTAGCGTAATGTGGTGGGGGAGAGCCTGAGTTGTTTGACATTCTGGATTCCACCGCGACGAGGGGCTTGACAACGGGGAAAGTTTCGATGACTCGAGGACCCAGAACAGAACTTGGGGGACGTTTTCGATCGCAGGCGTTCACGTTGTACTGCATGAACTGGTAGAGGTCGGGGTCGGCACAGTTGAGGACATCAATACAACGGGCGGTGATTTCGCGGTTGACGGTGGTGAGCTTTCCATGGATGACGTCGTACCACATAAGCGGAGCATCTTGCCGAGCCCAGTTCCATGAGGAGTCGAATCAGCGAGCTTTGAGAGCATCGAAGGCGGGGAGGATACCATCAACGTAGAAATCACCGTGTTCGCGGCTGATCGCATCTAGATGTGCTTGAAGTGCGAGGGAATTAGCCTTTTCTGCGTCGTATTTGAGATCGCCGGTGCAGGAGGAGTCCTTCTTGAGGTAACGAGAGTAAAGTTCAATTTGCTGGCCGGCGAACTGGTACTACTCTGCCTGGAATTTGAAGAATTCCTCGCTATTCATCACAGCCCCTCCACCCCCATCGCTACCGGAACCACCTGACGAGGCAGACGACAGCGTGATACCCGAACGCTGGGTATAGAGCGCAACAACTTCGTCCAACCACGCCTTCGCCTCAGCCTCGGAACCCAGGCGTTTTGGAGGTTCCAAAGTAGTACGGAGGAGGAGAACGCCATCTGCACGTTGAGGACCGAGACCCCAACTCTTCGAGAGGTATGATTTGATGACACTAAGGTTGAAACCTCCAGGCATTTTTCTACCAATGAGGTGGGATACAAGTCCTGTCGTGTACTTGCCAAGGCTTCCGGAGAAGCCGAAACCAAGGCAGCACCAAGTTCTTCAAGAGGAAGTTCTTCGCCCTTCTCGGGAGCTGAGCTGAACTCTTGGCCAAGGTCTCCGAGAATCTTGTTCTGTAAAGTAGATTTACCGCCAACGAGATCTTTGGTAGATTTGGAGAGTGGAACCTCATTGGCTGGCTTCTTCAGCTTCTGGATGATGATAACGGTTATTCCACCACATAGTCGGACTCTTGGACGATCTCGAAAATCCGTAAAGCGACCACGGTATAAGAATGAAGAGATAACCTCGACGATGGGCTTTCCCTCATGGATAACGTTGCCGATGACCTTGACAGCCTTGCCAGCGTCGGTATCGATGACGGAAGCAATCTTCGCTTCAGCCGTGACGACGTCGCCGACGTGTAGGGGAGAGGCGTCATCGAGCATATGGAAACCGTTCGAGAGGTGGACCAAGTTGGGAAGGTCGTCGTCGATTGACTGAGGGAAAATAGCTTTCATGATGGCCTTGGAAGTCTGGTCAGGGTGTGAAACTCTCATCCAGAACAACGGGGACATACCGACACGGAATGTGAGACTCGAAGGATGTCCTACCTTCTTGAACCAAACCTCAAACAAGGCGTCGAGAACGGGGATGAATGGAACGGGCTCTCTGGAGACGGATAGCGATTTTCTGGCCAGCGCGGGGCGCGAGGAGACGGCGGATGGGGTTATCAATGTATGAAGCCTAAGTTGTTTGGCATCCGGGAATCTGCCACGACGGGAGTGGACAGCAGGGAAGGTTTCGGTGACCCGGGAATCCGTTGGTGTTGTGGAACGGCGCGAGGTCCGGTTCCATGAGTTCTCGATGGTGGTATTTCTGCGGGTAGAAGTGTACAGGTCAGGGAGGTCCCTTTTGCTTCACCCTGTTGATGAGTAATGCCGCGAGGCAGAATGGGGGAAGGGGGCTGTCGTCCGGTCCCTGGATCACCTTCCCATGATGCCCAGAGCAAAAAAAACGGGGTCATCGCCCGGCCACAGGGCCAGAGAAACTCCCACCGGTTGCTCCGGCCATTAGGAATTTGGAAGGCGAGTTGGTGAGACCAGTAATTGATGTCTAGAATCGGCAGAGGGTTTTTCGAAGGGATCTCGCGAGCGATGGAGAGTGCCCCCATTCCTGTAGCGGGAATAGTTCATCCGGCCTTGTCACTATAACACGGTTTGGATCAGGGCCTACATGGGCACGAAAAAAATGAGGGTCTTACGTGGATGTTATGTGAAAGCGATGATACCGCGGATAGCGGCACCAAGTTCGAGAGCCATCCTTGCAGACATAAGGATACGGATGCCAGTTCCCTGGGACTCCATGAAGCCCGCACGAGTGGTGGTAGCTGGTCGAGACATCTCAGTTGGCTCGCAATCCATAGCAAATTCAGTTTCATTATTGCTGGTAGCCTTTATGTTAGCGAATTCGTAGGATCCTTCCTCACTGATATCGTCAAAACCACCGGCGATCATCACTTTTGCATTTCCAGACAACAGGGTATCGCAAGCGATCTCGATGGACTGTAAGGCGGTTGCACTACAAGAAGTTGATCAATTCGTGTTGGATTCTCGTTCAAAGCGTTCACTCACCAAGCACCAACGGGGATCTTTATCGGGCCACTGGAGGACAGAAGGGGCAAGTTGACCCATCCAGCGGTAGTGTTGGTGAAGCTATCGGGGCAGGGTCAATGACACGCGGTCTGGTAAATGCGTAAAACTTACGTCTCTTACAAGATGTCATTCTGTACCTCCTTCTCCTCGCGACGGTCCTTGAACATCCGCTGCAAACTTGTCATACCACCCATGCCGCTTCCCAAACTCGAACCAACTTCTCAGAGGGATGCATATACTTGTAGAACTCATAAGGATCAGTGATGCCGGACATGTTCAGCACCTCCGCAGTACAGACGAGAGCTCGTAGTGTGGCGCGGTCGACTTGAGAAGCAATGTCGTCAGGAATACCATATTGGCCGGCTTCCCAACCAGGAGTTTGCCCAGCAACATGGCGGCTGAATTTGAAAGCCTTGGGAACGAGAATCCGAGAACCTTTCTTGAACTTCATGAACCACTCTCCACCTTCGCCCGTCCAAACATCGCACTTGGCACCATGCTGGAGTTTAGAGAGATCTTGTAATGAATCGGCTGGGGGGAGGGTGGGGAAATCGAACTCAATGGCATTGAGGCCGAGCGTGTCCTCCAAACCATGGTGGGGGTGGGAGGCAAAGGTAGTTGATCGATAGAATTTCCAGTTCTAAGTCCGAGCGACTCGCATCAGCAAAACGGTCCGATCACTGGGACACTGGGCGTGAATTTTGTGCTCCGGGCCCTATTTTTAAACTTGTTGTGGTGCTGAGTTAGGTTAGGTTCTTACTTCTAATAACTCTGCAGGTTCTGTAGCCAACTATTTTTTAATGTCTATCTGGCCCTTCCCACCGCCTGTGCCCACCATTCGCCCGTTGGCAGCACACATTACATCAGCATCATGGCGACAAAATTATTTCAACTTTTTCTCTTTTCTCAACTTTTTCTCACTTTATTCACAACTGGGGGATTGCGCTTTTTTATAACTTATAATTGAGTGACTGTCCGTAAGGCTATATTCACTCCTAAACATATTTTCAGAGCCCCTTAAGGGAACTGTCAGGACCCCGACCGTTGCGTCGGGATGTGGATATTGTCTCCAAACCGCGCATCCATCAGGAAACACCACCTTGCAACATAGGCCTACATAGCCCTACCGTAGCCCTATATAGCTCTATGTAGCAAGGTGGTGTTTCCTGATGTCTGGAATCCGGCGCCTCGGCCGTTTCGCTCGAAACCCGGCCAACCTTCCAAACTATGGGGTGCGGGAAGGACAGCAGCCCCGGGTACCTCAATCCCACCATATGCTGGTGTGACCCTGACACCCAATTCCCCAGTTTCGTTTGTCCACGCAATGTGGAAGTTCTCAGATACTGAGCAATAAACCTCGGCTAGTGGCACCCTTCTACGACGGATATAACTATGTCTAGAATTACGGATAGTCACTCATTAGTAACTAGAGGCTGCCCGCTTTAGGTTTCGGCATGAGGGTCACTACCGGTTTAGATTTAGTTAAGGTTTATCTCAGCTTCCCCGTCGCCTAGTTAGGCCATAAGGGTCCAGCTACACGCTGGAAACCCGGGACCTTCGGCCCCGGGCAGCCCTTGCTAAAGTAACACCCAGTAACTGCATGTATCGAACACTAAAAAAACGGAGCTTGCAATACCCCGTTCATCATATCTGAGTCATCAAGCGTTCCCATTGACCGGAGCCTCTGAGACAAACCGAAAGCGAGAGCCCGCCCCCCGAGTAACATCAGCCGAGAGCGTGACGATCGTTGGATTCCATTGGATCAGGGGATCGTCCCGGACGCCGTGCTCAGGTCACAGTGAGTGTTGCCGGAAAGCTCAGGTTAAATACTCCCCGGAAAGTTCGTGGTTGGCCGCGCCAGCTCGCGGGTCAATACAACCGAAGTACTGGGCTACTTCAACGCGTTTTACCCTGTTTTACCCCCCCCCTGAGTTCTGCATGATCACTGTCGTGCTTCAGTTTTGCAACTGACAGTAGGGGTTGAAAGGAGACAACTCCCGCAGTGACAGTGACTGTATCCACAGCCCGCCATTCTGTGGATGAGGGAGCACGAGCGTCAGGAAATCCTCCCCGAAAATTAGACAGACATTGAAGGAGGCTCACCGGCCTGAATAATATCCCCGAGTAAGGTAGGGCTCATCCAGATTCGACCGGTTCCACGTGGGTGTGACATTTTGTGACCCGACAATTTTCCGTGCGGGTACGGGCGGATCCTCTCAATTAATTTATTCTCAAATCAGCTCAGATAGC
>Ga0307515_10024729_pt1 | contig 10442 bp, 9 predicted proteins | sample 17_EM_MG_FD_194513 | JGI IMG/M metagenome (GOLD analysis project Ga0307515, IMG submission 194513) | Populus trichocarpa ectomycorrhiza microbial communities from riparian zone in the Pacific Northwest, United States - 17_EM | ecosystem: Host-associated > Plants > Roots > Unclassified | place...
GACGTGGTCACCAAACTCTGCAGAAATTCCAAGGCGTAGATATTCGACCTGCCGGTCAGGGCCGGGCGGATGGCGGCTGGCAGGGCGGCGAGCAGGGCCGCCGGCGCCTGGCCGCTCAGGCCATCGGCATAGGCGCGGAAGTCGGACCCGTAGCTGATCGTCCGGCCGGTATCGAGTTTTTCATCCTGGTAGAAGCCGCCGACCAGCCAGTTGAACGGCCCCTCGCCGCTTGAGGCCAGGCGCAGTTCCTGGGTGAAGGTCTTGATATCGTTGCCGTCGCTCTTGCTAGCCAGATCGGCGCTCGTGAAATCGACGTCCTGGTCGGAGGCGCTGGTCTGCTCGCGATAAGCGGTGATGGAGGTCAGCTTGGCGAAGCCCAGGTCTTGATCGAGCTGGCCCGAGATCCCCGTGCCGGTCAGGCGGTTGGACGGGTCGGTGTTGAAGACGACGTCGCGGTCGAAGATCTTGCTCGGATCGCTGACCGACTTGCCCAGACCAAACGGCGCCGGGGCGCCGATGAACTGGGTGGCCGGGCCGTTGTAGATCGCGGCCACGGCGCAGCAGACCTCGGTGATCTTGTTGTAGTCGGCGATGACGCGGATTGTGGTCCGATCGGTCGGGACCCACAGCAGATCGCCGCGGATCGACCAGCGGTCGCGGTCGTTTACGCCGTTGCCGGTGATGAGGTTGGTCGCATAGCCGTCACGCTTGCTTAGGCCGCCCGACAGGCGCACGGCCACGGTGTCGCTCAGCGGGCCGGTGATGGCGCCCTTCAACTGGCGCTGGTCGTAGTTGCCCAGGCTGACCTCGGCCTTGCCGCCGAACTCGAACGACGGCTGCCTGGTCACGATGCTGATTGCGCCTGCCGAGACGTTCTTGCCAAACAGGGTCGACTGCGGACCGCGCAGAACCTCGATGCGCTCGACCTCGGGCAGGTCGTCCAGGGCCGAGCCGGACCGTGAGCGGTAGACGCCGTCGATGAACACGCCGACCGAGCTTTCGATGCCGTCGTTGCCGTTGCCGTTGCCGAAGCCGCGGATGACGAAGTTGGTCTGGCTGGTGGAGGTGAGCTGGTTGACCTTCAGCGACGGCACGACCGACTGCAGGTCGATCAGGTCACGGATCTGGGCGCGTTCCAGGGTCTTTTGGCTGGTGACGGCCACCGAGATCGGCACGTCCTGCAGCGACTGTTCGCGCTTGGTGGCCGTGACGATGATTTCATCGACGGAAGATACGGACGTCGCCGGCGACGCCTTGTCCTGTGCGAACGCAGAGCTGCTCGCGACCAGCGCGATCAGAGAGACACCCAAGCAATATACGGTCTTCACAACAACCCCCTCCTGTTTTCTTGTAGTGGCCGGTCGTATCAAGGCGATACGCCGGGTCGTCGGGGCCGATCGGCCACGATGTCTCGGTTCGTTGGGTGACGCGATGCGGTGGCCACGGCCTCGTCCAGCGAGAGATTCAGCATCGGCATGGCGTCGCTCACCGCCCCGATCCTGTTGAGATCGCCGCCAACCAAGGTCTCGTGCTCGTCACCGCATGGAGCCCCTGGCGAACCGTTCGGCCGAACGGCGCTGCAGCCAGCGCGGCAGGTGCTGGCCGATCAGAACCATCGCGCGGTTGAAGCCGCCATTGATGTAGACCGGCGCGCCGGCCATGCACGCGGCGTAGCCCTGCCTGGCGACCTGGGTCGGCGTCAGATTCTTCACACCGGCGACTTTGAAGGTCTTGGCGCCCTTCTGGGTGATCATGTCGGTTTCCGTGAAGCCAGGGCACAGGGCGGTCACCGACACCCCCTTGCCTTTCAGCTCGATGGACAGCGCCTCGGAAAACGACAGCACATAGGCCTTGCTCGCGGCATAGGTGGCCACCCAGGGCAACGACTGGAAAGCGGCGCTGGATGCGAGGTTGAGAATGCGGCCATGGCCCCGCTCGATCATCAGCGGCAGGAACAGATGCGTCAGTTGCGTCAGCACGGCGATGTTGATCTGGAGCAGCGCCTGCTGCTCGGCCAGGTCCGTCTCGGCAAAGGCCCCGCGGCAGAGCTGGCCCGCGTTGTTGACCAGGATGTTCACGAGCAGTCCACGCCTCGTGACTTCCCGCTGCAGCTTCACGGCGGCGCCGGCCTCGCCCAGGTCCTGCGCGATGACGTCGACCTTGACGCCGTGCTCCCGCCTCAGCTCCCGCGCCAGGACTTCGAGCTTGTCGGCGCGTCGCGCGACCAGGATCAGGCTGTGCCCGTTGCGGGCGAAGGTGCGGGCGAACTCGCCGCCGATGCCGCCGGAAGCCCCCGTGATCAGCGCGCAGCCGCGCTTGCGAGGATCGTTGATGGAGGTTTTGGTAGTGTTCATTGCTCTCTCGCTCGGGCGCCTTCGCACCCGCGGTTGATGGCGTCCGGCATCCAGCTCACCACTGCTGCCAGACCACGAGGTCCATCCAGACGTTGAGCAGCCAGTGGACGATGACGATCGGCCAGATCGAGCGCGTCTTGAGCACGACCGCGCCGGCGATCAGGCCCCAGAACAGCGTTCCCCACAGCTCCGGCAACGGCTTGCCCAAGTGCCATGCGGTGTAGGCGAGCATCGGGATCAGGATCCGCCAGTCGAGGTCGGCAAACGGATTGGTGTCGTTCGCAGCAGCAGCGGGCGCCCCGCGCGCGGGCAGCAGGTACAGGCCAAACAGCAGGTAGCCGCGGAAGATGAACTCGATGGCCAGGAAGAACGGCAGGTATCCGAGCTCGTAGACCACGAATTGGCCGACGCCATCGAAGTGGCGATAGAACGGATAGACCGCCGCCATGTCCGGGTTGATCCCGTACATATAGAACGTCGGGAACGAGAGGACCAAAAGCCCGATCGCGCTCATCAGGGCAAACCGCCGGAGGCCGCGCCGCGGCAAGCCGAGTCCGAAGTCGCGCAGCCGCAGCTTGAACCCGTACCGGATCACGATCGCGGGAATTCCGACGGTGAGCAGAGCGCCCGCCCAGAAGCTCAGCCACTCTTGGTCCCACGGAATCCCCGGGAGGATCCTGGCGCGCGCCGCCGGATCGCTGCCCGGTCCGGTCCATCCGCCCCAGAGCTTTCCCAGGAGGTCGAGATTGCCGTGGTAGCCCCAGAGCAGGAGGGCGACGATGGCGCTCATCAGGAGCATCCCCCGCGGGTCCCGGAAGGGGCCGACGAAAGCGTTCAAAAGCAAGCGGCCCATCGTGCCGACCGTGGGCGACTCCAGTTCGTTCCGGCCGATCGGCCTGGACTGCGGCGGGTTCTTTTTCATCCCTGCCCCAGGAGCTTGACCAGCAGGTTGGTGAGCACCGGATAGACGCCCCAGGCCAGCCCGACGCCGATGGTCAGGGCGGTCTTGCCTTTCAGGGGGCCGAGCCTGTCGCCCGGGAAGACCCAGGCGTTGAGACCCGCGAAATTCAACGTCTCGTAGACGATGCCCACGGCTGCGCCGCTCAGGAACTGCGCCGGCACGGGCAGTCCCCGGGTCAGCCAGGCGATCGTGCCGAACAGCAGGCCGACGATGGCGATCACGTTGAACACCACCATGCGCGGCGGCGTGTAGAGCCACATCCGCAGCACGCGCGCCTGGATTTCCATGGGCACGCCCAGGAGCGCGGAAATCGCAACGAACTTCAACCAGATCGTCATTTAGACAAACCTCCCATGCGGAACGTTGTTGGAGTCACGGAGACACGCTGTCGTCGAGGCGGGCCCGCAGGAACTGTCCGAGTTCCTTCAAGGACTCGCTGGCTTCCAGGAGCGCGCCCGCGTGCAGCTGGAAGTCGTGCCACAGGCCTTCGAATTGGCGCACCTGGATGTCCGCGCCGGCGGCGCGGCCGCGGTCTTGCAGCCGCAGGGAATCGCTGAGCAGAATCTCGTCGCTTCCGACATGGACCAGCATCGGCGGCAGCCCGCGCAGATCGGCGTAGAGCGGCGAGCACAACGGATGATCCAGCGGCAGGCCGCCAGCATAGTTCCGCGCCCACCTGGCCTGTCCGCCGGGCGACTGGGACGGGTCGCGCTTGGCGTGGGTCTTCATGGTCTCGCCCCGGGCGCTGAGATCCGTCCAGGGCGATATCAGGGCCAGAGCGGCCGGCGTCGGGTCACCCGCATCGCGCAGGGTGATGGCCGTGGCGAGGGCGAGCCCTCCCCCCGCCGAGTCGCCCGCGATGGCGATCCGACGGAATCCCTGTTGACCCAGCCAGCGGTAGGCGGCGACCGCGTCCTCCAAGGCCGCGGGATGCGGATGCTCGGGCGCCAGCCGATAGTCCGGCACATGGACACGGACGCCCGCCGCCCGCGCGATCCGCCCGGTGATGACGCCATAGCTCGCGGCCGTGCCGATGTTGTAGCCGCCGCCATGCAGGAAAAGGATCGCGAGGCCGGCGGCGGGCTCGCCGAACGTCACGCGCACCGCCGGTACGCCATTCATGGCCTGCTGCAGGACCTGCGTCCCGCGCGGCGGGGGCGACGAGGCCGTCAGCCCGTTGATCCACCAACGCTGGAAGCCAATCGGGAGGGCGGACCGCAGCACCGGCTTGATGCCGAAGCGCACGAAACCTCTCAACGTTGCTCTCATCTTCTCGTCTCCCCCACGAGCGTCGTGATGGAACCAGTATCTCGGCGGGTCCCTGCTGCGATTGACGAAGACGGACAATCTTTTGACATTAGCCGACACGATCCCGCACATGCCGGTCGGTGAAGGGAGACGACGCCCGACCTGGCTTGCATCGTCATCGTCCTGATCATCAGGCCTGGGCGCCGATTTTCCTGATGTCGACCGCGAGCGTGACGGCGCTCAGGCCCCATCACTCTGTCTACGGATGGACTGCATCGCCGCCTTGCCAGGACGATCGCGCCCCGGTGGGCGGCGAGCTGCCGCGCGGGTGCTCATGCGGGTCTTGATCGGCTGCGCCCTGATCGCCGGGCGGGCGCGTCGTCGGCGCGCGGCCGGTCCCCTGCCTTGTCGGCATAAATATTGGGTCGAGCCTTGGGGCGGCGCTGGATCGCTCGCGCCGTGGCGCCCGTTTCATCACGGCGGGTGCGAACGCGATCGCCGGCTCGCCAGCCGATCACCGCGGCGCCACAGGGTCGCGGCGGTGATCGACTTGATGGCGCGATCAGAGCGCTGGCAGCGCCTTGCGCAGGCGCTGCAAGGCCTGCGTGTCCTGACCCTGCTGGCGGCCGAGGCGGATATAGGTCTCCAGCATCAGTCGCGTCTGCACGCCGACCTTTGAGAAATGGTAGTGTAGGTAGCGCTCCAAGGGCAGCGGCAACATGCGCGCGCTCAACGGCAGGAGCAGTCGCCAAATCCACGGCCAGAGCAGCGGTCGGAACCGGCCGGTTTTCGCGCCGGTTGTCTGCTGCGCCACGGCCAGGGTTTCGCGCGCCGCGTCCAGGCCCATGCGCAGGGCCTGGCTGGCAGGCAGCGTGCCCAGGCTCCACCGGTTGATTTCCAGCGCGGCGATCAGCGGCTGCATGAGCGCGGTGGCCGTGGCCGCCACGGGCGCCACGTCCGGCACGACGCTGGCGGACATGCCGCCTGCCTTCAGCGCCTCGACCACATCGCGCACGCGCCGCGGCGATCCGGAAAACGGCGACGGAGAGGACGGCAGGTAATAGGCGATGCCGTCCGGCCCCTGCGCGCCCGGCAGCGGCGACTGGTAGCTGATCAGGTTGATGAGGCCGTGGACCACCTGCTCCGGCGTACCGACGCGGCCGCGCACGTAGTCGGCGTCCTCCAGGTCCGGCTGGAGGCACACCACCGTGGCCGTACCGACCGCCGCGAGCAGCTGCGCGGCGAGCTCGCCGCGCAGGGCGTCGGAAGACAGGGTGATCCACACCTGATCCCAACGCTGACTCGCCACCGCGGCGGTGTCGGTGACGACCCGCGGCCCGTTCCAGTCCTGGCGCTGCGCGGCGCGGCGGCCCAGCTGGTGCAACGTCAAGCCCGCGGACACCTCCTCGGCGTACTTCGCCTTGACGAAAAAATGCACCTCGTGTCCCGCACGATGCAGATGCCAACCGTAAACCGCCCCGACCGCACCCGCGCCGACAACGAGAACCTTCATATTCGTCTCCTCCAGGAGCGTGTGTCCGGTGCAAGTAGTATCCGGATTGGGGCTGGCGCTTCTTGACGTCTCCAGACAGTCATTTGACGATATCCGACAGACCTTCACGGTCCGCCGGGCTGATTGAATGGCGTCACGCCGGCAGCACTTGGCCGAGGAATTCCAGCTGCATGGCGATGTTCTTCTTGAAGGCGTCGCCGACGCAGAGCTGGAAGTGGTCGCTGTCCAGCAGTTCGAACCGCCCCTTCGGGATGCGCCGGGCCGTATCGAGCGCGGCGCGGTAGGGCGTGACCGTGTCATTGCACCCGGCGAGGATCAGGGTCGGCGCCTGGATCTTGTGCGCATGACGGATCGGGCTGTACGTCGGCAGTTCGAGGAAGACGCGGGCGCGCGTCCGGTTCTCCCAGCGGGCGCCCGCGGGCAGCAGCGCGAAGAAGCTGTCCCAGGCCTCGGGACTGGTCACCGCGGCGACGTCGCCCGGACGTCCCAGGATGGGCGCGTAGTACGGCCGGCCGAACAGGCCGCCGACGACGTCGCGGAGCGCGGCGAGAGACAACCGCACCGACGTGGAGAACGGCGCCTGCTTGGCGCTGATCATCCCATCGACATGCGGCACCTGGGCGATCACCGCTTGCACGCGATGATCCTCGGCCGCCGTCTGGATCACGTGGCCCCCGGAGAACGAAGTCCCCCAGAGCACGAGGCGTTGACCGTCGACCTGCGGCAAGGTGCGGGCGTGGGCGATCGCCGCCTTCCAGTCCTGCAGGTGTCGTCGCGGGCGGACCCAGTGTCGCGGCTCGCCGTCGCTGTCGCCAAAACCGCGGTAGTCGAACAGGTAGGCCGCGTAGCCGGCGGCGACGAACCGGTCCGCGAACGCCATCAGGCCGGCGGCGCGGATGGCGCCGAAGCCGTGCGCCATGACGATCACGGGGGGCGGCGTGACGGCTTCCTGGGGCCAATAAAGCGTCCCCGCGCAGCGATCACCCTGGCTGGCGAAACTGGATTCGATGCTTTTCATTGCGGACCTTCGTCAATGAGCGCCCGGGTTCGCCAGGCGGCGTTACCGCTCAGGCGGCGTGAGACCATTCCAGCGCGGCGTCAGCGACCTGCTGCCGGTACATCGCCCGATCTCGTTCGATGTGGTTGAGCACGCGCCAGGGCAGGCCGCGCCCCTGGCGTGGCAGCGCCGCGCCGCTGCGCCGCACGTAGCTCGACTGCAAGGCGCCGAGAATGTTGTCGTCCTGAACTTCGTCCGCCGGCGCGCGGGGCGTGACGACCCCGACGCCGCGACGATCCATTTCGTTCAGCACGCGGCACACGTACGCCGCCGCCAGGTCGATCTTCAGCGTCCAGGAGATGTTGATGTAGCCGAACAGGTAGGCGAGGTTTGGAATGTCCTGCACCAGCACACCCTTGTAGGTCATGTGGTCGCTCACGGAGATCGCCCGGCCGTCGATCGACAGCGCCATCCCGCCGAGCGTCTGCAGTTGAAGCCCTGTCGCCGAGATGATGATGTCGGCCGGAAGCTCCTTGCCGGACTTCAGGAGAATGCCGTCTTCCGTGAAGCGCTCGATGTGATCAGTGACCACCGAGGCCTTGCCCGCGCGCAGCACCTTGAACAGGTCACCGTCCGGCGCCGCGCACAGGCGCTCATCCCAGGGCATGTACTCCGGCGTGAAGTGCGCCATGTCGAAGTCGGGCCCGACCTGGCGGCGCACCGAGCCGAGCAGCACCTTGCGCAGCACCTTCGGATAGCGCCGCGAGAGCCGGTAGATCGCACGTTGGAGACGGATGTTGCGCTCGCGCAGCAGCGGATAGGCCCAGCTCTTGGGCAGGACGCTCTTCAGCGCGGCCGCCCACGGGTCGGTACCCGGTATCGCGTAGACGTAGCTCGGCGACCGTTGCAGCATCGTGATGTGCGCGGTGTCGTTCGCCATCGCCGGGACCAGCGTCACCGCGGTGGCGCCGCTGCCGATCACGACGACCCGCTTGCCCTTGTAGTCGAGGCCTTCCGGCCAATGCTGGGGATGGACGCACTGGCCCTTGAAGGTATCCACGCCGGGGAAGTCCGGCTGGTAGCCCGCATCGTGATTGAAGTACCCCGTGGCCGGGATCAGGAAGTCGCAGGTGAACATGCGCTCTTCGTTACGGTCTTCGTCAACGGCGACGACCGTCCAAACATGCTTGGCGCTGGACCAATCGGCGCTGATGATCTTGAGGCCAAACTGGATCTTGCGGTCGACGCCGTGCGCCCGCGCGGTCTCGTTCAGGTAGGTCAGGATCGACGGACCATCGGCGAGCGTGCGCATGTCGGTCCACGGCTGGAATCGGTAGCCGAAGGTCATCATGTCCGAGTCCGTGCGGATGCCGGGATAGCGGAACAGGTCCCAGGTCCCGCCGATCGCCTTTCGGCGATCCAGGATCGCGACGCGCTTGCCCGGACACGCCCGCGCCAGGTGGCAGGCCATGCCGATGCCCGAAACACCGGCGCCGATGATCAGGACGTCGTAGTGCTCGCCGCTTTCCATGTCGTCTCTCCCAAGTCTTCTTGGTGAAAGCAGTATCGATCGGACGCAAACCGCTCTTGACGTCATCCGTCAATCTTTTGACAGTGGCGGACATGACGATCTTTGTTCGCGCCAGCGGAATGCGAGGCTATATCGCGCTCATGCGCGGGCTCGGTGTCGATCCCGAGCCCTTGCTTCGACGGCATCACATCGCGCCAAAGGCTCTGGACGACGATGACGCCCTGCTGGATCTGCGCGCGGTCTCGCATCTGCTCGAAGCCAGCAGCCTGGCCACCGGATGTGGAGACCTCGCCCTGCGGCTTGCTGACAAGCAGGACATCGACAGCCTCGGGGTGCTGGGCGTCATCATGCAGAACGCGGCGACGGCCCTGGACGCGTTCAAGGTCGCCTCGCGATACATCTTCGTCCACAGCCAGGGGCTGGCGCTGACGATGAACCCGCACAGTGCGTTGGTCGAAGGCGCGGTCGAAATGATCTTCGAGATCCAACCGCCGCAGCGGCAGAACATCGATATTTCACTCGGCATGGCCCATCGGTTCAACCAGGCGCTGCTGGGCGCGCACTACGATCTGAAGCTCGTCACTCTCCCGCACACGCCGGTCGCGCCGCTGAGTGACTATCGTCGCTTCTTCGGCGCCCCGGTGATCGCCAACCAGGAACGCGCGGCCTTCCACGTGTCCGCGGCCACCTTGCGAGCCACGTTGCGAACCGCCAATCCCGCGCTGAAGCAGATCACCGAAGACTACCTGTCCCGGCACTTTCGCGTACCGGGCGATAGCGTCAGCACACGGGTGCGGATCGCCCTGCGCCGCATGCTCGGCACACCGCAGGCGAACATGGACGACATTGCCGCCATGCTCGCGATCCACCCCCGGACCCTGCATCGCCGACTGGCGGCGGAAGGCGCCGGCTTCGAGTCCATCAAGGAATCGCTGCGCCAAGAGATGGCGCTGCACTATCTGCGGGAGACGAACGTCCCACTCAGCCAGATCTCGGAACTGCTCGGGTTTCCCGAGCAGTCGGCGTTCACGCGCTCATTTCGGCGTTGGTTCGGTGAAACGCCATCGGCGAGCCGTGCAAAATCGCGGGCGGCCGTCGCTTCATCCACGACTTCAGGCGTTTCATGACAAGGTTTCGCCGGCGGTGATTTGGATGAACTGGGCGCCCGTGATGAGTAGCTGAACAAGAACCCCTGAGATGGTCTGAAGATCGTCCTGGCCAGCGCCGGCACGCGCCTCGATGAAGCCTGCCACCTCGCTGGCAGGCATCGGCTTGGCGAAGTGATACCCCTGGACCTGGTCGCAGCCATAGGAGGTCAAGGTCGCCATGAATTGCAGTAGGCCATTATAGTAACGCCAGTTGCCCGCAGGGGGATCGAGCGCCCATAGCGCGGCGACAAACTTTTGTCCCCGCGGATGGGTTGCTGCCAGAGATGCGGCGCCGTTCGAGGCGATAAGGCCCGTCGAGCGATCGGTTGACACCGCCAACCCATCCAGCCGGTACTGATTGACGTATCGATCCACGCCCTGGCCCTCGAAGAAGGCCTGGAGACGGTCGGTGCGCGCCGCCGCACCGGTGTCATCGCCCCACCAGGCGGCGTCTATACGGCCGGCCAGCTAGGCTTGGACGGAGGAGCACGCCATGAAAACCCCGACGACCATCTCCCGCCGCGCCGCCCTGGTTGGTGCGGGCCTTTTGGCGAGCATTCCGCGCTTGTCCATGGCCCAGACTGGCGACAAGACCCCTTTGCGCCTTTGGTACGACCGGCCGGCCGCACGATGGGAGGAAGCCCTGCCCCTGGGCAATGGCCATCTCGGCGCCATGGTGTTCGGCCGGGT
>Ga0307515_10024730_pt1 | contig 10441 bp, 8 predicted proteins | sample 17_EM_MG_FD_194513 | JGI IMG/M metagenome (GOLD analysis project Ga0307515, IMG submission 194513) | Populus trichocarpa ectomycorrhiza microbial communities from riparian zone in the Pacific Northwest, United States - 17_EM | ecosystem: Host-associated > Plants > Roots > Unclassified | place...
TCAATGCAGATATGTTGGGACAGCAAATATTGTTTCTAGCTTTAATTTGCTAGGTTTGTTACATTCTTAGGTGGCTAGGTTTTGACATTTGGAAGCTGGTCATCAAAGTTCATCTACCCCAAGTTTGTTCTTTTTTTTTTTTTTTATCTTGCACTTGGAGTCTATTGCTCTGTCAATAGAGTTCGGTTAAGTTAATATCTTTTACGAATAAAATTAAAATTTATTTTTAATTAGTTTTGAAATCATGAATTTTATAAATTAATATGTTGTATGGGATGTGTTGAATAACTATGCTATAATAGGCTTCAATTTAAAGGATTGTTACAATGTCCATATTAGCAAATGAGGATGAATATTGGATTTTAAGTATAATGATTTTTTTTTTTTTTGAATTTAATAATTTAATAAAATCCCTATTTTTATTATATAAATATTTTGAGACTTCACAAGTGAAAAAAAAAACATTTCTAAAATATCTAACAAACTTGTCCGCAAACAATGTCTCTACGGCCCATCTAATTACCACTAGAGGACATGAATGAGAATCATGATGAAGACTCTCATACTATTATTTACGAGGACATACTTCGTAATTTCACAAATCAACAGGGGCAATTTTCGGAAATTGCCTTGTAATAATTAACAACATTAATACCATGCCCCTGGAGTCCTTAAGGTAAAGCCTGAGACTTCTATATCTCACCTCTCTTCCTGAGGCTACTAGATCTTTCAATTCATGGCTGCAACTACCTCCACGAATTGCTCTAGCTTCTTCAGTCTGCGTTCAAATTCTGTTGAGCCAAGGGTCCGTACCACATCCAGTCATGGCTCGTCACCGGGGTGTGGAAAGCTTGATGGGGTAGCTATGTGGTTCATCAATGGTGTGGCAAGTGCGTTTTTTGCATCCCTGGAGAGATGTTCCTGCATCCGTATTGCCACTGAAGATGATGGTGATGAAGCTAACGATGCACCCTTGATTCTCAATGATGGAAACATGAGGCACCTTGAAGGTGGCACTATTAGCCGGAGAAGGACAGGGAAAGGCAAGAGGAGTGCTAGGGCATTTGATGAGGACTGAATCTCTGCATGGGTTTGCTTGAGCAAACTTGAAAAGAACGTTCATTTTGGTAAGTCATGGGGTTTTAGGATGTGTGAGGTTGGTTTGCTTCTTCTTTTTGTTCTTGGGAAGGTTGGGAAATGGTAAAGTTAAGGACAGTTGTGTTTGATGGTACTCTGATCTCTTATGAGTTATGATACTTTGATCAATTATAATATATATGGAAACAATTCACTAACAGAATTCAAATTATATACATGTTCATAATCTTGACTAATTAAAATCGTCGGTGTTTTACTATCATTATAAGTTTTGGAAAATTAATTATCTCAGTTTCGTATATAAATTTCTACTCATAAAATCTCAAAAAAAAAAAAACCCTTTCTTGTAAGGAAGAAAATGCTTACTAAAATATGATACTACACCGCTATTCAATAATTTAGGAAGTAGCCTGATCCATTACATAAGTGCTTACTAGCCATCAGAGTGTTTGCTTTCAATTTTGTACCCAATGGAGGAAATCAAGTTTGGTTCTTATTATGAAGATGATAACATGAAATTCTACCGAATTTTGATTCTATCATTTAATGTGTGTTTGTTACTGTGATCTGTTTTTTTTAATAATTTTCAATTAAAAAAATTTAAATTAATGTTTTTTATATATTTTTTTATAGTTTTGAAGTCGTACTATAAAAAACATATAAAAAATATCATTTTAATATATTTTAATTAAAAAAAACTTTTGAAAAACATCATGTACTACAATATTAAACACACAATTAATGCTTTTATGACTTTTTCACATGCTTTAAGATAAAAGGGCCTTTACTCTTTAGTACATGTTTGTTTTTGCAGCAAAAACGGTGTTTTCAAAAATTTTAAAATATTTTTTTGTTTAAAATTATTTTTTTTATTTTTGAATTGTTTTGATATGCTGATGTCATAAATAAATTTTAAAAAATAAATAAAATTATTTTGATACATTTCTGAGCAAAATAACTTTAAAAAACAATTGTTACCACGATACCAAACAGACACTTAATCATGTTTAAGCCTTTCAATTTGGCAAATTAAACCAAAACCACCAATCATATTTTTAATTAGAAGATCGATTAAGTTAAACATGAACCATTAACAGATAAGTCTTTTTAAGTAGGTAATTAATGCATTGATTTGTTTTATTTAAGCACTTATTTGGATGGTTGGGAGTGTGGTAGCAATTGCTTTTTAAAATATTTTTTGCTTGGAAATATATTAAAATAATATATATTTTTTATTTTTTAAAAATTATTTTTGATATTAGTAATAAAAATGATTTGAAAATAAAAATAAATAAAAATTCAAATTTAAATGAAATGGTATTTGGAATGTAATTTTAGACGAGTCACCAACTTGAACAAATTAATTCGTTTTCTTTTAATTATCTCATCTTGCATTTCCCTCTTTTGGGAGCCATGATATTTCGTCTTACAATATTGAATAAAATAAAAGGTAAACTCGGCACTAACGCCTAAAAGTGCTTTAAATGTTTTTTCCCCCATGATTTTGAATGATGATGTCTTTCTTATCATAATGTTTTTTTGTTGCTGGCTGCTTTCTTTTTACTGTATCTTGGCACTCCATGTCTAGGAATCCAAAGATAGACGTGTTTAATTGGAATATGAGCACGACTTATTCTAGCTTTAAAATGACTGGTTGGGCTCCTATTTTTCTCGTTTTATTAAATGTGATTTCGTAATTATTCCTGTAAATAATATCACATCATCACCACCTTTTTTGTGGTGATAGGTCAAGTGAGACTCAAGTTTAACCCCACAAATATAACTGCTCATCTTTTAATCGTAGTTATTAAACCATTAATGGTAGAGTAGTTGGAGTTGGTGACTTACTAATTTGGAGCTTAACATAGCTCAATTTTTTTAAATTTTTTTTAAAAATTAATTCATCAAATCTTTGGTAACTTGATAAAACCCACGTGAGACCTTGAAAGGTTAATTTCAATTTTTATTTTTATTTTATTTTCTTTATAAAAAATAATGTCATTTCAATTTCTTTTTAAATTTTATTCAAAATGAAGTCGTTATTTACTATTTTAGAATGGATTTGGGTTAATCGGTTAACCCATATATTAACTTAGTACACTTTTTGAATTGGATCAAGCCCTCAACTACGTTTAATAACTATAATTTTAATATTCAGCTTGAATTCTTTTTTCCCGGTTGTAACTGCAACTTTTATTGTTTCCATCTCGCTGTAGAATCCCACCAGCATATCGATTTTCATGTCGTTTTTTTCTTTTCACTGGTGCAAGTATGGAACCTTCAAGAGGACAGATTTTCACTGTCAATGGTATCAATGCTGTTATGCTAAATTTAAGAAATTTATTCAACATGCTAATTTGCTAGCGGGGTCCCTTGCGCTTCTCAAATTCTACACTCCTTCACGGTTTGTTCATAGAATAACAAAATCAAGAACCATAGAACAACCAAATCCTCTATTTAGCAGAAAAAAGATGAACCAAATCTCATCAGTAATGATTTTTCAAAGAGTAACGAGGACAAACTGGAAATATTTGGAGTGTTGTCCATATGATATTGGCTCCATCGACACTATCCAATGGATTGTGTTTCCTAAAAATGGAGGAGATCTTCGTCTGTAAAACTTTCTGCCTGGTCGATGATCTTTGCTGGTCTCCCAGCTGGCCAAGCTCACTTAAAAATATATATAGCGAGAGGGGGGAAACCTTTAATGGCCCGATCCAAGAGAAGGGGCCAGAGAGAAGGGTACGATCATGGATCAGTTGCCTGGCCATAACTTTCTTGTATTCCTCTTACCTCCTTCGTGTTTTATAAGCTTTTCATGAGAGTAGTCATGTATAATCAATCAAGGAGACTTGCTTCTTTATATATATATATATATATATATTAAAATAAAAAATACGTAAAAAAATATCAATATATATATTTTTATATAAACCATATTACCAAAACACACCTTCATTGAAAATCTTGACATGGATCAGTGAATTAGAAGCCTCAAATTCATTTTTCAAGTAAAGAAACATGAGACGAGCTATTAGACTGGCAAGTCACATGGGATGCTTGGATCTACCAGAATGAATGTCTGATCGTTGTTTGGTCTAAAAATGTAGTATGGTAATTTTATGAAGATTTAAAAAGAATATGATTAATAAGTGTTAGTGAATAATATAAATTTAAGATTTTATGTAAAAGTTTAAGTTTTTATATAGATGATTATTTGATATTGTATCAAAATTTTAATAATAAAATGATTACAAGTTTGAATTTCATCATTTTTATTTTAATTAATAAAATTAAAAACACAAAGAAATTTAAGCTTGTGCAAATTTTAAATCTAAAGTGCTTTCACCTAAGATATGTATTAAAAAATAAAATAAATTTTATAATGTTTAAATTATATTTATTAAATATCTATAGTATAAAAAAGATAAAAACAATAAGAAAGAAAAATAATATATATTTCTCAAGAACCCACTTCTTTGATTTTTTTTGCAAGTATACTATTAAATTTCATAATGTTTAAACTATAATTATTAAATTAAATATTTACATAAATACAATAATAAAAAAAATAATTTTTTTAAGAACCCACTTATTTGATTTTTTCATATTTATTTTCCTTTTATCTATATTTTAATTTGATACAATCTTTAAAATTTAGGTTTCTTCATTTCTTATCAATTTTTACAATTGCAGATGTAATTTTGAAGAACGGTAAGGACCTTGACAGTTTCACTGCTAAAATAATAGAGGGATATAACTCATTAAAATTCAAAAGTATAGGGACAAAACGTCCCATTTACACTATCATATCCAAAACCAAATTTAAAACCACGTGTCTTAGAGGAGCACGTGTCGCTCATGCACTGCCCTTCACGAAATACGGTTAACTGAAAACGCCAGCTCAAGTTGGGCCAGCCACAAGCACCAGGCCAGGCCTCACTCATTACTATTATTATTATCATGATCACAACGCCGCACAACCAATCAACAATCATTCACCGTTCATTTTGATGGCAGGCCAAAAACAGACGATGTCGGCAGAGTCTTAAGGTGCAGAAAACACCCTTATATTGACACCCGTTGTGTATCAGAAGCAAACTCACAAAGATTCTCAGCTACCGAGACACACCAAATAATCCCTCTAAATATCGTTCTCTCTCCTCTCAGTCTCGAAGACCTCAACAAAAGAAAGGCTCGGATCAGCGACCCGCACACCGGCTCCAGTTTTTTCAGTCGAAATGATTGCTGGTGAGGAAATTCTAAAAACCTAGCCAGGTCGCTGTTGAAAAGTCAATCGATATCATTAATCACGACGCGAAGTGTTTTGCTGCTTACGAATTCCTTTCAAATTTGAGAAACAGAAATGCTAGGGGATGGCGGAGAGACTCCTTCCAGGTACTGCAGATTCTGTTACTTAATCAGGTTAAAATTTTAGGTTTAATTTGTGTGTGATATTTAATTATGGAAATTGTTGTTTAATTGATAGGTCTGAGTTGTTGTCTATGGTGAAGAAACACTCTAAGTTGTTAGGGAAAACTACAGTGGAAGAGGAAGATGCAGCAGATGTTGAAATGGACTCGCGGTTTTGGCATGATGTGTTGGATTTGTATTTTATTCGTGGTAAAGAATCAAGGAGAAAGCAGGATGATGATCTCGTCTTTTTCGTTAGAAAAAGGGTGAAGCATTGTTTATTTGTAGTGGCAATTATCTAGTTTCGCTTTAATGTTGATTTTCGATTTCGTACTAATTTTGTTTAATTATGTTGTTGTAGAACACGCAAGGATATGGTTTCAATGATAGTGTAGAGAGTGCTGCTTCTTACTTTGTACGCAGGTGGGCACCTAAGGTAAAGAGCGGCGTAAATTTGTGCTTTGGATTGATTTTGTGATAATATTTGCTTGAGGGAAAGCCGGCATGCTTGTGGCTTTCTTCCCACAGCATGATGGAAAGATAGTGTGGGAGTTTATGCAATTGTGAATATAAAACTCTGAATGTGGTTATAGTTGAAGAAACTTGGGCTAGGCTGTGGTTTGGTCTTTTTTTTTTATTTTGATTACGCATATGGTAATTAGATGTCGCCTTTTTGTATATGGAATTGATTTTGCTAAGGTGCTCATTATCTTCAGTTTTGTCTACTAGTTGGATAATTTAGTTAGTGAAAGTTCAGCGGAGGTGGATTGGAGGCGCTCGTTTTACTTGAACTTGATTGCACATACATCATACACAGTAACTGTGGCAATTTGCAGGTATTTTGTTTCTCATGTCATATCTTTACCTTAATAAATTACGTATACTACTTGCCATACTGCTGAAAGTTGCTCTGGAACTCAAGAATTTTTTTGAAATTCATGGTTTTTCCCCTGCTTAAAAAGGCCCATGACTGATAAAAATAGGATATTGTATTAATCCTGAACTGGAAAGGTTTTTTTTTTTAGCCATGAAAGAACTTTGTGATTGTGAGTTCTTGTTTTTTGTTTTCGTTTTCAGTCAACAAGTCCTTCGGAATCATCAAGCTGGGCAAGATACACAGTTGTCTCCTATATATAAGGTACTTCCAGTTTTTATATAGCATGGTTGTTTCTTTTTGTTTGTTTGTGAGCTTCTTATCCATAGGGAGAATTTAACTTTCTCTCTGCAGGTTGTAAAGACTGTTTATGCATCTCCAAGTCGTGTATATTTTCATTTGGACTCAAAAAAGGTATGCTCATTTGCTGTTAATAAGTCATCCTCTTAATTCATGCTTTGTCTTCAATTCTCACCTGACATTATCTCTGATGCATATATAGGAAGTAGAGACAACGCCTGCATATCCAGATATCTGTTTTGCAGTTGATGATTTTGACTCCACTTTTGATGCAGTGGTACTGTGCTTATCTTATGACTGTTGTACTTTTTAATGCTTTATTTTGCAAGGTCAACAATTTACTTTTTTTATCTTATTGATGTTTTTCTCGTGACAAGGTGTGCTGTGCATGTCAATATGTCAGATGGAAATTTTTAAACAAAGGGGAGTGGAATAAAATTTGATCTGTATCACTTAAATTTGATCGAGTTATACCCTTACTAAGAATGAATTTTCCATATGAAGAGCATAAATTATTCAGCACGTTGCATTGAGGAAAATAAATGATATAAAATGCTTCATATCTAGGACACATTCACAATCTTTTACATCTTTAAACTTTGTCAATTCGTTGTTACTTTTCTTATAATTTTGCTATCATCAGGTATTGACAGAAAGTGACCACTGCTATTGTGTACTTCTCAATGCACATGATGGGGCAGCATTTCCTAGTGACAAAGAGTTGCAAGATGGCAGTTCTAGCAGTAATTTTTGTCAGAAAAATGATACTAGTCCTGGGAAGGAAAAGAATTCTAAGGTTTGTGCTTGTTCCACCCAACACATGAAACTTGCTTGTTTGAGCTCTTTGATCTACCATGAACTCCCACTTGCTGAGCTATTCTGATTTGAAGAGGCTTTAAGTTGCTTGAAATTCTCTGACACTTTGATACATCTCTTGGACAAGCTTGCCTTAGATCAAAGTGGTTTCTGGTGTCATATATCATACTCTCCTTACATGGAGAGCTTTGGAATTTTATTAGAAAACTTTTACAGAACCTTAGATTCCAACAGCTAGGAATGAACTACTGTAGATGCCATGGGTGGCTATGGAAAATCCATGTTAAACTTGCCAGTTTAGTTGACCGCGAGCATACATTTTCCAAATTGCAATATCTCTAAATGCACAAATGCGTTGCTGATTTATTGTAGGGTATTATGATTTCTTTTTTCATCCTCCTGTGTTGTCTCTACTTAGTTTTATATGCTGAGATAGAGATGAACATGAAAAGAAACTATTCTTATTTCTATCTACAATTCATTCAGTTCCTTATCTAATTGGAGCCATTATTATGATTTCAGCTCACACTTTTCTCTGGATTTGTAAGCTATCAAATGGTTCGAGAAGCATATGATGGTATATCTTCAATAAATTACTCAAAATGGTTCTGCTTTCTTTCTGTTGTTTCATCAGAAGTAAATCTTAGGTGACTTTCAGTTAGAGTGATATGAAGTTGGCTCTTCTCTATCTGGATTATTAGTTTCACTTGTTATTTCTGCAGGAAAGCTTTTGTGTGAAGCACGTGAAGTCATGACTTACTTTGACATTGAATTTGCTTTTGTTGTCTTCAGCCTGACATATGTAACTTGTAGTTTACTTGTGCTTTTATTATTTTGAGCCAAAAATATCCTTTAGTCTCATATGGAGGCAAGCATGCTGGATAATCATTATAGCCACTGAAGATTTTCTGATTTGCAATATGCAAACCTTGTTTTAATTTTCCTAGACTGAATAACAATTTTCTTCTGGGGACTCTGGGCATAAATTCTAAACACTTAACCGTAATTCATTCTTTATCTACTTCTAACTAAATTCATTTTGCTGCTTCCACAGCAGATGAACACTTGTACTAATGGTTTATCAGAATCAACAAAGAGGGTGCATTCATCCCAAATATTTCAAATAGGCACTGTGATGTTAGCAAACTATCTTTTCTATCCAGCTCTTGATGCCTTACACACGTTTTTCTATTTTGTTGGTAATGTCTTTAGCTTTCAGCAGTTTCCTAGTACAATTGTTTGTTTGGGTGCCCGGGGTTAAATTCTTTGGGAGCAAGTGTTCTCACATGTTCTTGTTACACTTGTGGTTTCTCTCGTTCTGAAGTTCTGACTTGGCAACTTAACGAAGTTGACTTTGTTACTCAATTGTTCTGGTTTCTGGTTATTATCAAACTATTGCAACTATGATCTGTGTCCTGTGGTAAAAATGAGTTTTTTTTTTTATTTGCAAAAAGAATTTTATTGTTACCAGTTTCTGAACTTTGATGCAGCTTGCGGAGATATCAGAAACTGAAATGCCAACAATTTTCTTTACTCATTTAGCTCTCTTATCTCTCTATTCCCCTGTTCAACAGCTGGCAAGTCTCGATTTGGGAGTCTTCTTGGTCAATCCCCTGGAAAAACAGACAGACTTTACATGAAAGGTCCAGGAGGACGTGGGGAAGTTGAAGTAGCTGTTTCTGGTGTTGCAGGTAAAAGCAGAATCCTTTTCTTCCTAATATCTTGATCTCTTTCAGTGTATTTTTTTTTGGCTTTTGAGGGGCGGGGATCTATTTGTTTCCCACCTCCCCCACTTTTTGTGGTTTGGGGTTTAAGACTCCTAATTGTTTTGCAAAAGTGTCACTGTTCTTTATTAGTTGATTAGATATGTGAATAGTATGCACAATGATTTCCATTCTACTGAATTGAGTTTTCATGTTATCAGATCAAAGCCAGCAGGATGTTGGCCCTTTTTCACCTGTTACTTCAAAGAAAGGGTTTGGGATTGGCTCAGTTTTTCTAAAAGCAGCATCTGTTGCATCTGTGGCAGCAAAGCATGCCTTTGCAGCTGCTTCTTCCTCCGTATCTTCAGATGACGAGATGTTACCCCTCAAATGCTGCTTAATGTCCATATCATTGCCCTGGGAATATATCGCTTATGATCTTTTGTTCAAGGTAAAATCAATGTTTTTGCTATTTGTTCCTCAATGAAAGATGAGTTTGTTTTCGGAATTTGGATAGTGGTATTGGATTCTTCTTTAGGTAGATACTAGAAGCTTCTTTGTTTCTATCATCTTTCCTCCTGTGTTGCAACTAGCGTGCCAATTGGTAGGGTTAAACTCTGTTTTGGTATTTGAGGATGTGGACATTAATTTTCCGTTGTCCTTTTGGTGGGAGTTGATATTGATTTCCTTACGTTTGCAAAAGAGTGCTAATTTTTTCACTAACTGCAATCTCAGGGAAGTCCTCCTGTGAACATGTAAATATACACCATGGTTATCGCGAAACAGCCCAAAGATGTCGCCGGCTAGAGGAAAGTGTGGGATAAAACAACTTTCGGATGTTAGTCGGAGTTAGCACTTGAACTTTGACGGAACCTTATAATTGTAGTTGTACGTGAAAATTCTTTCTTTGCATTTTTTCTGTTAAGTAGTGTTATAGGGCTGAATTTGGAATGTTGTAATATTGTAATAATTAACAACCTTGACAAATGTAAGTGTCAGTTGATGGTTTCCACTTTCAAAATTCAACAGGCCTTTTATCAGCCCTTGCCAGGGTCTGGCCTGGTCGTGATCCAATCTTGAAACGTCGTTTTAGATATATATTTAAAAAAAAAAAAAAACTGAAAGAACCTGAGTTTGGTTTGGTCCAAGTCACTCTAGACTTGGCTGGATTGTTTAAGTTCATCTGGGTCTATTGCTAGTTTGGTTCAATGACCAACTCAACTTGGGTAAGTGGTCC
>Ga0307515_10024731_pt1 | contig 10441 bp, 6 predicted proteins | sample 17_EM_MG_FD_194513 | JGI IMG/M metagenome (GOLD analysis project Ga0307515, IMG submission 194513) | Populus trichocarpa ectomycorrhiza microbial communities from riparian zone in the Pacific Northwest, United States - 17_EM | ecosystem: Host-associated > Plants > Roots > Unclassified | place...
TTGTGTATTTTATTTTTGACTACCTTCTGGTTAGCCCTTTTAATATATCGACTTATTAAAAAAAATGGAAAAAAAAAAGAATATATAGGCAGTGTTTATGGTCAAGCATATGAAATTTCCTATATGGGGGCGCATTGGAAACTTCATGTTCAAACATTGCAAGAAGTTTTTTGCTATTTAATCTTTGTAAAAGGGATCGAAACCTTAAGGATTTTTCTAGTTAGAAACGAACTCTTGATCAATTGATTCTTTGTCCTTTCTAACAAGAAAGGTAATTATGTCTTAGAATTAAGGAGAGAGTATGATCCCTCATGTAGTTCTTAATTTGGCTTGTTGTCCCGTATGCTTTAACTTTCTTGATAGTTTATTTATTTATTATTATTTTCTCTGTAATAAGATTTAAATTTTTCTCAATTTTCTTTTATGTGCTAGATATATAGAAAACATTATTCCTCAAGTCACAAGGCATACTTGACTTTTCCTTGTTATAAATTGAACCGGAAGCCCTAGTGTGTGTGCCTTTATATGCATATAGACAAAAACTCGATCGCTTCCATAAATTAATTCGTGAAAGTAAAGGACGCATGTGGAATTTCCAGTTATTATAAAGGCACGTTTGTCTATGTAACCCTAAGCTGGTCTGTTTCCAGACGTGATCCACACTCTATATATATATAGGGGGCATTCTCTCTATTTTTTCCAGCAATATTTCATAAACGTATAGCTTCTCCCCACCTGCAGCTAGGTTTGCCTTGCTTCACTTTCTTCTTTGCTTCTATGTACATCTTTAATCAATGAAATGCATTACGAATACTGAAGAAAACAAACACTCGAACTACTTAAAACAACTTTTTAGTAAGCTAATTAATGCGGTTTCTCTTGTTTTATTTTATTTTATTTCAGGAATGATGGCGGAATCACCATTCCAAGATGAAAGTGCCCTAAAGAAAGGGCCTTGGACGCCAGAAGAAGATCAAAAGCTCATTGATTACGTTCAGAAACATGGCCATGGGAGTTGGAGAGCGCTTCCAATGCTTGCTGGGTTGAACAGGTGTGGAAAGAGTTGTAGGCTAAGGTGGACTAATTATCTGAGGCCTGATATCAAAAGAGGAAATTTTTCTGAGGAGGAACAGCAAATGATCATAGACTTCCATCAAGTCCTTGGAAATAAGTAAATTTCTCTTGCTCCATTCTGCTTACGTTATGTCTTAAATACACTAGCTATAATACTATCTTGCCAAGTAAACACCGTTTTCCCTTCATTAATGCAACCTGGACTGCGTCGAACCTAAAAGCTTGACATGTGCTGTGTTTGCAGGTGGTCAGCAATAGCACAGCATCTTCCAGGGAGAACTGATAACGAAATCAAGAACTTTTGGAATACTCATCTAAAGAAAAAGCTTCTCCAAATGGGGATTGATCCTGTCACCCACAGGCCAAGAACTGACCTTAACATAATTGCAAACCTACCACAGTTGCTTGCTGCTGCTGCAAATTTCAGCAATCTGATGAATATTCCCTGGGATAACGCAATCAAAGCACAGGTAGATGCCACCAAACTCCAGTTGCTGCATAACATACTGCAAGTCCTAGGCAATAGTCCACCTCCAAACATGGAAGCGCTTAATAACCTCTTTGCATCACGAGACCATCAGCTATATGAATACCTCAGAATGAACTCTCAGTTAGAGGGACTACTAAAATGCGGCGAGGATGGTCTTTCTTCGCAAGGTATCAACGCTCAGGCTCAGTCCAACTTTCCAAATATTGATGCTCCTCAGCAACCATTCAGTGATCACAATCCAATAAAGGACTCAAAATCACGTACCCACAATAGTGACCAATTAGTCTCTTCATATGCTTTTCCAACTTCGAACACACTGCCCCAGTTGGTTTCAGCCTCACCTGAATGTTCATCAGCAAACACAATCAACCCAAATGATATTATTTCTAACCCTTCTAATGCCACTTCAACCACATTTGAAGCGTGGAGGAATCTTATGGATGATGGGGCAAATGACAATTATTGGATAGATATAATTGAGTAAGTAAACATCCTTTTCACAATTAATTAATAACTTAAGTGGTATATATATATACGTACTTAATTAAAATCTTAAACTTGCTTGTGTCAATGTTGTGGTTTTAAGGTCTTAGTTTTTATTGATTCATGAATGTAATGTTTTTTTGCAGCCAAGCATCTTCGCAGCCATGGCCAAACTAAAAAGAAAAAGCTCAAAGGAATTAAGAAGACGTATTTGACTGTAAATTATGAGTTTCTTCCACTGTAGACTCTCACAACTCGTCAACAGATACACACACATATGTTACCAATGTATGAAGAAAGAATACCCCGACACAAGGGATCATTGTATACTCTCTCTTTTTTTTCCCTTGCATAATATTGGTCATACTATTTTGGATTTCAATATTGTATCTTATTGAGTTGTTATCAACTTCTTCAGTTATGGATTCGTGATCTTGAAAAGAAATATTGTATGGCAGCTTATTGCTCATATTTCGTTTGCACTTGATCAACAGCAGCACCGATTATAATGTTTCATGATAACAATTATAGGTTAAATATTAGGCTCTTAATTTTCCATAAGAGTTGATGATCGAGAGTGAGGGATCCAAGGATTTCAAAGGGTGGATGGATATAAAATGAATTAGTTGTAGAGAGCGTGGAACACGAAATTGATGGTTGCAGAAGACCCACTACACTTCTGCCATTAGGAGGCTTGACCTTTGAGAAGGTGGAAACCCATGTCAACGACCTAGACAACGTGGGCGGACGCAAAGCCAAAGACATAACGCCTGGACCCTTTATCTACTTTGTTTTACGTTAATTCTCTCTCTGATTCGGACTTTGCAAAACTATACAAAAAAAAGTTATCTTAAATAGTCCATTTGTTAAGCAACTAATGTGGAGTTAACTAGTTATATATATTTGCCTTTTGATAAGAAGTCAAGACAATTTGTTGCTAATTAGGTAAGATCATTTACTTTTGATCGAAGCTATTGATGCAAGATTAAAGAAATTCAACTTGCAAACCTAACAGTCTCCTTCCTATTTGTTAGTTTCTAGAAGAACTAGCTAGCTAGGGTGCATGGAACGGGAATGGAGGGCTGCTGTTTCCCGTTGAAAATCTTTCCACGTATATGTAAGCGAAGAAATTTCAAATTGAATTGTACAAAGATATATATATATATACAAGGATAGATTAAAAATGAAACTTGGCTAAATTGTTATTTAACTAAAATGCAGCTTGAGAGAAATCACAACGCTTTCAAGCTAGCTAGATAACATTATCCGACAAGAGAGTATACTTGATCATGTGATAAATTCTTGGTAGGTGCTTTTTTGACCTTGAATGAACAACTAACCTACCAACCATGCCAAATTTAAGCTCAGATTCCAACCTAAATAGATACGTACTTGTGTATGAAAAAGGGACAGGATAATTTTTATTTTATTTTTATCATCAAAATATTAGATATATATTTTGGTAAAGACCAAACGGACCCTGAATCCATATATACATGAACGTAATTGGCACATATCATTAACATCATATTATTAGTAAATTGATTTACTGCGCCCAGCGATGGAAAACTAAATCCACAAGTTGAAATATTGAGTTAAAACAGACAAATGCGTGTGTGTGTGTGTGTTCTTTGACTTTCGGGGCGTTTAGAGTGATGGAGGCTCGTGCAAGTTACAGTACTATAGGGTATCATGATTAGAGTTAAAAACATCTATAATTAGTCGAATTAATATGATAAAACAATCAATATATATATATATATATATATATATATATATTTAAAATTCTTAATTACAATTAGAATCCGTGAAGAAAGTAATTCCGCCAATAATCACTTGTAGAATTCCCAACATAAATAAATCGTCGCTGATTGCAACAGAATTACATCAACTGATGGATTAAGTTTTGTATATTATTACCGACAAAACTTTTCTTCATAATGCTTACTTAGCAAAATATTACACTACCGATTTTATAGTTTTATTTATGAAAAATTCAGTTGATATTTATATTCATGATCCATTGATAAGTATTTTATCAACGGAATTACATATAAAAACAATATGTTAGTAAAACTTTGGTTGGTCATTTTTGATTTGTTGGTAATAAATATATTGATAAATTTCCAGACGAATAAAGCGAGCAAAAAAAAATTTACCTGCATCATTCTGTTAATATTTCCCTTGGGATGCTTACCATATAACCTATGGAATATTGTATGCAATTCGGTCGGTATTTTTAATTTTCCGTCGGTAAATATAACAAATCATCGATGAAATATCATCTATAATTTTGTTGGAAAGTTAACAGTAGCAGTGATTTTTTTTCTAGTTCTCTGAAATATATTGACGAAAGTGTTCTGTCAGTAACCCTGCTAATAATAATTTAAAATATTTTTTTAAAAAATATATATTGAACATAAGTAGAAAAATAATTAAAATCAAATATATAAAATGAAATTAAAATAATATAAAAATTAAATATTTATTACAAATTTAAACATTTTTACATTCAAATACAATAAATCTAAAACAGAGACGATGTTGGAGGAGGAAAAGGAAGCTGGTAGTCACCGGGACCATAGGGCCAATAAGGAGGAGCACATGGATCACCCATGTGTGATCTCATCTCCATCACCACTCGTCGGAGTTGTTTATAATCCATAGTGAATCGTTCATATTTTTCATTGAGATTAGTTGTCCAATCCTATACTCGTTGGTTTAACATCGCCTTAAACTCGGGAGTTTAAATGCTTGGAATCGATTGCGAGCATCCAATAGTCAAAACACTAATGACCATCTACAAGTTCTCGGCCATAGTGTTAGAGAGTCCGTATACTTGATTTCTATCGGGTCCACTGGACGAGCCTGCCTCCAAAGATGGTGTAACAAAGCTTCTCAAGTAAACCCTCCATTATTACAGAAAGGGATGATTAATTTACTATTTAACACTTTCAAAACTCTTTACTTTGAGTATCTTATGGGTACCACTACTCAACACTTCACTAATATTATGAGTGTAGTTAAAAGATTGAACAAGCCATGAAAGCTGGCAGAATTATCACTGGAAAGAAGAATGAGATGGAAATGAATAATATTGAAGAAGGTGGTCACAAAAGGAAGAAGAAAGTTTATCAAAGAAATTATGATTTCCAAAAATCTAGTCCTACTATATATATCGAACATGAACTTTACCTTATCTTTTCTTGAAACCAATCCAATACCCAAACTAGCCCACCAAATAACCAAAATAACAATTGCCTATGAAGTTTTTTATTTAAAAAAAAAAACAAAGAACAATCGTCAACTATTGTCAATATTATTAAGTGAAATGTATCGAAGCTTGTTGAGTAATGGTCAAATTACCCCTACTCCGTTGATCCCATTGCAGCCACCATTCCTAAAATGGTACAAACCAAATAAAACTTATGAATACCATGCTTATATTGTTGGACATAACATTGATGAATATATATGTAGCTTTTAAGAGAAAATCCTTCAACTTATTAAGGAAGGATAAATCACCTTTAACTAAGTCTAAAAGCCTAAAATATGAGCGCAAACCAACTTTCAAATCATGTCTCTAGAAATGAAGTAAATAATATTGAAGAAATGAAAAAAGGCAGGATAGTCATGAAGGTAAACATGAAAAGCTATATAGAACAATGATGCAAGCAAGAAACTTGGGACATCATTCAAGATACCAATGGTGAGAAATTTGGGTGAGTTTTGTAAATATAATTGCTAACATGGACATGACATTGTTCATTGTAAAATCTCGGTTAAAAGTTTTTCAAGGTGAAACTAAAAATTAATTAATTGCTTAATCCAAAAATAAAATTAATGGGTTAGATTAAATTAGAAAAATTTAGATAATATGAGAGGGGTTAAATTGGATAAAGAAAAAAGTGATATGGTATAAATTATTTCAGAAGGAAAATTGTGGGAAAAAATGGAATATATGAGATAAATGGGGTGAATGTGTAAATAATAGAAATTTTAAACTATAAATACCCTTTTTTTCCTCTTATGGCCGGTGGTTTGCTTCCAAAGAGCTAGCAGATGAGAATTGTTTGATTTTTCTTCTTGTTTCTTGCTAAATTCATCAAAGAGAGGCTAAATTAAAGTGAACAAAGGATACATAACTAATTAAAAAAGGAGATTGAGTGTTTTGGTGGGTTATTTTGAAGGGAAAAAAAATATTAAAAATTAGGGTTTTGAAAAGGGATTGAAGAGAAGAAAAGGTAAAGTGGAGAGAACCTTGATTTTCTTGCATTCAAAGCATCACTTAGTTCAGATTGAATCAAAGAGTTCCAAATATGAGAAAATAACAAGAGAGGAAGGCTATTACCACATTAGATTTATTGTGGAAATGTGCGGCAACAATGTGTTGGTGGCAGGGGTATTTTACGAGTATATAAAGATTGTTGGTGATTCCATTGCAAATATCTAATGAATTGTTTTTTTATTTATTAATATAAATTTGTGTACCTGACTAATTTTATAAATCCTGAAATTAAAAAATATATAAATTTTCAATGATTCTAGACTTACAAGATTCAAACTAATAATTTTTTTAAAAAATAAATTTAAAATCTAATAACCTGTTATGCGGCAAACAGCAAGCTCGCCACCGGTTGCTCTTTTAGGTCTAGGATTTTCTTCATGGACTTTTAGGTTTTATGGCAGTAATAAATTGCCGGGCTTCAGGATATACGAGCTTCTATCCAAGGCTTAAAGCTTGTTCAGCCCGTGGGCTTTCGCCTGTCGTTAATTAAATTCAGATCTTTCTTTCCAAAAGTAAACCCAAGAAAGAAAAAACACGTACGAATTCCCACCTTCTCAAGTTCATCGCAAATCTTTAAAAAAGAATAAAATAAAAGAACTCCTAACCCTTTATGTGTTCATTTGTGAGCATGATCAAATAAGTGGATATTTCCGAACCTCCTCAAGAATCTCCTCAACGCAGCTTTTGTAACGATGATATGCTAAATGTTCAGATTCAGTAGTCACCGTGATGTTTATTATAGCCTATAGTGTAATTATATTTTGTTTCTTTTTCCACGACTCCATTCCATATTACTCTAGGATGAGATAATTGCTTAGAAATTAATCTCTGCAATCCTTTAACATGTTTGCACAAAGTTGATTTTTTTTTCTTTTTTCTTTCTGTAGCTATATTGCCTCGATGTTTTTTCAGTATCTCATCTAAAGTTTTCTCAAATCTGATTATTAATATATCTCTCTCACCTCATCTATACATGGACATATTAGCCCCTTGTTGGTATTTCAGATTCTTAGGCTTAAATAAGTTCCAGTACAGTGCCTATGTGATCTTTTGTGCAGGCCACCCATGGATCGTGGATGACAGCATTTCCCTAGATAAACCTCTTGATTCTGCTATTTTATCGCACCTGAAGCAGTTCTCTGAAACGAACAAGCTTAAGAAGATGGATTTGCATGTAAGATTCTTGCAGATATGTAGTAGTTTTCTTTGATTATATTACTGGTTCCTTTGGAAAAATTATGGAATATATATGAACTAGTTTGATTGTTGAATGATCTGATAGTGTTACCTCTAAAAAAACAGGGCCGATAAACTCTTAATTCAGCTATTTGCATGCCAACTGCTTTATCTGGTGCTCCCTTTAGTAACTTCTTTGCCTGTCATCAGTCCTTAATAACAAAATGTCCATAAATTATTTATCAGATTCTTAATAAGATTCTTTGCTTTTCGATATTCTTTGCTTGTTTATGTGATGACTAAATAAGATTCTTAATGTTAAAAGTCCTTTCGTAAGTTTTGTGCTTCCTGTAATAACATGACGTGGGCATTTTACAAGCTGCCTTTATAGGAAAATACCAAAAGCATGGCTTGTTCTTGGTTTGTGTTCTTGCTTCTTTTAATAACAACTTTTTCCACCCTAATTTGTTTTTCTTTCTAATGGTTTTTGTTCTTGGTTGGGAGGCATGCTTCTTGTACGATCCTTGTATCTTGGTTTAACATGGTATCGAAATCATTCTCCAAATGATCACTAGATTACTTATCAAACTAATTATCTCACTTGTAATGGACTCAAAATGAACATGAAGATAAAATATAAAGAGATGGATACTGGGTATATAGTACAGTACTCTATTTGCTTGAGTTTTAAATCCTAGTTGCATATCATATTGGATGAGATTTTAATTTTTCATTTGTTTGATAACTCAGTTATCTTTATTAATTTTGATATAGATGAGACTGTTCATGCTAATAGAGTACAGATGCACGTGGACCAACTTGCTCACACATGTGGGTGTATCTATGTCTGTAGCTAAGTTTATATGCTGTAATGCTGACCTCAAGTGAATTGATGCATTCTGTTTCTCGTAATGAGTTTTAGGTCATAGCAGAGAGGCTTTCTGAAGAAGAGATGGGTGGTTGGAAAGGCTTGTTCAAAATGATAGACACAGACAACAGTGAAACAATAATTTTGATGAATTAAAAGACGACTTAAAATGAGTAGCTCTGAACTAATGGAGTCTGAGATGAAGGATACGATGGATGCTGTAAGAGAGCTTGCTCAAGTCCTCTCTAGTTTTTTTTTCCCAACCATTCAGTTGATTTGAAATTGAACAATTGCATGCTTTGTGGGTGTTTTTGGCAGGCTGATATTGACCACAGTGGAGCAATTGATTGTGGTGAATTTCACTTGAATAAATTGGAGAGAGGAGAATTTAGCATCTGCTTTCTCATTCTTTGATAAAGATGGTAGTGGTTACATAAGTATTGATGAGCTTCAACAAGCCTACGAAGAGCTTGGCTTAATGTAAACCCATTCTTTACTGTCATTTCAATCCATATTTTCCACTCTGATAAATAATTCAGAAGCTTATTCTGTTTGTTTTGGGATAAATGTATTCATGGAAATTTGTTGCAGGAAGGAGAAATAGACTATGGTGAATTAACTGCATTGATGAGGAAGGGAGACGGAGAACAATGAGAAGCACAGTTAATTTGGGAGATGCTTTAGGAATGGCTGCCCTTTTATTATCATGTGTTTTGGTAAATAAACTACCATCAACAAGAATGGTATGATGATTTACAATTTGTTGTTAGAGTATCGTCTGGAGGAACAGTAGCTAGTCTTACACGGTGTATTCTTGAAGGCATTGATCATATTCATAGGCAGGGTTATGTTCATTGTGAATTGAATTCTGAGTACATCTTGCTCGTGTTGCTGGCATTAGGAGTGTTGAATTTGTGGCAAAGATTAGAGATTTTGGCTTGGCAAAGAAAGCGGAGAACAACAAAAAAAGCAAGTATCTTCTTCCTTATCTCAGGGGGGCTGCTTTGTATGTGGATGCTTACAGGGAATCCAGTTTGGGATTTCAATCCTGAAACCACCACAGAAGAACTTCTGAGAAAGATTGCCGAAAATTCCTCCTTTTGTGTCAGGAATTGATAACAAAGAATTGGCGGGCCTTTCAGATGCGGAAGGGGTGGCAGACGATGAATTCAGTCCTTCGTCCTGTTCTAAAGAATGGAATTTCACCTCAGAAGAGGAGGTTTCTTCTCTCTCATCTTGGTCAGATGATCCAGAAGAAAGTCTTAGCACTACTGGCTCTACCTTTATTACCAGAGATGTTCTTGCATCAGAATCCATGGCACAGGTTTCAGCTTAGCTACTAGCAGCAACATTGCTGCTGTTGTACAAGAGGGAGATTTTTCTCCACTGAATTGGTTGGTTGCTTAGATCAGTAAGCACTAAAAACACAGAATTTGTGTGAGATGTCGAGTGTATACTCTTTTGAAAAAGCAGAGCATATATCTTTTATTCCTTCTTCTTTAACAGATTGCTATGGTACATAAAATGTTTTGTCGTATTGTTAGTGGTAAATAAAATCTGATTCCAAGCATTGCTTTCACTTGTTCTATCACCCACCACTCATATCACTGAATCTTTAAACAAATAAATTACATAAGGTTCCATTGTACTTCCGTATCCTCCAATTTACTTGGAGGAAATTCTTACCAGAGACGTGAAGAGAGAAGCGCGGGGTCAACTGTAGAATGCATAGTTTTTAAACCCGGTTCGGTTCAAGGTTTGGATTTCAACCGGATCATTAGGTTGTCCGGATTATTTTTTTTTTTTTAAAATCAAAACAATATTGTTTTAGTAAAAAAAACAAAAGTTAACGGGTTGCAACCGGATTTTGACCGGGTCTTGCCGGGTTGTCGAACACCCCAAGTTTTATTTTTTCTTTTTTTATTAACTCGACCTGATTTCAGTTCCAGGTTCTTGATCGATCCACCAGACCAGACTGGTTTCAAAATTATAACAGAAAATGAGATTATTTTATTTTATTAAAAAAATAATAAAAATGAGAGGTGTCAAGTTTTTCCACGTG
>Ga0307515_10024732_pt1 | contig 10441 bp, 8 predicted proteins | sample 17_EM_MG_FD_194513 | JGI IMG/M metagenome (GOLD analysis project Ga0307515, IMG submission 194513) | Populus trichocarpa ectomycorrhiza microbial communities from riparian zone in the Pacific Northwest, United States - 17_EM | ecosystem: Host-associated > Plants > Roots > Unclassified | place...
ACCCTAACCCTAACCCTAACCCTAACCCTAACCCTAACCCTAACCCTAACCCTAACCCTAACCCTAACCCTAACCCTAACCCTAACCCTAACCCTAACCCTAACCCTAACCCTAACCCTAACCCTAAGCGCGTTCTTTCGTGCGCCGTGCCATAGACCGCAGGGAGGTCAGCTGTCGCGAGACGGTAACTGAGACCAGACCGGGGATCCCGGCCTACGACAGGCTTGAAGCGCGCGGCTGCCACCGCTTTCGGGCTTCTGCCTGAGTAAAAGGCTCGCCTCGAGGCATTAGTGAACCGTCTGCCTTGGTACGGGAAGCTCCTACGCGGGTGGACCGTGGCGGTGACATTCAGTAGGTGTCACTGGCCCGAGAGAACAAAATAATCTGCCGTCGGTGAGCTTTTGTTTACGCATTTTGCTCGCTTAAGTTGTATCCGTGTGGCGGGGCAGTACAGGTTACATGCTGGAATGAGAGGCTCGAAGTAGGGGTAAGCAAGTACCATAGGGAAAGCGCTCCGAAAGTAGACCCAGGTTTCGGTGAGACGGGCCACCCTGTGTCCGTAGGACTTCCGGCTTTGTGTTCGTTCCTTTGTGTCCGAAAAATCTTGTAGCAACGTACCGTTACTAGTTCGCACCGCCCTGTAGCAATACACTCTGTACACACGCTACTCAACCTGAGAGCTAACAGGGTGCGCGAGGTAGTCCACCTCTATGCTCCCCCACCCCTAAGGGGGACAGGCCTGAAGAGGACGGTGACGGCCATGAAGGAACTAGTACACGCATCGAGCTGGTCGCTGCTGCGAAACCTAGGCGCCCTTGGCGCACACCAGAGTGTTAATATCTGGCCCAACATGGACGGCCCCCTAGGATGCGTGAGGGTCTTTACAGCCCCGAAGTCAATTATTGTGGGACGGATCATCCAGGACGCCTACAAGAGAACTAGGGTACGGGACTACATGGTTGAGTATACCCCTGCCGCGCCGTCTGTCGGCAGACGGGCGGACCCCATTGTCTATGATAGAGATATACATGTCTGGACGGATGGGTCCGCTAAAGACAATGGTACTGACATCTGCACCGCGGGTTCCGCGTGGGTATCGGATATGCAGTTCCAGGACGCCGTTTCATTGACGGGGGCGACCCTCTCTAACAATGTCGCCGAAGTTGCGGCCGTGGCGCTGTGCCTGATGGCTTGGCGGGACGCCCACTTAGTAGTCCACACTGACTCTACATTCGTTCTGGGTTTGCTGGGAGGAGGCCTCCTGGCCATGGAATGGGACGGGTGGGGTGATGCCCCACGGCATCTCAGTAGGGGCCCACCAACACCCCTCCTGCGAATGCTCCTGTATTTGCTACGAGATAGGACAGGAAGACTGCGGTTCGAGAAGGCTAAGGCTCACGGGGTCGATGCCATGAATAACCTCGCCGATAGGCTCGCCAATGAGGGTCGTGCGAAGGGCAGACCCTTGGATGTTGGCTCACTGACAGTACCGAGCGGGTGGGTTGACGACGCCCCCGTCCTTTGCCACCAGCCTCTAGATTACCTGACCAAACTAGTGGTGCGCGCGCGAATGGAGGCGCCTGCGAAGACACTGAAGTTCGAGGCCTTCTCTGACCGGTGGATGGTCACCCTGGGCCATATGTTTGGGGTTGTGTTGGACCCTGGGAGTTACATCGGGAAGGTATGGAGCCTGACCATTCCCGAGGGAATGAAGGAGGTGCTCTGGAAAGAGATGAACGGGGCGCAAGTCCTCGGTCACAGGTATTATGGCCGAGGACACGCTAAGTCCGATATGGGTAGGTTCTGCTTGTGCGGGATGGAGATGTCTCTGGGGCACGTTCTCCTAGGTTGCAGCACCTACGTGTTGCAGCCACTGATGGAGTGCCTGCTGACGGTCCTGGGCGCTCTACACCCTAATTCTAGCTTTAAGACGCTTTCCCCTGACTCATGGGGCGCTTCGCCTTGGTTCCCTCTCCTTGCACTGGGAGCACTGGAGGACGCGGCTTACCCCATAGTGAAGGGGCGGAAAAAAATTCTCAAGGGTCTGAAAAAGTCTAGACAGCAGCGGGAATGGATAATAGGTAGCTACTACTGGGCCCTGTGGAAATGGCGCATGAAAGAAATCCACGACACGGATTTCAAGTTCGTGCCCGCGAACTGCACGGCCTCCTTGCGTGATGTGCTGTCCACTCCGGTCCCAGCGCATATGTTGAAACAGGGAGCGGCGGGCGAAGGCGACAAGATGCCGCCTGGCTTTGCCCCTGGCCCTGCGACCACCCCCCAGGTGGGCGACCTCGGAAATCTGCCACCCCCCGTGTCCCACCTCCTGGGGCGAGGCACCAGGGTGCGGCTCTCTGAAAAAGGTAAGTCGATCCTACGCGCCATTCAAGCGCCACTCGTGGATGGGCGCTCGCGCTGCCTCACTAGGCGTGAGGCAATTTTGCGGGCTCTCATGGATGACGCATACGCCTGACGAAAAGATTGATTCGCATCGCAAGCAAGACATCTCACGTCGTCCCCATCACCCTTTCCTCACCCTCTGGGGGCGGGTCCTACTCCTGTCGTAAGGTGGGGAATAGTGGTTCTCGTCTGAGCTCACCTTGGGCAGACGGCGGGACCCCAGGGAGGGACGTTAAACCATTTCTGGGCGGTCCGGTAAGGTGCGCCCTGTCAGCCGCAGGCAGGGGTCACCATCACCGATGTCGGACAGGAGGCCCCCCGCAGGTTTAGTGGGTATTCCACGGTTGCTCCAGCCGCTGGCGACCTCCACACTCCCGGCCTCTGAAGCTGACAGAAGCCTTCCCCCTGGGTGCCGGGAGACCAGTTCACCCTTGGGCGGCAGTTCAGTTGTATTGGCGCCTCCAACAGGCAACGGGGTCTTAAACCAGATTCCTGCGGGTGACAGTAGGGAGAGCTCTAGAGAGCAGGCGGTGCCAGATGATGGGGCGCCACTCCACAGATCTGCCTTTCGCAGGGGCTGGGAGACCATCTCCCCTCACTGGCTTATCGTGTAGTCGGCGGCAGAGCCGCCTCCCTGACCCACAAAAAAAAAAAAAAAAAAGAAAAGTGGTAAGAAGCAGACAGGGCTTCCCCCGGACCTTATACTGCTGATCAGTGACCTTACTAGCGATTGCAGATCCAGAATCAGAATCAATAGCGGTTATAGCCCTTATTTTGTGCTGAAACAAGGGGTGCGACAGGGCGACCCGCTGTCCTGCCTGCTGTTCAACTTCTCCATAGAGCCTCTGGCCATCAAGCTGAGGCAGGTGGTCAAAGGCCTCTCGGTACCAGGCCTCAGGCCCGTGAAGGTCATGCTATATGCTGATGACATCAATCTATTCCTCGGACAAGAGGACTCTGTACAGGAGGTATCTGAATGCCTGGCCTCAGTGTCCAAGATCATTGGCTCCAAATTTAATATGGACAAGACGGACATCAAACCGGTTGGCCCGCACGATTTCCAGCTTAACTGCTATACCCGACAAGACATGGGCGGCCCGTCGATACCGGGCGTGCACATTCTGCCACCTGCGGACCCTCTGCGCATATTGGGGGTTTGGGTCGGTAGCAGGGACTTCGCCACCGACAGGTGGGAACAGATAGACAAGCACGTGAAGAAGATTATTTCACAGTGGCGGGCTATTGGCGCATCTGCGAGGAATAGGTCAATTCTAGCCAAGGCCCTCATGCTATCCAGGTGCCATTTCCTAATGGATGGTAACGGTATCCCGCCGAGCATGCTCAGCAGGATAGGGAACAGAATAATGAACTTCGTTAGAGGGAAGTTCTCTGCGATGGCTTACAAAACCTTAGAAGCTCCCTTGGCGGAAGGGGGTCTCAATACGCCCTCCCTCACGACCCGGAAAATGGCTGCTGACCTGAAATTCCTGGGCGACCTGATTACGGGGGACCAGAGAGTACCCTGGAAACAGTGGACCTGGATGGACTTGAAGATGGCCTCAGTCTCCAGCAGAGCTGGCACGCACGGAGGCCTTAACCCCTTCCTGCAACAGGCTTACACATTGCCCTCTCTGCTCCAAAGCAGGGTGTCTCAGGCTTTCATGACTGCTAGGAAATTCGGGCTGGACATGGCCTGTGCCGCCCCATCCCTCGCGGCGCGGATGAATGTGCCCATTCTTAACCACCCGGCCCTGCCTAGGCCTGGCTCACAGAGGTTTGGGAAACTGCTGGGCCTCAGGAAGAACGGGGTACGCAAAGTGGCCCACCTTTACGCCCCCCCTGCCCTTAGAGGAATGGGCCTGAAGAAAACAGTATCGGCCATGAAGGAGCAGGTACACACATCGAGTTGGTTGCCGCTGAGAAATTTAGGTGCAGCGGGTGTGCACCCTAGTGCTAACGTCTGGCCCGACATGGATGGCCCCCTCGGATGCGTAAGAGTTTTTACGGCCCCCAAATCAATCATTGCGGGGCGAGTCGTCAAGGACGCGTATAAGAAGACCAGAGTGCGGGACCACATGGTTGACTACACGCCATCTGCACCACCGACTGCCAGGCGAGCGGAGTCTATAGTCTACAGAAGGGATATACATATCTGGACGGACGGATCTGCGAAAGACAATGGTACAGACATCTGCACCGCGGGCTCTGCCTGGGTCTCAGACTTACAGTTCCAAGATGCCGTGTCGCTGACAGGGGCTATTCTCTCTAACAATGTTGCCGAGGTGGCAGCAGTAGTGCTATGTCTGATGGCTTGGCGGGACGCCCACATAGTCATCCACACTGACTCTACGTTCGTCCTAGGGCTACTAAAAGGAGGCCTATTGGCCATGGAAAGGGACGGGTGGGGTGACGCCCCACGGCACTTCAGTAGGGGCCCGCCCGCGCCCCTCCTGCAAACTCTCCTGTACCTGCTGCGGGATAGAATGGGTAGGCTGCGATTCGAGAAAGCCAAAGCCCACGGAAATGATGTTATGAACAACCTTGCTGACAAACTCGCCAATGAGGGACGTGTGAAAGGTAGAGTCCTGGACATAGGCTCACTGACCATACCGAACGGGTGGGTTGACACTGCCCCTATTCTCTGCCACCAACCCTTAGACTACCTGACCAAGCTGGTTGTGCGCGCGCGAGTGGGGGCACCCGCGAAGACGCTAAAATTCGAGGCTTTCTCTGACAGGTGGATGGTCACCCTAGGCCATATGTTTGGGGTGGTGCTGGATCCTGGAAATTATATTAAAGAAGTCTGGCGCCTAGCCATTCCTGAGGGAATGAAGGAAGTGCTCTGGAAAGAGATGAACGGAGCGCAGGTCCTTGGACACCAGTACCATGGCCAGGGATATGTGAGATCGGATATGGGTAGGTTCTGCCCTTGTGGCCTGGAGATGACCCTTGGCCATATCCTCCTAGGCTGCGACGCCTACAGATTACAGCCACTGATGGCGGTCTTGCTGGCCGCCCTGGGCGCATTGCACCCCGACTCCAGTTTCAAAACACTGTCCCCTGACCCCTGGGGCACATCGCCTTGGTTCCCCCTCCTTGTGTTGGGGAGCCTAGAAGAGGCTGCCTACCCTATAGTAAAGGGGCGGAAGAAAATACTCAAGGGACTCAAGAAGTCGAGACAGCGGCGCGAGTGGATGATAGGTAACTACTACTGGGCCCTGTGGAAGTGGCGTATGAAGGAAATCCACGATACGGGCTTTAACTTCGTGCCCGCAAATTGCGTGGCCTCGCTGCGTGACACGCTGGCCATACCAGTCCCGGCACACTTGCTGGAACAACTGCCTGAGGACGGGAGCAGCGAGAAGCCGCCCAGTGCCACGCCTGGCCATGCATCCGTCCCCTTATTGGGCGGCCTCACGAAACTGCCACCCCCCGTGTCTCGCCTCCGGAGGAGAGATGCGGAGAGACGGCTCACTGACAGAGGTAAGTCGATACTGCGCGCTCTCCAAGCGCCAGTTGTGAGTGAGCGCCCGCACCGCCTCTCTGGAAGAGAAGCGGTCCTGCGAGCCCTCACGGACGATGCCTATGCCTAGCATAGGCTTGGGCGTCACTTCACTAATACAACGTCCCATGTCGTCCTCATCACCCTTCCCTCACCCTCTGGGGGCGGGTCCTACTCCCGTCGCAAGGTGGGGAATAGTGGATCTTGCCTGAGCTCACTTCGGGCAGACGGCAGGGTCCCAGGGAGGGACGTTAAACAATTTCTGGGCGGTCCGGTAAGGTGCGCCCTGTCAGCCGTAGGCAGGGGTCATCATCACCGATGTTGGACTGGAGGCCCCCCGCAGGTTTAGTGGGTATTCCACAGTCGCTCCGGCCGCTGGCGACCCCCACACTCCCGGCCTCTGAAGCTGACAGAAGCCTTCCCCCTGGGTGCCGGGAGACCAGTTCACCCTTGGGCGGCAGTTCGGCTGTATTGGCGCCTCCAACAGGCAACGGGGTCTTAAACCAGATTCCTGCGGGTGACGGTAGGGAGAGCTCTAGAGAGCAGGCGGTGCCAGATGATGGGGCACCACTCCATAGATCTGTCGGGCGCAGGGGCCGGGAGACCATCTCCCCTCTCCGACTTTTCATGGTTTTCGGCGGCAGAGCCGCCTCCCTGACCCACAAAAAAAAAAAAAAAAAAAAGTGGTAAGAAGCAGAGGCGGGGGTGGTGTGGAGGTGGAAACTACACACGGGCAGTGAGGTGGAGGCTATACGAATGCAGTGGAACAGAGGTGGAAGCAAAGAGGGAATAGCGGAGCACGTGGGGTGGAGGGCCTTCACTATCGGAGCGAGTCTAGCAGCGAGCGGAGAATGATGCAAGCGCAGGGAAATACAGGAATAAATCAGTGAACACCAGAAAGAGTCCATAGCACGAGACACGAGTCATAGGGAACGGGGAACGGGACGAGGGGATCGGGAGAGGAGCGGAGATGGGAGCGGAGCCAGAGGGCGGTTGTCGGAGCGACCAGAGGGAGCGGAGAACGTCGGAATTAAGAGGAAAAGAGGGGAAAAAGGCGATATTATCGCAGTTTCTTGGTACGCGTCACCTGCCATAATGACTATTGACAGGGGGTAAAACGTATCAGTGTTGCCCCATGTGTTGGTTTTTAATTTTAGATATTTCCTGTAATTATTGAGTGCTTGTGCCCATGGGAACAATTCCTGTTTCTTCTCTCTTTGCCATAAAGCGGTTTCAGATGCTCCGACTAGGAGATTTTTCCCTTCCTTCTCCATTGAGAATTCAAGAAATTGTTTATTGAATTCTCCCCATGACAATTCAGGAAGATCAGTCATTTGTCCCCAGAAGTCCTTAGGTAGCTCAGCTCCGATGGAATGCACTACGTCCTTTGCGGTTTTTGCAAACGTTTTCAGGAATAGTATTTTCAATTTCACTTTGTCCATTGGATTCAAGCTATCTGGATCATTTTGTCTTGTACTGGATGGCGTTCCTTGTGAATCGATGGTTGGATCAGTGGCGCCACTGCCCGTACTGATTGGTTGGGTGGTTTGTGCTGTGGCACTGGTGCTCTGCTGTGCCGATGCAGTGTCGGTGCCTACAGTAGGTTGTGTAGGGTCAGGGGTATCTAATCTTGTCATTTGTTGAGTGGGAGTCAGATCGGTTCGCAAGGTAGAGCCTGAGCTGCTAACGTCCGGAACCAGTTGTGGGTTTGTCCTTGCGGTGGGCAGTCATCCAGGGAGTAGGAATGAACTTGAGAATATAGAGGTCGTGTTCTCCGTAGGGGAGTCAAGGTGCGCTGTGATATTCAGCCATGCCATATTGGCTTCTTCATATTGATCAGGATTCGAGTCTTCGTTGTGATCGGAGTCGAGTCCTGATTGTTGAGATGGTTGATTCGTTGTTGGAGAGAGGTTTCTCCTCAGTGCCGGACCCTTTCCTTTTGCCGTGAAGGGTGTTCGTAATGAAACGGGGGTTCAGGACATGATATCGGTTTATGTATATGAAGTATGTGTAGTTAAGAGTAGAGTGATGGTATGTCCAGCATACATGAATAAATGCAGGTCTATTTCCCAGTGAGGCCCCCAAATGTTACGATGCACGTGTGGCAACCTTAGTAATCGTAACGTACAGTATTCTGGGGTTAGACCTGAGGACTATTATTTCAGTCCCATGAATATCGGTTTAGCGATTCACCAGAAGTGCTTCACGGATATTCACTTTTATCGATGTAGAGAAGTTATAGTTCGTATATATTAACTTCCTAATGTCTATAGAGAACTATGACCTTTTAATAATGACGCTGCGCGCACCTCAGGATATGACTCCTCAGATGGTGTGTCAATGAGTGCAGAGTGACTATGAAGGGCAGCACTGGATAGATAAAGGTAATCAAATGCTATACGAAGTAGAATATGTAATAAAGCTTATTTACTAACTGTCCTTTACCTATTGTCCCGCGCACTCCATATCTCTTATGGATCGGCTTGCAGATGGGCTACTTAGGTGTTTAGGATGCGTCAGAATATGAATGGGTAAAGATTGGATGATATTCAGACTCTGCTAGGGGCTGCCCCTTTTATAGGCAAGCACCCGTAGCGGGTTACTAAGTACACAGCCGAGTCTGCATCGCTGATCATCATAGCGATGCTGCGCATATTCATTTACATAGATACCAATGCTGTGTAGAACCTGTGTTCGGCGCCTATTCAGTTCCTTTGTGCACCACCGTGGTGAACAAAGCCCACGCTAAATCGGACTCTCGAGGGCAGGCATGCAATCGTACAGCTCGTGCGATGATGCCTTTACTCAAGAGATAAAATTACAATAAATAAACCATTCATATCCAACCCCTAGTGCGCTAACTAATCGATGGTATTGGCAAGCGTACATAAAGGTATAAATAATTTGCCATTCCCGCTTGCCTGATTCCATTCCATAACAGATTCCTGCGGGTGATGGTAGGGAGAGTTCTAGAGAACAGGCAGTGCCAGATGATGGGGCGCCTCTCCACAGGACTGTCAGTAGTCGGGGCTGGGAGACCACTTCCCCACTCTGGCTCTCTCTGGTTTGGTGGCAGAGCCACCTCCCTGGCCCACAAAAAAAAAAAAAAAAAAAAAAGTGGAACAAAGTGGAGGTGGGGGTGATGTGTAAGTGGAATCTACACAAAGGTGGTGAGGTGGAGGCTATACAAACGCAGTGGTATGTAAGTGGAAGCGAAGAGGAATTAGTGGAGCACGCAGGGTGGAGGCGGGTCTACACCATAGGAATAAGTCCAGCAGCGTGCAGGAATGATACAAGCAATCGGAAACATAGTATACAAGCGGTCATCACAGGAAAAGAGTCCATAATACAAGACACGAGTCATAGGGAATGGGGAAGGGGATGAGGGGGTCAGAAGGGAAGCAGAGATGGGAGCGGAGTCGGAGGGAGGGTGTCAGAGCGACTGGAGGGAGCGGAGATTGTCGGAATAAAAAGGAAAAGGGGAAAAAGGGGCAATATTATCGCATTGCGTGCTCGAGAAATATACGAAATATTATGAGTCGGGCATAGAGAATCCCATGGAACCAGCAGCTCGCGATGTCCCAATTGAACTGAAGCTCCGCACCCCAGTCCTCCTTTGGAAGGGGGAGTAATTGATTCTGCAGCTGTCCAAGGATCTTCCCTAGGTCACCAGATCTGATGTTCTCCAGTTGAGTGTGCACGGTAAAGTACAGTCCGAAGTGTCTCCAGAGGCCCTTGAACAGTAGGCGGGTCTTGCCTGATCCCGAGGTGTTGCATAGGAACCTAGTTGTACAGGGAGTTAGGGGTAGATAGGTCCTCTCTAATCGTGGAGGACCTGTCATAAGGAAGGGTGGAGGGGACGTTATAGAGCCAGTGAAAGAACTGGAACCTGCCAAGGGGTTTCTCGAGCTCGAAAACACCACCCTTGACATATTTAATCTACAAAAGGAATTAGCTACCATGGTCACAATTAAAGAATAAGGAATTGCTACCTTCTTATCACCCAGCGCTGGTTGGTACACAAAGTACCACTTGGCATTCATTCCCATGGTGATGTAGATTGTGATAGCCATGAACAAATTGCACCCAGTTAACCTGTTCACCACGCGGACCAAGAGTCCAGTTTGGAGCAGCATCCTATAGAAATCCCTCTTGTTTGTGTTTGACGATAGCTCAATGGCGATTCGGGGGCAAGTGCCCAAAGAGAACAAATAGTTGGATCAGGGTTCATAGCTATAATGCTCACTGGTATCCCCCACCTGTGCCATGAATTTCAAGGGCCAGCACCCCTCACTGGATATAGTCAGCACCTAGTGGTGAACCTAAGCAGGAGCTCATACCGCTTAAACACTGCTTTATTGACATAGTACTTGCACAGATACCATGCAATGGATCTAAAGAACGGGGTTGTGGTTTTGTATTTGACAGCGTCGTTGTCCAAATCTGAGGTCGAGGGTCGATCGATGTAGAGGGAGAGGTAGTCCATGATCTCGGCATGAGTACAAGTACCGCCACTGCCATCAACGCCACTGCCATCAA
>Ga0307515_10024733_pt1 | contig 10440 bp, 7 predicted proteins | sample 17_EM_MG_FD_194513 | JGI IMG/M metagenome (GOLD analysis project Ga0307515, IMG submission 194513) | Populus trichocarpa ectomycorrhiza microbial communities from riparian zone in the Pacific Northwest, United States - 17_EM | ecosystem: Host-associated > Plants > Roots > Unclassified | place...
AACATAGAATTTATTAATGACGTTTTACGATTTTTAATTGAGCAACAAAGTCAATTTTGATTTTCTGGCCAAAAGTGGCCAGCCACAAAAAAACATTTTTGGTCAAAGTGGCCGCAACGGGTTGTAAGTACTCTCCATAGGTATGTCAGGTCTATTCTGTCGTATGCTTTCTCTTGATCTAGGCAGACTATTGCCCCTCTGCTTTTGGTGTTTTCGCTCCATTTTAGCATGAGCTCTACTAATTTAGTCTGGTCATATATGCTGCGCTTTGGCATGAATCCGGCTTGGTCTTTGTGTATTAGTTTTGGGGCTACTTCTCTTAGTCTGTTAGCTAGGGCTTTTGTGTATGTCTTGTAGTCTGTATTGAGTAGTGTAATCAGTCTATAATTTTGGATATCTCTTTTATCTTCCTTTTTGTAGAGTAAGCCCATTCTCGCCTCCAAGAATTTTTCGTTGTTCACTCCATAGCATTCTAAATCCTCCATTACCTTCGTCATTAGGGCCACCACACATGGCCTTACCTTCGCACTGCCTTCTCTCATGTCTCCTTGTTTGAATTTTTTATCTAGTTTCATTTTTTTGCGCCATTTAATTTCCTCTTTCCAGAATTCATTTGGTATCCTGTCAGGACCCGGGGCTTTTCCATTGGGGGCCGTTCTTAGTATGTCTATGATTTCTGTGTATGTAATATCCTTGCTTATTTCATTCTTTTAATCATTGTTTAGTGCCTTGGTTAGGCCCTCTATGATTTCGTTGATTGCTCTTTCTTGTGAGTTGTTCATTGGGGGTTCGCTTTGTAGGCGTGAATGGTAATCCTTTGCTATCTCTAGCATTTCTGTAGGGTTCTTGGTTTCTATGTTCGACGTTGGATTGAGCAGTGAGTCTATTATCGGGCCTGCCAACCGTGATCTATTTTGGCTGAACCATAGCTTCGATGACTTTTCATTAACTCCGAACCATTTTGCTTCTTTCATGTTTGATCTCGCATCTCTCGATTCCTCTTCGAGGTTGCTCAGTAGTTTCTTTTTTTGGCTTAGGGTCTTTCGGCAGTTTTCTTCTTCTCCAGTCACACAGTCTTGTAAGTTTTTCTCTGCTTTTTTGATCTCTTTCTCAGCTTGCTTACATATTTTAGTTATTTCCTTCTGTCTGGCTTGAGTGGCTTCCCCACTCACTCTCACGATTCCGACTTTATATTCATGCCATAATTTCTGGGGGTTGCAGTGGGTTCTTAGGTTCGTGAGGGTGGTCTCCCTCCCTGGTTTGCTCTTTTTTCTTTCCATTTTATTGTATTTTTCCAATTTGCGTTCTAATTTTCTTAGTAGGTGGAGCACTTCTTTCATGAATTGCGGGTGATTTAGTATTTTTAGGTTTAGTTTGGGTTCTCCCGAGCCAGTATCATGGGTGGTCGTGTTCCTGATTGTCATTGCTATTCTGTTGTGGTCCGATAGGTCACAGTTGATGATTTGTATTCGTTGGTAGCATGCCATGTAGTCTCTGATATGTAGATCCTGTCTATTCTTGAGAATATACTCCTTCTGTCGTTTCCACTCATACCTTCCCATGTGAAGCATTTTGTTTGCGGGTTGGCCTTTCTCCAGCCATCAGTAAGTTCTAGTGATGTTTTTAGTCACGACATTTCTCTCATTACCCCTCTGTCATCGGCATGTTGCGGGCTTCAATCTATCTGGTCTTCCATGAAATTCCAATCTCCTAGAATCACTAGTTCCAAATCTTTTAGGTCCTTATCCTTTCTTATCTCTCTCCTTATCTTTGTTAGTGTTTCTTTTTGTTGATTCTTGTCATTCGGCATGTAAACATTCATGATGTTGAGAGATTGGTCTCCATAGTTTAGCTTTAGTGAGCCTATTCTTCTGCTTATAATGTTCTTAAATTCTGTATTAGTTGGTGTACCTATGTCATTACTTACTAGGAATAAGATCCCGCTGCTTGTGGTGGACAGACTGCTCCCATAGAATGTGACATATTTGAATCTCTTATTCAGGGTTTCTAGGTCTTCGTTTAGAGTGTGTGTTTCTTGGAGGGCTAAGATTGCTATTCTGTTTGTATGCATCCAGTTGATTATGTGATGGATTCGGTAATTCTGATAATCTCTGACAGAGATTATACAAACGGAAGCTGAAAGGAATAGGGAGGGTCTTGAGGCTAGTCTGTTCGCCGACAGAAATCGGATCTCCTCTCATCCACGCATGCCGGCGGGAATATAATCTCCGGAAGGAAGGGGAGGGAATGGGTACAATGACTTATGGGCTTGTCGGACCTAATTCCCAAGCGACTGCCCAGAAGCACAACAGGCGCCCAATCTGTCTCAGCATAAACGCTCCGACTAGGTATGACACTGAAGGGGCTGACTGAAGCGGGGGTTCGGTCTGGCTGGCTAGCCTGGCGGTGCTGTGGGTGGGAGTTAGCATGCGAGGGCGGGGAAATGAACCACCAGTCTTGAGGTCCGAAATCCAAAGGTAAAAGGCGAGCAAGCGAGCGAGGAGCATCGGGATTCTTATCAAGCGGGGTGGGGCACACAATAACAAATGTCTATATCGAGACGTCGAGTGAGGGACATTCCCCATCGAGTCTGAGCTTAAATACAATGTGTAATTTACAGACATGCGGCTACTGGACTGCAGAAGGTGGTGGAGTGGAAGGCGGTGAGGTGGGTGGTGGTGAGGTGGGTGGCATCGCATAGTGTAGGTGGTGAGAAGCAGAGGCAGGGGTGGTGTGGAAGTGGAAACTACACACAGGCAGTGAGGTGGAGGCTATGCGAACGCGGTGGTACGGAGGTGGAAGCGAAGAGGAATTAGTGGAGCGCGCAGGGCAGAGGTGGGTCTACACTATAGGAATAAGTCCAGCAGCGTGCGGGAATGATACAAGCAATCAGAAACATAGTATACGAGCAGTCATCACAGGGAAAGAGTCCATAATACGAAGCACGAGTCAAGGGGAGCGGGGGAAGGAGTCGGAGGGATCGGAGGATGGTCGGGAGAGGGATCAGAGTGATTGGGGAGAGCGGAGATCATCGGAATGAAGGGGAAAAGGGCGGAAAAAGGCGATATTATCGCAGTTTCCTCCTGCAGGTTCGTCTTCTTCTGATGACAATGATGAGTCTGACTCGGATGTCTCTTCTTCACTTGAATTTCTCACAGAGTGATCTTCAGGTGCCTCCATTCCCCCAAAATTAAGAGACCCTAAATGGTCTGGGTCTGTATCTAAGCTGCTTTCATGCGAGCCTCCGCCTGGAAAAACGGCGTCATTGGCCTCGCGCGAAATGTGATTGGGGGTTTCATTTACTTGTGCTGGGTTGGCCAACCCCGTGAGACCACTCCCAGTCTGGGTGTTTCCTGATCGAACGTGTGCGTTCTGGACACTCGCGTAGGGCTCTGCCAGCGCCCCTCCACTGTCCCTCACCTGTTGCATTAGCATGTTGGGACAGCCGGAGCTCGGTTGTATGTTATTGTTGTAATTCATGATTGTTTGGTCGCCTAATGGCACTAAGGTTGTTGTTTTTGCCTTACAGGCTGGGGTTTGCACTTGTCGCATGGGCATTTTCTCGATTATCAGGTTATGTATACATCACTTGTCTGCACGGGTCTCGACTCTCAGTATCTAACTCTAAGCTATGTTGCCGGGTCAGGTTCAGGTTCACTCACTCATCCCTTGCCCTTGTCCGCTCCTGTGCTGTCTCTCCTGGGTTTTCCCTTTGGGCCTATGTTCAGGAGCCTGGCCAATGGGTTGGTGACAGTCCTTTTTTGTCCCTTGGTCGGCTCAACCCAGCTGGATGGGTGGAACCTGCAATTCAGCAGGTTCGGTTTTCTGCCAGCGATCTCTATGTGCAGCCAGGGGCACGCGCTTGTGAGGTGGGCTTCGGACTTGCACATCCGGCACTTGGCCGGCCATCTGTATTCGACCCAGCGGGTCTTCTTCTGATTGCCTTGGCCGGTTTTGAATTTCTTCATGAGTAATGCCGGGTCAAGCAGGAATGGGATGGTGCCCTCTTTGAAGCCGAGGACTATCTCTGTGGTGTAGGTACCTATGTCGCCGTGCCGGGCCAGTTTCATTTCTAGGATTTGCAAGCCCACTCCGTCGAGGGCTTTCTTCATCTGGATGTGGTAATCTTCTGCCGCTCTGTCGAAGGAGACCTCGTCGATTTCGAGGTGTAGCCTGATGGCGTAGGCTCTCAGTTTCGGGGAGGTTTTCTCATCCCAAATTCGAAATAGCACCAGGGTGCCTGACTTCAGGTCGAGTGCACTGCGCACTCCCTCCAGTGCCTTGAAGACACCTGCTCTGACCGGGACCACTACCCACCTGTACCCAGGTTTCAATGGATCGAACGCAAGCATCAATTTGTTGAATTTGGCAACCTTTCCCCTGCTCTGGGCGATTGCCAAGTACATCACCGCCCTGAACCATGTGGTCCTGCGGTTCTTCTTGATTGGGTTTGTCCCGCTGTAGACGACCTTCACAAGGATCTTCTTTATTTGTGGCCGCCCATACCACATCTTCTCAATCTCCGATAGCTTGCTTGCTTCCACTTCTTGTTGACCCTTGATGAATCTAAGTATGTTTTCTAGTTTGGCGGTGGGGAGGAAATTGAATGGATTATCCAATTGGTGGTCCAGGTCTGGGCGGGCCAGGTCTTTTCTCACAATGTGCCATTCCCCGGTTGGTTTGGGTAGTTCTGTGGAATTGAGCTGGGTCCTGGAGGCGGATCCCCAAATGGCAAAGACGTCTGCTAGGTCGATCTCAGCAACGTCCCATTCTGGGCCATTCTCAGAGGGTTCCACTGGTGGCGGGGACTCCATTCCCATATCCATCTCAACAGTGTCTGGTTCGGATTCCTTTGTGGGAGAGGGGGGGAATTCAATGGGGGAGGAAGCATCGGCAGGGTCAGCGGGATCTCCGGTGGGTGAGGTCATATCGGTGAAGGCTGCAGGGGGCAGGCCCTCGCACGTGGGGGATATGATGTCGGAGGTGATGTCAAGGGTGATGTCCCTGGAGAAGTTCAGCGTTGCCGGCGGGGGCGTTGATTGGGGTGGGCTTGGTGTGTTATGGGCTGTTCTTTTTTTACCCTTGAGGTACAATGGGATGGCTTTCAGGCATGTCGTGGTGGGCTTGGTGGGCTTTGACAGGGTTGGCATTCCTTTGCTTTCTGATTCTGGGTCTGGGCACGGTTTGTTGCGTTTGGCTGCTGGAGTGTCGCCGCTGTGGGTGTCATCGCTGTTTGCTTCATGCACCCTCTTCAGGGTGTGGCGGGCGTTCGGGGCCTGATCTGGGTTCATTTCTGTACTCATGTTTATGTTTTCTTTCGTTCTCTCTTATATATAACTTGTTGTCAGGGTGGGTTCTACTAGCTCGGTTTTGTTTGTGGGATGTTTGCTGATTTCACTCAGTTTGTTTGTCCTTCGCTTATGGTTTTCAGGGATGGTTATATGATTCCTGCTTTTCATATCAGGAACTTCTGATCATTGGTCTTGGTTCTTGTTAGTGGGTCCATGCATTAGTGGGTCATTTTGTGGGTTGTTTCAAGCTCCTGTGGCTCTCCTTCTTGGGCTTTTTTCTTTACCGTTTGTGTCATAGGAGCGGGTCTACGTGTCCTTCTATATGTGGTATACCGGTTATGGGTTATGGGTCCATCAAATTTTACTATCTAGTACTTTTATGTGTATCTATGTCTGATAGGGGGTCTTGCTAGTGGGTGGACTGAGCGGAGCTCTGATCAGAGCTCTGATCCTCGTTCTCGTAGTCATGCCGGAGAATGAGCTCCGGCTCTCATGGTCTTTCTGTACCCCCCTCCAGATCCGGGTTCCTCTAAAGAGCAATCACCTTGCGGTCTCACGCTCACCCACGCGTCCATCCTAGGATGTTCAGAAGTGGTGACCATTTCGGAGGGGGGGGAGGATGGGCCTGACGTGGTCAGGTCCAAGCCCCCCCCGCCCAACATATCTCGTCAACATCTCCATCATGACTAACATTGGTTCACCTGTATGTGACTGTCAGTCATTTCGGTGATATTACTGAGTCCGACATATTCTTAGCCGCACAATAGTAGCGTGCCCGTTTATACTCCCTACTGTCGCAACATGGTAGCCACTGAGTGAGCATCTCGATGGTCCTCTGCTTGATCTGTTTGCTGACCTCCCTCCTTTCAGTATCCTAAGCTGCAAGCAATACGCGGTCGGTAGCAAGGGTGCTATAGCCGTTCTGGAGGCCGTCATACGGTGCCTGTAGTGCCGTTTTCAGCGAACGATCTGACCCAGATCACCCTCGCCTCGCTCTTTTTCAGAAGCCTACGTGACACACGCCATCTTGTCGAGCTTGTACCCTTATAACGTGCGGTGGTTCGCATCCTTCACTACCTTTCCGTCATTGCTTTCCTGTCCTTTGACGATTCCAGTTGACTCCAGTCGACTCTTATTCCCTCCTCCATGTTTGACTTTTTTTTTTTTTTTTTTTTTTTTTTTTATATGTCCAATTTATTGTGCTAAGATGAGTATCTATGTTACACGTTGAATTGGAAGTGTGATTGTGTGTACGTGTCGTCGCGCGCCCAGTTACTGTCCTAATTCTTGCTGGGACTCTGGCTGTACACGCTTCGATCTGGTTTGGGTTACGAGTAAGGGGGTTTGGGGAACAACTGCTCAAGGCAGGGCGATCTCGCTACACAACGCAGTTACTTATGCCATTAACTGTACGCTTATTTTTCTTTCTGTGTGACCTCCCGTCCGTCTCATCCCATCCCCAGCAATGACCATGTACTTACCAACGGACCATGTCTCCAGCTTGATGTGGTCACCATTGACCTCCTGTTCGAGTCGTGTCGGCGGGATTTTTACTGTGGTTGTGTTGTTTGTTTCGTCGCGGAGTGGCGAGACTGGGGGGGACAAGGCCCCAGCTGCCAAGGGGGGGGGTGAGGCCGGGGGTCACCAGTCCCCAGCTGCCCATTTACCCGTCTTGCGTCTGTTGAGGAGATGGTGTGAGGAGATGGTGTTGGTGGTGTGCTATGGGGCTGTGTGGGGCAGATATGGTCGACAGACGGTTGGTTGGTTGTGGGGCGTGAGTGCATCGTTGTAGGCAGGAAGTATGATCCTTCGACTTTGGCGATTCACCCGAGTGTGTTCAGGTAGTAGAGGTCGGCTGCTACCTGTTTTTGATGAAGAGAATTGTGCGTTAGCACAACAGTTGCCACGTCATCGTACCTCTCGGGGGCAGCCACCTCACAGCGAGGGTTCCAGCGACCATTATCGCCCCTATGCTTCACCAGGACACACTGCTATAGGCAGTGGCCTGGGGAGGCTAGGTCGTGGAAAGTCTCAGACGTGGTTGGGTCTAAGTGGCTCATGTTTGACTGATACTTGGTCTGTATATATATATTTGTGTACGAACTGATATCTTAGCCTTTTGTTGCTCCAGAGCTCAAAGGACGAGGAATTCACTACCCGCTAATTCTTCCGAAACCTTACCAGAGGGTATGCTATGTCCGACGCGCAATGATTTCCAGGGCCTATTGCTCCTGTCATTCTCGGATATACCAGGGACCACGACACTCAGCAAGCAAACCTATGAAGCCCCCAAGTGGCGATTGATCGAGGTGATTAATTGTCCCCAGAGTGATCGCTCAAATACTGAGAATGTTATCTAACCTAATAAGAAACAGCTGGATCGCAGCACGGTTTATGGACAATAAGAAGAAGAGACATTGCCAACAACGAGAGCGACGAGCCCTTTGGGGGGACAAACGTTTCGTCGATTTCGACTCCGAGCCGTCCAACTATAGACTTCTCTTAACGGGATGTAGCTGAGAACACAGGTGGGGGAGGGTTTTAGGGAGTAGGAACCTAATATACATTTGTGAAGAGGACCAATCTCAGCATACGAGACGCAAAAAGACGTATTTAGTTTGGTCAAACAAAACCTGGAATTCTAAGGGAGGTTGCGCAAAGGGGATAGACATATCATTCACTGAACCCTATTTCGTCTGAAAAACGCTAGGGCCTTATCTCTCCTTCTACGTACTGATATGTTCGCAATCTCTCCAGTGGGCTTTGAGGTCTCGGCTGGGGTAAGGAAAGCATGAGCTCCAGCTTGCTGTGGGGAGGAGAGAGCCCGGAAGACAGGGAGACGCGGTGAAACATTCTGCAGTGAATCGGGTATAATGCCTCTCTGGCACGCAAAGCACACACTGAAATCCGGTGCACAACCACAATTTTCTAGCACCCTCCCATGATTCCTTTCCAGAAATTCATAGGCTGCAGTATTTGCCTCGGCATATCTGTCAAGAACATGGAAGGACTTGGCAATGTTGTGGAAAGTCTTCATTAGATCTTTTTCAGCCTCAGAGTCCGTTGCAGCAAGGGCACGTCGCAGGGAAATACATTCCTGATATGCCAGTACAGCCTCTGCATGCTGTCCAAGTGAAGCACAGCTAATACCATAGTTGTGAAGAGCAGTACCGAGCAATTTCGTCGGCTCGTTTCCCGTTTGAGCAAGGTTGCGAAGGGTTGAGATGGCCCGCTTTTCCACTACCGCTGCTTCAGAGACTTGGTTTAAATTCTGAAGTGTGACCCCATAATTAACGAGTGTTTTTGCTTTCAATTCATTGTACAGAAGTGGATCTTGAGTTGACATAGTCATACAGATCTCCAGAGCTTCCTTGTAAGCAACGATGGCATCATCATATTTTCCAATCTCATCAAGTGCTACGCCCATATTTATGAGTGTCTGAGCAATGTAGAAATTGTGCTTCGCCGGATCATTATCAACCAATGTGCGGAGAATTGAAACTGCCTCGTGGTATGCCTCAAGGGCATTAGAATATTGCTTGAGCCAACGGAGGCCATTTCCGTAGTTGTTGTAGATGGCGCTGCGGAAATGAGGATCCACCATTGTTGGTGGAAGTTCTTTTGTCATGAGCTGTACAGCATATCCCATCCATTGCACAAGAAGGTGACCCTTGACCCTGAGGCCAGCTCTGCGCAACATAATAAGGAGTTTATGTTTATTTGAGTGGGAGGCATCATTCCCCATCACTTCCTCGCAGATAGAGATGGCCTGGATGAAGAGGGTACGAGCCTGGGGCTGATACACAGAGAGCCCGGCAATAAGTGAAAGTGTCTCAGCCTGCTCTTGTCTGAACTCGAGCGACCGTCGGCCCAGAGCCTCGGCAAGATCAAGTGCACAGTTGCCCGTTAAGCGGCATTCATCATATAGTTTCAGGTTGTCCAGGACCTTTGCGAGGTCACAAAGATGATGTAGGACGACAAGCGTAGAGATATCACGCGATTGGACAACATCCTGCAGCAAGTTTTCGGCCCGATCCAGATATTTTTGCATTTCGTTTGCTTGCTTTCGGCAGATAACAGTCTTGCCATTCTCGGTGGAAAGCTCGATCGTATCCGAATCAGAGGCGAGGAGGGTACGGTATTCCTCTAGGCGAAGCTTGATACGATCATATGAAAGAGAGGCGTCAGGGGATAATATGGAGAAGGTAACAAGGGATGTAGTTGGATTGGCCACGACCTGAGGATGATACCCATCAGTATGTGCCTTGACGCGTGTATGACAACCCACCCTCGTCGTCTGACTACTGAAGCCAACGGGTTCGACTTGTGAGTGCATTGAGAGACTACGAGAGCGTTGGCGGACCTGCCCTTGCTGGAGCATGGTGAACATCTGTTCGAACCTAGCTGCCATTTCGGTCTGAGCAGCAAGAATCATGTTCGTCGATACGAAAGTATGAAGGTGCAGTCGAGTCTGACCGTGGTGGTGGTCAGTACAGTCCGTCTCCGAAACCTGAGCGGCCCCCCATATATACCTGCCATCGAGCACGGACACTACCGATCTTCGCATTTGACGCGGCCAATTTCTCACGTAGATCTCCGGCTTTCCACAGTTCCTTAACACCCGGCAGCTTCTTCTTGACCAGGTTGGAATTGACCGAGTTCAGCCATTCGTCGAGGTCGCGTAGGATTCTGCGCCGTCATGTCAGGCGCGTCTGCGAACGGCGAACGGGAAGCAAGAACCACTCGTACTCTGCGAGCTCCTTCAGGTCGGTGTCGAGTTCGTGCTGGTCCAATAGTTCCTTGTTGTTGTTGTAGAGTGACTCGAGGAGGTTGATATCCTTTTCGTATTCGATGAGCGCTGCCAAGAGTTCCGCTTTCTCCGATGCGACCTGCGAACACGAATATTGATATCGAATAATCATGAGCGCTCTGATGGCACGCAGAGGGTTCGGAGGATAACGGACACACCAATTTGATCTTGTCCCGCAATTCTTTCGCACATTTGAAGACTGGAATGGCCAATCCGACGACCGCGCTAGTTGCGCCGAGGGCTTCCATAGGTGGTCGAGATGAACGAGTTGATTGGGAGAGTTGTTGGGGGGTACAGTCTACAGACTCGAAGCGCTTCAAGCTGTGGTGGGAACGGGCG
>Ga0307515_10024734_pt1 | contig 10440 bp, 10 predicted proteins | sample 17_EM_MG_FD_194513 | JGI IMG/M metagenome (GOLD analysis project Ga0307515, IMG submission 194513) | Populus trichocarpa ectomycorrhiza microbial communities from riparian zone in the Pacific Northwest, United States - 17_EM | ecosystem: Host-associated > Plants > Roots > Unclassified | place...
TTTATTTTAAATTAGCTTTCATATTATTTAATTCAAATAAAAAATAAGAAACCGAATTAATAAAATTCAAGATGGAACTTAATAACACTGCCCATAAAAAAAAAAAAAAACCTTCGTAATCGTACCATTAACATTTTTTTGACCTCCAGCAAATCAGAGTGCTTGTACTAGTGGGTTACTATATGGTGGGTGGGTTAGTTCTTGCTTTTAGAAACTACCTTGTCTGTTCCCAAACTATTATGTAATGAAAGCTTTTCACCCTATATCAAAGCTTTGCCGTATTTCATTGTCATGTCATCCATTTGATTTTACTTATTATCATTCACAAGCAAAGAATCGTTATTGTCGCGAAGCATAATCATAAGCTGAGGCTTGGAAAACGAGACGACGGAGGTTGGATGGTTGGCCTACTATAAAGTATGGGGAGTAATATCTAGCCTTTTTCTCTCTTTTTTGTACTTTTTTCTGGCGTGAAACTAAGGAAACCTATATTCGAGCAAAAGCCAATATTCTGTCAGCTGGCATTGCCCGCTTTCAATCCAAATCAAAATGTTCGGCGGCACGATCATTCTCTCTCAGGCACTGTTTGAGCCACCAAACATGTTTCGAAGCATTGTTTCCCTTTTTGAGATCAATACAAGCATAGCAATCACCTGAGGAAAACTATCATTACAAGGACAAAAAAGTTAAAAAAAATAAAAAAGTTTGAAAGGTTGCTGCAATGTTTCATTCTCTATGACACATACCTCAGGTTTTATCCCCCACCAGAAAGAGAAACAATACAAGCATAAAACATGAATCATTCAATTTACAGTGGAACCCAAAAACCTCAGCCTGCTTGCGAAAACGTTTACATTTGATTCATCAACAAGATGAAAACATGGTTCCTGTTGGAAATTAATGGCAGAAGGAAAAGGTCTAGCTCCATATTGCTTCAAATAAAAACAGTATAACCCAGACAGGACTCCAATTACAAAAGGCAAACCCCGCCTGTTTGTTCTGCAAAACAAGCAAAACAACCTCCTATGCAAGCTTGTTTATTAGTTGAAAAGAAAAATACCATGCTCCTCAAAGGGGCCACATATAGTCTCTCCTCGCTAGAGGAATCTAATTTCCTTTTGGAATTTCTTGTATCCGGATGAGAGATCTTGCACTGTGCATACATAACACTTATCTTCGAGCCCTGGTATTAGAATATCACAATATGGAATTGATACAGAAGACCTCAAAATGGCAAGACAGACATCCATAATAGAGTTGAGGAAATCTCGTTTTTTCATGCTGATTGGAGTTCTTATAGTTCAGTAATTGGGCATCTGCCTTGTAATATAGTAAAATGCATGTATTGTCAAGGGTGACGAACACTTAAACCTGTCCAGGAAACCTTTACTAATAATCAAAATGAATTCCACTATAACCTGCCAGAACAGCTACCCCTCCCAGCTTACTAGCAAGGAATTATCCAACATAGTAATCAGAACATTGACTAAAATCACAGAAAATTCCAACCAAACATTGTAGAACCTTACTGGTTTTTGTAAAAACAAGATCCAGTGATCCACTAGCAACCATAACCATCCCACGGAAAGCACCAAACACTTGTGAATCGAATTTCCTGCTTTCACCACCAAATCAAGAAACTGGTGCCACAACTTCATTAACATTCAATAAGCCAGAAGAGCCCAACAGCAGGTGATTTTTTATCAAGCAAATGACATGATGAAAATAAAACAGCAACTGTCCGATAGTTAAAGCAGCTCTATGATTTTACTGCTGGTGACAGAAAAAGCTTGGCAAACCACTTGTTTGTCAAACATGGTCCGCGTAACATATTCCAGCCCTGACAAATCAAAATAAAATGCAAGAACACAAAACCCAGTTTTTTTCTTGAAAGATGTTAGCCCATCACACTGAATACGCAACAAGTAAACATAGATGTCAAAGAGTTAAAAAGTCCATTTGCTCTTAGATAATACGCTCAGTTTTCCATTGCATCTTAACAGAACTTCCAAAGGAACAACATATCATATAGGGGCTGCAGTGACATGACCATGATCACAAACCATGAAAATTTGGCAATGACTGCGGCCATCAGCAAGAGGGCTAGACCATTTGTTACCATACGAATTCCACAAATAGCTTGAGGCACCACAGTTTTAAAAAAAAATTGCAACATGATTATGCTAGCTTAACGTGTTGCATTAGTTTCCTATGAACTTTATTTAATTGCTGCTTAACCCCATTAAGAGTTGCATAAGGCTGTGGCATAGTCCAAACACAACTAAAAGCCTTCCAAGTCTTATTTCAAAGCTTATCCAATGAATTTAGCATAGAAAAATGTCCAAATTCCTTATCATGTTCAGACAAGGCCTCAATCTCTTAGGCTGTCCACTAAAATAGAAGATGCAGCAAATACTCCCAATATCCACGAGGTGGAGAACTTAAAGAGAGAATAAAAGATCAAATTCATACATATATCATAGCCAAGAATTCTTGTTTCCATTCCTAAACAGGTGAAGTTTCCTTACAGCATGAACTTGAGACTTGATAAATGTCCAGTCTGCATATCTAAAATGGACATGAACAAAAAGCAGACTTTTCATTCTGTAGAACTCTAAGCTCAACCTTTTCAACCACATATAGAGGCCTATTGCACTTGTCAACATCATCCAAAACTGTAAGCACTATAAGCACAAGCTTCAATAGTCCACATCCTATAGCAGCCTCTTTGTCATCTCAAATCTGTTCCATAAAGAAATAACTAGTGACCATAGGCTCCTTTTCCGACCAATTACGCCTCTTAGCAATCAATAACATGTCAACGTCTCCATAAACCATTATCTCCAGGAAAAACACTTAGACAAGATGGTTATATAGTTCCTTGAGCACTTTATGAAATAAAATGAAATAAAAGAAGCAGTTCTACTCACATTAATAATATGATCCTGAGCTACCAGTACCCATGTAGTTGCTGCTGCCCATGCCACGACTTGAGTACATTGACGAGTAAGAGCTACCACCAACCTGCCATTGAAATGCAGAATAAATAATGCGAGTAACAAAAAAGACAATTGTCAGAATTATCCCTGTTGAGAAAGGGTAAAAAGCATACATCACCGCCGCGAGACATGTAATCACCACTGTAGCTTGATTGGTACATTCCACCATCACTGCCTCCATAAGAACCTAAGAATAATTTGTATTAGAGTATGACCATTAAATATACTACAAGTTCAATGGTAACATGTCATTCATATCAATTTATCAGCAACTAAAAACACACCTCCATAACCCATACCCTGACGGCTACTATACATCCCATGTGAATCCTGACTGGAAATAGAATTTCTGCTGCCCCCATATCCTACAGCAGATCTCCCAAGTCTACCAATCACAATATAAAGGAAGAGTTACCACAACAATCCAGGTTTATTAAATGCAACAATAAAAAATGAAATTAAAAAGGAATTATAACAAACCTATCACTATATGCATCCCCATATTGAGAAGCTCTGGAACCAAGTTCATAATCCAAACGAGGCCTCGAATGGCGAGCACCGGCATCAGCATAACGGGGAGGAATATCATCCTTGAATTGTATAAAACATAAACAACACTTTAGTTATTACTTAGACCTAATGATAAATGGGGTAGAGGATCGAAATACTGCATCATCACAATGCATTAAGCCAGCATTAAAACTTACAATTGCTGAATATGGACGTTTTGATCCAGCAACAGAATCATAATCACGGGAACGCCCTTCATGGTAACTTGGAGGAGGCCTCTCATACCTTTGATTATAGCCATCATCAGCATAAGCTCTCCTTGCAGATGTGCGAGATGTACTTCTGGGAAGATCAGAATAGCTGGTACCACGAGAAGAGTAGTCCTCTCTATAGGATGGCCGTCTTTCTGGAACAGACCTGGGACCATAATCTACAGCGGGTCTGCTCCTTGGAGAAGGAAGCTCCTCATGCCGAACATATTCCCTTTTGAAGCTACCCTTTGGGTAAGATGGAGCTTTCAGAAGAGCAAAACAAAAGGTATTACTTAAGCATTCACATAACTGGTAAGAGAAACCAATTAGTACAATAGTGAAATTGAAGCTTACGAGGTGGTCTCCTGTCATAGGACCTAGAATGAGGAGCCAGAGGCCTGCTTCTTGCTGGCATGGACATCACAGGAGGACGTCTCTCTCTCAATCCTGGAGACCTCTTTAGACTGACTGGGGGAGCACGAGTTGCAATTCCTCTGACTGGGGGAGCACGAGTAGAGTAGCTATGCTGCAGAGGACGAACCCATGGACCCCTGACAACTCTACTAGCTCCATGCCCAGATTGGAAATCACCACGACTTGCATGTTTTCCTTTTCCCCTTTGGAGGGGTCTTGATAAGCGGGCCCTAACTTTAACCTGAATTGTGAAATTACCACCATTATAAAATGTAATATGCAACCACGCCAAAACATACAAAAGCATTGATGCAGTAGGTTTAGAACATAATTTGCTCCGAATAAATGACAAACCTTGTTGTCTCCCTCACCCAACTCTACATTGTTGATGCTTTTAGCACATGCCACTGCAGCATCATGAGTGTCAAAGGTAACAAAACCAAAATCCTTTCTCCTGGCAGATGGCATATTCCGTGCAAGCTCAATCTTTTCTATGTTCCCGTATTTCTTCAAAAGCACCCGAAAACGATCCTCGTCCCATGATGCAGGCAGGCCATCAATAAACAGAGTCTTCACCTGAACTTAGACAATACTGTTAGTTGAACCATTCTAAAGTTTAAACGATGCAAACTATGTATACTAACATGTAAGCACCTAAGCACTCTTATGCCCCCATTTTCTCTCGCTGCCACAGTAGCTGCGGCAACCAAAAAGGCATCAAATAAAAACATACTGAGATAAGATTGCAATATAAAATTAAAACGAAATGCACAAAAGATCACCCCATCATGACCTCCCAGCATTGTCCATGCTACAATCAACATGATCTTAACCAAGGATGGACTAGAATTGTACAGATACATCACACTGTACTGTATCAAACAAAAACCCAAGTAGAAATCAAGAGCACTCTGATCCACCACACAAGACACCACAGGTAGCGTAAAGTATAAACTTGCCTTCAATGTACATCAATCATTACTCACTTACAACAAAAGCTATGGACAAATACAGTAACTAGACACAAGATAGACAGCACCAAATATTGCAGCATACAGAGTACTAGATACAGTTGATACAGTCTTAGATGAAATATAAATTTTAAGCATATCAGTTAAATAAATATTTACCTGTGCCATGATTTCATCACCAGGACCAATGAAGGAATCTGCAAAAGATACCTTTGCAGGCCTATCCACTCCAAATAAAACATCTCTCTTCTGAAGACGCTTAAAAGCATTCATAGCATCTGACCGAGAAGAAAATTCCAGAAACGCAAACCCCCGATTCATTCCCAAGTTGTTACTATCTTCTACCAGGGTCAAATCCTCAACATTCTCAACTCCATAGTGTTTCAATTTCTCTTTCAACTGGGGCCACAGTCAACAACCAAAAGTGTGAGGAACATGACAACTCTCAATAATTACTGATGAAGAAAACTGGATGCTTGACAGTGACACTATATACTTACAGCTTCCTTTGTCCATGTCTTGCAAATGTTACCCAGAAAAAGGGTGTCACTGTCTTGACTTGGAGTAACACCACATTGTTTCCCATTGATCTGGAATTCAGTCATTAAATAACATATTTAACGTATAGTGAACTTACTAGTTATTCCAAAATTCAACATGATCAAAAAATTACCACTGGGTTTTTGAGCTCTGTCACAGCTCGTTTTGCTTGCTCGACAGTTGCAAAACGCAAGAATGCAAACCCTTTGTTTTTCTTAGTCTGGGGGTTCATCATTAGCCTGGCTTCGGTAACCTCACCAACACGGCTGAATACTTTCCGAAGATCATCCTCAGTAGCATCCTTGTCTAAACCACCAACAAATATTTCAAACTCCTTCCGCTTGCGTCTCTCCTTAAACACCTCATGGTGCTCATCCTCTTCCTCCACGTCAGCCATCTCAGCACGTTCAACTTCCTCACCAGCATGCTCATCATCCTCTTCACCCTCAAGTTCTTCAGGAACCTCTTCCAATTCCTCCTCAACTAAATTACCCTCTTCCTCTTCACCAGCATTCTCCTCATGTTCTTCCTCAACTTCATCTTCCACCTCCTGAACATCCTCTTGTTCAATTTCCTTATCATCATAATCCACCCCGCCATATTCTTCATGTTCATATTCCGGTTCATTATCATCAAAATCTAACCTCTCATCTTTTTCATACTCGTCTACAGGCTCCTTGACCCCGTCCTCTTCTGCCATGAAAAAAAGAGTAGGTGATCCAGACCAGCCATGAAACACTCAAACCCTCCACTATCCTCAAAAAATAAAAAATAACTATAACCCACTTTATTAAAGAAATCTTTCCTATAACCCTGAATCCTTCCATGGTTAGATAGATACTCTGTCAATGAATTATACCCTGTGGTAGGTACTTGGTTACTTCCTTTTGTAACCAAACTAATTTTTACTTGAAACTTGAGAAACACGACTAGATATAAAACACACGAATTCTAATGAAAGCAGCTCACTCCCAAAACATCAAGCAAATTTATTTTTTTACGGTGCACAGTTTGTCTACTTGCTGGTTTTGATGGTAATAGAACTACGAAACACAAAATTGATATACAATCAAATCAATCATATTATTACTGGAAACCCACGATCTAAAACAGCTATTATCAAACAAAGATACCAATAAATCCTCAATTTAAGATTTAAACTTTCACAAATTTCAACAAAGGAACACAGAATTAGAACCTCAAATCAGATTAGATTCTGAAAAAGACACAAATTTTCACAAATTTCAGCGAAAAGGACACACAGAGCCGCACACAACAAACTATAAATCCCAAAAGATCCAAACCAAACACGAAAATTAGAAACAAAAACACTTACTTTTCAAAGAAGCTGATCCATTCGCGTCCACATCAGCTTCAATTTCATCTTCTCCATCTTTCTTCTCTTCAGTAAATAATTTGTCTTCAACAACCACAATCTCCTCCTCCTCCATAGCCACAGGTTTCTCGTCAACCACCGTCTGTTTCTCCTCCAAATTCAACGCCTCCTCCGCCGTTTCTGGCTGTTGCTGATTCTGCAACTTCCTCACCGTTCTTTTCTTCGCAGCCGCTGCCGCTCCTCTCTTCAACGTTCGTGGAGGCATCGTTTACAGTAGATTAATTTAAACTCAGACTCGCAGAAATAAATAAATAAAAAAACCCTGATTGATCTCTAAATAGCCAAAATCTCTCAAATTTGAAGATAAAAAACCCTAAATCGAAATTCAACTGGAGGAAATTGGGAGATTAGACAACCCTGGGTCTTAATATATACGTGACAGTAAAGAGTTTAGGCGCAGGTGCTCGACTTCTCGTGCGGGTTTTTTATGTGTGGTACGTGGAGAGATGTAATTGGTATGAGCTAGTGCGCTTTTTTAATAAGGGCAAACTAATGTTTAGTCCCTGAGGATTTAGAAACATTACGCGTTGATTCCTATGATCTAACATTTCACATTATCAATTCTGATGTTTCCCAAGAGTTCCAATTTTAACCCTAAACCTTGAATGCCCTTTTTTTTCTTCTGTCTTTTACTTATTCATTTTTTTATCTTATCATTTCTTTAAAAATATCTTTATATATATATATATATAGAAATTAGAAGATTATGGTGAATCCACTTCGCAAATTATTATTTTTTCTTGGATATAATATTAGGTTTGAGTTTCTAGGAAATTATAGTTGGGTTGTTGTATTTGTTATTGTTTGTAATACATTCAATGTATTTATGGACAATTAATGTTTCAAATACAATATATTAATTTAGTAACAGTAACGTATATAATATAAATGATATAATTTAATAGTTATGTTTGGTGTAGGTTAAGCAAGAAAATAAACATGGTTAAAGAATATAAAATTTTATTTGTGCTCAATATATTGTCCCTGTTAATATGAATGATAATTTAATCAAAACTCAATGGATATCGACTTGACCTTATAAGTAATGGACAAGAAATGAATATCATTAAACTTGACCTAAAACCCGTTCGAACCTAACCCAAAATATATATTTGTATTATATAAATATATTTATATTTTTTAATATATTATGATATATACATATTTCAATATTAATATAACACTAATTAGGGATCGAGTTGGTAACTTCTGAAAGCATCAAAGTTATATTGCAAACTTTTATTCAATAGAGACTGGAGCATAATATTTTTTTTAACTTAGAGGATGAAAATAAATATAGTTTAGCAGTCAAAGAAAAGTTGTTTAAGACTGGTGGTTTATCAACTCTGACTGATGACGTGTGCTGAATGACTCCCTTGCTTGCTCGCTGCCGGGTTCTCGAGGAAGCTACAGTTCGAGAATCGGTAAAATTATTTTTTAATTAAAATAATATATTTTTTATTTTTTAAAATTTATTTTTTATATTAATATATTAAAACAATTTTAAAATATTAAAAAAACATTTTAAAACTAAAAAAATAATTTTTTAAAAAAACACGATTAAATTATAATACTAAATAAAGCCTAATATCAAGGATTCTTCAAAGCCTAAAATTCATTTCTATATTAAATAATTTTTTTAAAATACAAAAAATCAACAGTAAAGGATTGAAATTCATAAACCGAGGAGGTGGATGTTATTTACCTAGAGTATCATTTACGAAGTTTTAAATGCGGACAACTGCACGGTTGGGTATTCATGAAACTTTATTATTTTGAAAAATTTATAATTTAAGACTCAAGTGAATTCAACAAATATGCAAATATAAGAGCGAGAATACTGTTTATTTTATAGAAAGTAATTTTTAAAAAATTATTTTTAAAAATTATTTTAAGTTTATTTATCATTAAAAAAATTGATCAATATAAAATATTTTTCAATCAAAGTAAAATTTAATTTAGTTTTTAAAAAATATTTTCATTTTATTTTGGGAGAAAAATATTTTCTAAAAGTTGTGAAAAATTCAAAAAAATCTTATTATTTGTTGATTATATCAAATTTTATCCTTAATTTTTTGATTGCTATATATTTTATTTTGAATAATTTTTTTTTAATTTCATCATTAATAATTTTATTTAATCTGATTTTTATATCAACTTTGGTTCTATTTTTTATTGTTATTTGCTTTTCTCTTATTATTTTTTTAATTAAAAATTTTTATCTATCATTTTTTGTCTATATTTTTTTTATTACTATTTATTTTTATTTGAAATAATTTATGAAATTGTATATTTTTTTAATTTAATTATTTTTTAATTTTTTTATCTGTTGAATTTGTTCTTTATTATTTTAATTATTATTTATTTTATTTGAAATAATTTATATAATTATTATTTTTTTCAATTTCATATTTCAACTTTTTTATCTATGAGATTTCATCTTCGTTAATTTAATAAACTTAAAAAAAATTATAATTTATTTTTCATGACATGATCAAAATTAAAAAGTATTTTTTAATTTATTTTCTGTAATATTATCTAACATTAAAAAATAATTTACTTTTCAAGAATTATTTACTAAAAAAAAATATTTTTTGATCTAATAAAAAAAAATCCAAATTGAAGTGTAAATTGACTGTTAATTTTTGTTCGGGTTATCTCTAATGAATAGCAAAATAACCTTAAACTAAACATTATTTTCCCAAGAATCCAAACATCCAAAGTGTCCTGTCCAACTGAAAGGCACAGTTACAGTACTATGAGCTGCAGCTGCTTCAGCACTAGTCGCCTTAAACTTCTTCCAATCACGAAGGACTGCAGTTAAATCCTTAATCTTGGCATTTATACTCCGACAGCAATTAGCATGGACAGTGATTACTGCCTTAATATCCTTGCTATCTTCGCAAAACCCACTAAAGTAGACAGTGTCCAAGAACCTTGCTTGAAGGCCCAGTTGCCCAAACATTCCCTCGTCCATCAGGTCAAATAACACATCTTGCTCTTTTTTGCCTGTAGAATTGTCTTTCCTGCCATACCAGGCATCAAACAATGAGACTGTCTTGTTGTTTGATCTAATATAGTAGAAGCCTGTGTTGATGGGATTCTTTTCAGATTCTGGGTCGCCATTAAACCTGTCAGTGCTAATTTCGAGGTCAACGCTTTCGTTATAAATGCTTAGCCTTGAAAGAGGGTTCCTTAGCCACATTACATCAGTATCCTGTCACAAAAATTTGGATCAGTCATCAGCAAAACTAAAATTTCAACAATGTTTCACATTTTTCGAATGTTACAGAAGTTAAGTTTAGTTGATAAAATCACTTGATGTCGTCGCAAATTACAATGATAAAGATTTTAAAACC
>Ga0307515_10024735_pt1 | contig 10440 bp, 7 predicted proteins | sample 17_EM_MG_FD_194513 | JGI IMG/M metagenome (GOLD analysis project Ga0307515, IMG submission 194513) | Populus trichocarpa ectomycorrhiza microbial communities from riparian zone in the Pacific Northwest, United States - 17_EM | ecosystem: Host-associated > Plants > Roots > Unclassified | place...
TAAGTCTACTTCTAGACTATTCGTAGCGTATACGCAATAGCTAGAGATCTAATTAATACGCAATAAGAAGAAGAGTTATTAGGGGTAGCAGGTCAATATATCGCAAGGGCCGCTAAGGCGCTAGTGGTAAGCGAGCCAATAGCAATTTTTTATGCCGGGTATGGAAAATCCTAATTAGTTAGTTAAACTTAGGGTCCGCAGAATATGGCGGGTGGCTTACCCTAGCACCGTCACAACCCGTAAACCACCTTCTATTGCTCCTTACGCTCCACCCAACCTATAGCCTATATATCGACTTGGTTTATGTTAATAAGTCGCTATAGGGCGACGCAAGGCCTCCCCTTAGTCATCGCATCCGTAGGGTTAGCTTCACCATTGATCTATTTAACCTCTGTAATCTGCCGACGTTCGTAGGCTTACCGTAGGCACATTATATCGATCATCAATCGCTTCTCTTGTGTGGTTCCGAGTTATACGAAATAGTTATATAGTAACTTAGAATCGGTATAGAGCACAAGCGGAAGGTTAATCTATAGGACTTTGTCTACCGTAGACTTAATGGCGACGGCAATATTAAAGCTATAAGCTATTTTATAGAGTTCAGAAGCCAGAACACTTCTAGTAACTCTTTTATATTTAATTAAGCTCTAATGGACGATATTAGCCTTCTTAGTTGCGTTAGCTAGTATAATAATATAGCCAATTTATAAAGAGAGGTCCTTATTATTAGCAAAGGAAGCGTCTGTAAAGACTAAGAGCTATAGGGTCTTGGCCTCTAATTTAACAAACTTAAGACCATTATATAAGTTCTAAATCTACCAGCTTAGGCGCTTATTTAACTCTCTCACATCTACCTCTTTAGGGTTAATTGCCTAGGTAGTAAAGGATAAGTTAAATAAAGCCTCTAGCTGACAGACTAAGGCGATATAGGCTCCTCTAGCGCGCTAGGCGATATACTAGTCCTTTGGCGTAAGTAGGCCGCGCGTAACTCCTCTGGAGCTAGTGCTATCTACCAGCATAGTATTAACTACCCTAAGGTTCTTACACTGGCGCCTTTGCGTCAGCGTAATACTCCCGTCCTATGCTAATTAAATAAGTCCTCTATTGAACTTAACTGGTGTATTAGCAGTTAGTTACTCTCGCTCCTTAGCCATAAATTTAGCCTTATATAGTTTACTTTGTTTAGCCTCTGTAAAGGTATTATCTACAAGAAACAGCGTATTATTAATCTGTAAGCCAACAATTCCGAAAGGTTTATTGCTATAAAGTAGGCAAGGGTTATACATAGACTGGTCCATTCGCAGCTGATTAACGTGGTATAAATAGTAGGTCTTAAACCAGTGGTTTTTAGCTTTAGGCACTCTATAAAGTGGCTTCACAACCTTTAGAACGGAGTCCTTATCGATTCCCAATTGTTTGTTTAGCTCGTGTGGTGGTTATATATAGAACTCGCGGTTTAGGTTCGTAGTAGACTGGATATAGGCTTATAAGATGTCTTGGAGGTAGAGTCGTGTCTACGGTAGCATAGTAGCGATACAGAGAATTAGCCGCTGGCTAACTTATTAAATTGTTAGTAACTAAGTAAGGACTAGCTCTTTCTTAAAATTGTTATAGGCCTGTACGATAAGTCGTGATTTCTCAAAGGCTTTATTGGTTTCCTTATTCTTAATCTTATCAACAAACCGTGAATTAAAGAGTCTAACCCCCTTTGGCATATTGTATAGCTTAATAATCTTAAAGACGCCTTTCTTAAGTAGGCCTATGACCTCCTTTTACCGTAAAGCGCTAAACTAGGTGTTACTATCGTTCTATAAGTAACTAGTGGTATCAGCCATATCTACGGTATTATCATCCTGCAAGTAAATAGCGATGTCGGCTATATCTGCAATATTACCCGTGAGAGCATTTATATCTATCGTAGCGTCCGTAACGGCCGTGTCTGCGACAGCCGTAAGCAGTAGGTATTTACGGGGGCGACCTCTGCCTCGCTTTGGCGGTAGCTGCGGTTCAGCTTCGGGTAACAATTAAGGTTCAGCTGGTGGAGGTACTGGTTCAGCTAATTTAACAGACTCTTGTGGTTTAACTAAATCTTATAGGTCCAGTAGGTAAGGTTTTACAACCGTAGAGCGGAAGGTTGTAGGTCCGTTTAGTAGCTTTACAGTATAGGTCTTACTGTTAACGGCAAGCAGCATATATAGCCTATCCCAATAACCGATTTGGCCAGTATTACCTTCTCTCCAGACTAAGATAGGCGAACTAGGTGGGAGGCCGTAAACAGCGTCAGTTCGTTGTCCATTTCGCGTATTAAGAGCGTCAGTAATCTATCGTTCAGCTTATAGCTTCTAGATTTCCACTATTGCTTTCTTAATAGCCGCAGCCCGCTGCGTGACTGAAGGTAACGGTGCGTCCAATTTGACCATTTAGGGGTAGGCTCCAAAGACTAGGAGTATAGGGACTAGGCCTCCTAGGCCAGCTGTGTTATTAATGGCTTTAAAAGCCATTTATAGGGCTATCTCCTTGCTAATTTTAGGGATTTCAGTTATAATAATTTGGTAAGCTTGTCGTAGTAGACCGTGGTAGCGCTCTACCATTCTGATAGAGTTATGTGATTCGACTAGAACTGATTTTATAGTTACTCCTATAGTAGCAGCGTAGTGCTTAAACTCCTTACTGACAAAGTTCTTCCCAGCATCTATAGTGATTAAGTCTGGTGGTCCTAAATAGCTGTCAATCTAGCACATTCGTAGAATGTCCTAAGTGTGCTTAGCGCTAATATCTTATAGCCATCTGCTAGCTTAAAATCGAGTTGCTTTGTTAACTACGTATAGTAGGGGGGAGCCGCTGATATACATAATGTTAATAATGATATTGTAGTTAAAATTAACGTCATCTTATAAGGTAAAGCGAAATCTGCTTAGAGATCTACTAAACTTCTAGCAGTAGTAACAGAGTCTAGTTAGCTCTTCAATAGCAGATCTATCAGTATTATAGCTGTGGCCAGTCTTATTAAGAAGCTTTTACAGTCTATTAACTGACGGGTAACCAAATCAACGGTATAGACGTCGTAGCTCTACGTTAGTTAAGTAGCAAGGGTTTACGTTAAAAGACTTAACCAGATAAGACTATAAAGAGGAGCTCTATACAAGAAACGGGTGGCCAAATTATCTAACTACTGGCACCTTTTTAGTGCGAGTAATAATAACGTCCTTTAGGTTATCGTATTTAATATAGAGTCTATCCATATCTACTAAGCAAAGTAGGAAAGAAGTATCTACTTTAATAATATGGAATTGTACCTTACCTACAGGGCTGTTGACGTCTATAGTTCCAATAGACGTAGAGGCTCCAATCCCAAATTAGACAGTTACTTAGCCCTTAGTTAACGTGTTAAGACTTACGGACTTATCTACGGCCTATAGGGCTTAAAATTGGCCATAGCCAGCCGTAGACTTACGCGAAGCACCCGTATCGATCATAATTCCCATAAAGACCGTTAAGGTATATCATAACGCTATAGTTATGGCCGTATTATAGGCGAATAGGTTAGTCTCCGTGTAAGGTTCCGTGGTAGATTCCGTAGTAAGTTCTAAAGCCATAAGTAGGTGTATATAAGCCTTGTTAGCTAGCTCTACGCTTATAGAGGTTGCTTCCTCTATAGTAAGTATTCCAAAGGTGGTGATATAGGCAGAACTATTATTAGGTTCTCCGGCATCGCTCCCAGAGTCGTCAGCGTCTTAGGTGTAGGCTTTAAAGTCTAAATCTTTATCTTTATCTCCTTTGCAAGCAGCGATGTATTACTTAAAGTAGTTATTAAAGTTACCCTTATTACGGCCCTTGATATTAATAAAGCGTCTCTTATAGTCGTCTTTAGACCAATTACGCTCCTCTTCTATATATTTCCATGAACGGCAGTCCTCCTTCTTACAGACGTAGCACTTGGCCTTTAGTCTGCCATTAGTTTTATAAGAGTAATTACTACCGTAGCAATTAGTGTTTTGGTCTCGACTCTAGTCGTTCTAATAGTAGCGTTAATCCGTAAAAAAGGCTTAGTGAGACGGTCTTATTAAGGCCTATAAGGGGTATTCTTTTTCCCACGTAACAATAGAGGATTATAGCTTACTAATTAACTAAAAAAGGTCTTCTAAAGGGTTAGAGACAGCAATACGGTATACTAGTACTCCCTAGCAAGCAGTAACTAACTTATTTATAAGAATACGGTTTATACGGAAGTCTAGGTATAATCTATAATATTACTTTAGCAGTTTATCTATAAGCAGTTGGAAGTTCTAATAGATTAACTCGTTAGGGTTCTCATCCATAACTCCTTAGAGGGTTATACTATTCCACTCCATAAGGTTCTTGCGGTAGTATTCTAGCCCTTTAAAGAACTGTCGTATATAGTTACAGGCTTTAGTAAAAGGTCTTAACTTAAGGTTGCTGTTGTAGTAGTGGTCCTAAGCAAGCCCTTTTAGCATGCTAGGGAATGCCACTACGTAGCCTTCTAGTGGTAAGCCAGATCTCTTGCAGATGTTATAGAAGATAGTTAACTTAAAGTCAAAGCTATTACTCACTCTATCGTACTTCTGGTCGTCCGTATAAATCTTAGCAATAATAGCTACCTCTTTGCTGTACATAGGTAGGTATATAGTAGGGTCGGTATTAGTAGTACTAGGGTAAAGATGCTAGGCAGGAGGAGGACTAGGTGGGGTAGGAGCAGCTGCTAGAGGGAGGGTAGAGGCAGTTACCGTAGGCAATAATTGCTAATTCTGCGTCTGTAGGAGTTAAGTAAAGAGGGTAAGTAGTTAATCTTAGGTAGAGGTAGGTGCAGTTTACTAGGGTATAGATGCAACAGCTGGTTGGGGTGTCATAGGGGTAGGTATTTGCGTTCCAGGTTTTGTAGCTATAGCTATAGGCTGAATCATAGACGTCGGAGGTAGTGGAGGTAGTTAATGGTTTATAGGCGTCGCCACCGTATGGGAAGGTAGTGGGCTACAAAAGGGGGTTATAGGAACTGAAGAGGCTATAACTAACGGGGGTATAGCTTAATTTAATATGAGAGCTATTTGTATAGAGTTAAGTTATTCTCGTAGTGCCACTGTAATTATAGGGCTGACTTCCTTAAGAGCTTCTGTAATTTCCTTATCTGTCCATTTATAAGGTTCTTCCTCTTAAAGAAGGTCGAATAGTGCTTCTAAGATTAAATATCTGCTATTATACTTTCCTACATACACTCCTCTCTTAAGTAGATAAGTGCGTAACTTTACTCTTATGTTAATTCGCATGCGTCTAAAATCTTTAGTAGTAAAGCCTTTAAATTCCTCCTTGAATACTGTCTATAATATATAGTCTGTAAAGTTCTCCTATATATATACGTAGACCTTTATTACTACATAGTCTCCTAGCTTATCTTTAGAAGCTATAGCAGCAGTAATTCCATTACTATGCTTCGATATCTTCTCATACCACTCCATTATAGTTGTAGCTTAAGTATCCATAAGGTTTAAGTGGAGATTTAAAGGTAGGGAGGTTTAAGGTTTAGGTTAAGGTTAAGGGTTAAGTTTGGGGTTAAGGGTGAGGTTAAGGTTAAGGGTAAGGTCGAGGTTAAGGGTAAGGTCAAGGGTAAGGTTAAGGGTAAGGTCAAGGGTTGTGTGTACGTTCTCCACAGCCTTAGGGCCTGTAGGGTTGGTCTTAGCAAGGCTACTATTCTCTCAGTGATCTGCTGTATTAGCTATAAGGCCAATACACGCTCTTAAGCTTAAGTAGAAGTCGTAGTCTTCTCCTTTAATAAAATAGACAAGAACTAGGCAATCGGTAAACTATTTCTAGTACTACTCCTCAAGCGCTAGTTATTGCGTATTTCCTAATCTATACGTCTACTAATCAGTGTCGGTATACTCGCATTATCAACGTGCACGAATATTACTGTATTGCGATACGTATGCGGTGTTAAAGTTGGTAGTTAATTGTTGTCTAGAAGTAGGGGGTTGCTCCAAGGTCAGATTAGTTAGTCTCGCTTCGTGGTCTCGTGACCACGTCACATGACTAACATTCCAACACTTAGATTTGTTTTTACTAAAATGAGGTATTTTATAGGCGTGGGACGGGTCTAGCATAAGCGCATAAACGCAATAACGGTAGCACTTTAGAAAGATTACCGCAGGAGTAATAGAGGTAGTTTAAGGTGGCACTAAAATAATACCGCCGCCGGTCTGGGGACGCGCAGCATAACTATAAGATATTATAAGAGAATACTATAAGAAGTTAGTATTATTAATAGAGATAAAATGGGGATCCTATTACTTATAGATGTATTATAAAAAGGGAATAGAGTAGTTATAAAACGATAGTTAGAGATATAGAAGCTAAAAGCTAAAATATAGTAAAAACAGTCTACTAAAAGTTAAGACAAATAGTGTTATTAATAAAAAGACGCGTAAGAAACGATAGCTTATAAACTGGAAGAAATTAAAATAAAGACGTTATTATTAGAACCTATTTTAGGTAAATAGGAATAATAGCTTATGGACGCGTTATATAGGATAACCTCCAGATTAACTTATAACAAACTCTTATAATAAGAAAGGTAAATCCCATCCAATTATTATTATTATTATTTTAGTTCTATTATAAAGACATTATAAAGAGCTATAGTAGAAGAAGAGTGGAGGAACTAAAGATAAAGTAAGGTTCTAGGCTAGTAAAGAACTAGCTATAAGCCGTATTATAAAGTACCTTTCTACTAAAAATCTTCCCTAGTGGTTTTAGCTAGAACTCTATAAAAGCTTAATAGAGGCGAAGTCTTAGAGAACTAAGACCCTTAAAGGGGAGGTAATTATAATAGAATCCCCTGGAAGGTATATATTAGATAAGATAGTAAAAGGTTTTATTTATGTCCTATTTATATTTTATTTACGTCCTAGGAGACATAGTTAGACAGATAAGGGGCGAAGGGTTTTGCTAGCGTCTTAGAAGGATTATATAGGGAGCTAGTTCTCCTCTAGAGAAGAACTAGCAATTAGTCTCTAAATAGAAGAGGTTAGAAAGCATTTGTCCTTTATACATAAAGATCGTTCTACCTTAACTTATCTTCTACTTACTTATAACTCTTATTCTATACTATTAATTAGATAATTATACGTTCCGGTTAAACTAGCCTTTTACACTAGGCTAGAATTAAGCTAGCAATTTATAACAAAATAAAGCGCGTGGGAGCCCTATTATAGATTACCGCTTATACTAATTTTAAACGAGCGGTTCTAAATACTAAGGATATAATAAGGAACTAGGCCTCTTCCGGTAAGAAGCTAAGGGGTAACTAAAAGTGCGGGCACTTTAGTAGCAATATAGGGTAGACCTAAGCTCTAAAGAAGCCGTTTTTAAAGAGAACTTCGGAATAGTTAAAGTTGGGAGCCGTAAGTAATAGGAAAGATTCTTAAGGCCCACTTAATACCTATCCGGTACCCTTATAGGAATACTCCAAAAAGCTAAAAGGAAAATTTCCTAAAGGTAAATCTTATTAGAAAAAATAGGGCAATAAATACGCTAATAACCTAAAAAAAAGAAAAGCCCTAGTTACGGACCTCTTCTAGCTATAACTAGGGCAAGATACGGAAGGAGAGATACTCTATATTATTGTTAAGCTAGAAACGGTACTCCCTATAGGCGAGGTATGTTAGTTTTAAGCACTATACAATAGCGGCGCCGAAATTAATCTTATATAATACGATTTAGTAAAAGAGTATAAACTTATCCTGTTATAAAGGTAGTAGAAACCTATTATAGGCTTCTTAAATAAGTATTAGATTAAACTATATAATACCCACAAGCTTATAGTATTAGTAGCTGACATATATAACCGCACTAAGGTAGTTAGCCTGCAACCCTTTTAGGCGGCTGACTTTATAGGCTATAACCTTATTTTTAAATACCCTTAGCTTATAGAAGTAGATTTTAAGATACGCTTTAAAACAGGAGCCTTTAAATAGCAGAACGATAAAGAATTGGAAGGGCGTATATTACTAATAAACTTAAAAGACACTCTAGAAGATATAGCTCTAGGTAAAACAGTATACGCTCTACACTTAAAGAAGTATTAAATTTAACCCCTATTTAATAGCAAGATGGGTATAGAGCCTAGTATAGGCGATAACCCTTTTATAACGGATACCCTATAGGAAACTACTAGATAGGTTGCGGAGATACTATAGAGAGGCAGCGATCTTAAAGATCTTATAAGATACTTCTATTATTATAGGTTACTCTAGCTTAAGTAATACGCGGAGAATATATTACGGTACCTTAAACGCTACGTTAAAGAATTTTCTACCCTCTACTAGCTATTATATAAAACTATCTAACGTATAGTGGCAACTATATATAAACAGCCACTATAGTATGTAATACTGCCTGTAAGTATTCTAAGGGAGCTTTAGGACCTACCTGATAATAACGCGGAGGATAAATATAACCCTACTCTATTAAAAATTCCATTAGGCCTAAGGGACTTACTAAGGGTATTTTTAGGCAGAAGAGCTTATATCCTTACGCAAAACTTAGAGTATAATTATATAATTAATCTAAAAAAGGGTAAGATGCCCCTAAACCTTCCTATTTATAACCTCTCTTATAAAAAGCTTAAGATTTTATAGGAATACCTTAATAGTATATAGGAAAAGGGATGGATCCGGCCTAGTAAGTTACTAATAGGCGTACTAATTCTCTTTATCCTAAAACCGGATAGAACTATAAGGCTATATATAGACTATCGCGGTCTTAATAAAGTCATAATTAAAAACTGTTACCTACTACTACTGGTTAGTAAAATATTGGATTAACTATTTAAGGCGAAGATCTTTATAAAGCTGGATTTATAAAATGCCTATTATAGGCTCCGTATTAAAGAAGGGGATAAGTAAAAAACCGCTTTTAAAACCTAATATGGCTGCTTTAAGTACTATATACTGCCTTTTAGGTTAGCTAATACGCCTATAACATTTTAGTCGTATATTTATAGAGCCCTAGGGGGACTAGTTAACCGTATATATATCGTCTATTTAGATAACATCCTAATCTACTTAGAAGACGAGGATTAGTATAAATAGCACATCCGCGAAGTGCTGGAACGCTTAAATAATTAGGGCCTCTACGCTAAAGCGTTAAAGTATATCTTTAATACTAAGTAGGTTAAGTTTCTAGGGTATATTATAACGCCTATAGGCATAATTATGGACCTAGTACGGGTATAGATAATTTAAGAGTGGCTAGAGCTAGAGAGCTACTAGGAGATTTAAGTGTTCCTAAGCTTTGCCAATTTCTATAGGCGCTTTATTTATAACTACTTAGACGTTACCTAATACCTATTTAACTATATTACGGAAGCTTTCTAAAACCTAGCCTAGAGAGTAAAAAGCTTAAAGGTAGGAAGGAAGAAAACTAAAAAGGGACCAACTAAATAATATGAACTATAGTTATAGCCTAGAAAGGTTTAGGAGGCCTTTTAGGAACTATATATAAAGTTTATAGAAGCTCTATTACTGCGGCATTTTAACCTAAATTAGCTATTAATAATAATTACTAATGCATTAAATTTTGCCCTCGCTAGTATCCTACTATAGCTTAGTAGGCATCTAGATACTACCTAGCTTTACTAAAAACTAGTAGCATTTTATAGTAGAAAATTCTAAAGATCTAAAGTTAGATATTATACCTATAATAAGGAACTGCTAGCCATAGTTAACTGCTTTAGATAGTAGCGACACTACCTTAATGTCACGGCACTGACCTAACGCGTTGTTATGGCTCGTGTACGCGTATGCATGAGCACGGACCTAACCCCTGAGCGACACGTATACAGTCCCTCGTCAAAAGTGTCCGTCCGAGCGCATTTTTTAGACAACCTACCTTGCTAAATTACTATATAACAACTATATAATTAATTCTAAAGCTATAAAAAATATTTTAAGTTTATATTTTATATAAAATCTAGCTATTATACCTTTTTTAAAAATTTAAAATCTATAACTCCTTTAGAAATCCTATTAATTCTTTACTAAAATCTAAAATCTATAATATATATTTTCTACTACTAAATATTAAATTAAATTTTTTAAAATTTAATATCTTATAGATATTTAGGTTTACTATAACTTTTTTTATTTAAAATTTTATTTTATAAGTGTGAAAGTTTATTATAACCCTTTGTACCCTTATTTTTTTTAAATTTGTATGGGAAATTGCATTTTTTTACTCTTTTTTAAGTTTATAACCTTATAACAATTTTTTATACTTTTTAAATAAAAATTTAAGTAGAGAGGGTTTTAATAAAAGCAAATCCCTATAAGATATTAAATTTTTAAGAAATATTTTTAATATCTAGTAATAGAAAATATATGCTAAATATAGTAAGTTTTAGTAGGAAGTTGGTAAAACCTAGAGACTTTT
>Ga0307515_10024736_pt1 | contig 10439 bp, 8 predicted proteins | sample 17_EM_MG_FD_194513 | JGI IMG/M metagenome (GOLD analysis project Ga0307515, IMG submission 194513) | Populus trichocarpa ectomycorrhiza microbial communities from riparian zone in the Pacific Northwest, United States - 17_EM | ecosystem: Host-associated > Plants > Roots > Unclassified | place...
TCAAAACACATTATTTTATTATTATTTTTTAAAAAATTAATTTAATATTATTTTAAATTAACTCTCAAGGACCACATTTAGTTTAATATTGTAATTTTTTTTGTAGGCGGGCCCAGACGGGCACGTGCTTGATTGGGCACATTTGCATTCCTAACTTGAGTCTAGCCCCAAGTAAACCGGTCTTAACAAACCTCTGGGCCAATTTGGTTTGCACCAACTGAGCCTAACAGCCACAGAGTCCCTAGCCCATCTAAACTGGCCATCATAGACCCTAGCCCCCGAAGCCCCCCAAAACCCTAACCCTATAAATCCACATTTCCATCTCTAAACCCTTCCTCTCCTTTACAAGCGTCCGCCAAAACCCTAGAAACTGACACTCCCTCTCTACTAACATTGACCACCACCATGTCTGAAGTCGAGCTTTCTCGCTCTGAGAAGAAAAAACACAAGAAAAAAACCCAAGAAACCCAAACAGACGCTAACCCAACAACAGACACTGACAAAGATTTCATGATCAAGCCTCAAAACTTCACCCCAACGATCGACACTTCACAGTGGCCAATCCTTTTGAAAAACTACGACAGACTCAATGTAAGAACTGGACACTACACTCCACTTCCATCTGGTCACTCACCACTCAAGCGTCCACTTGCCGAATACATCAGGTATGGTATTATGAATCTTGATAAACCAGCAAACCCTTCTTCACATGAAGTTGTTGCTTGGATTAAGAGGATTTTACGTGTCGAAAAAACTGGTCATAGTGGCACATTAGACCCTAAAGTTACTGGTAATTTAATCGTTTGTATTGATAGAGCTACTAGACTTGTTAAATCTCAACAAGGTGCTGGAAAAGAGTATGTTTGTATTGCTAGATTGCATGATAAGGTTCCTGATGTTGCGAAAGTAGCGAGAGCGTTAGAGACACTTACTGGAGCGGTTTTTCAGAGGCCGCCCTTGATTTCTGCTGTTAAAAGACAGCTTAGGATTAGGACAATTTATGAGAGTAAGTTGTTGGAATATGATGCAGATAGGCATTTGGTTGTTTTTTGGATTTCGTGTGAGGCGGGGACTTATGTTAGGACTATGTGTGTGCATTTGGGGTTGATTCTTGGTGTTGGTGCGCATATGCAAGAGTTGAGGAGGGTGAGGTCAGGGATCTTAGGGGAGAAAGATAATATGGTTACTATGCATGATGTTATGGATGCTCAGTGGGTTTATGATAATTATCGCGATGAGAGTTACTTGAGGAGAGCTATTATGCCTCTTGAAGTGCTTTTGACCAGTTATAAGAGGTTAGTGGTTAAGGATTCTGCTGTGAATGCTATTTGTTATGGTGCTAAGTTGATGATTCCGGGGCTGTTGAGGTTTGAGAACGATATAGAGGCTGGTGAGGAAGTTGTGTTGATGACTACTAAGGGTGAGGCTGTTGCCCTGGGAATTGCGGAGATGACAACTGCTGTTATGGCTACTTGTGATCATGGTGTTGTGGCAAAGATTAAGAGGGTTGTGATGGATAGGGATACTTATCCGAGGAAATGGGGGTTGGGGCCAAGGGCTTCGATAAAGAAGAAGTTGATTTCCGAGGGGAAGTTGGATAAGCATGGGAAGCCAAATGAGAACACTCCTCATGAATGGATGAGAAATCTGGTTTTGCCTCCTGGCGGAGATTCTATGGTAGCTGGAATTGCTGCTGCTGCTGCTGAACCAGTTGTGAAGGAGATTGGTGAAGAGGAGAAGAAGAAAAAGAACAAGGACGGGGAAGATGGTGAGGGGCGCAAGCGCAAATTGAATGAAAGCTCTGATAGCCCTGCTGCCCAGGTTCCTGCTAAGAAAACTAAAACAGAAGTTGAAAATGAAGAGAGTGTCAAGGATAAGAAGGTGAAGGAAGAGCCTGTGGAGGGAAGTGATGATGAGAAAAAGGAGAAGAAGAAGAAGAAAAAGAAGAGTAAAGAGGGTGGCGAGGCTGAAAAGGAAGTGCCAGTGGAGGGAAGTGAAGATGAGAAGAAAGAGAAAAAGAAGAAAAAGAAGAGTAAGGAGGATGCTGAAGTGGGAAATTTAGAAGAAAAGGAGACTGAGAAGTCTGAGAAGAAGAAAAAAAAGAAGAAAGACAAAGGGGCTGAAGAGGCTGCAACCGTTGATAATGACAAAGCTGATGGTGAGTCTGATAAAAGTGAGAAGAAGAAGAAGAAGAAAAAGAAGGACAAAGATGGAGAAGAAGATTAGACAAGAAAGTCCTAAACGTTTTATTTTAAGGTAGTAGTTCCTAAATGACTGCTTTTGTTAACTTTACGGCATCTGAAGTACTGTTTGTAGTTTTTGTAATGTTTTCATGTAGTTTAAGCAGAAGCAATTTCCAAAACTGAGGTCTTGTATTGGATTTTTTTTTGGCTGTACAATTTTGCTTTATTCTCTACCGTGTGTTTAATAAATTGTTATTGTTCTCCTTGGCAGTTCATGAAATTGTTTTCTCATACGTAACATGTCTGAATTTTTTTGTGGCCGTGTTTTCTCATATGTAACATGTCTGAATTTTTTTCATGTTTCCCATTTTGTACATCTTTGGAAGGTTATGAACATGGGGATTTTGTGTGAGAAGGCTGTTGCATGGAGTAAGGGGGGTGGTTGGTTCAAATTTGATATGATACTGGCACAGAGATGCATGTTATTCTTATAGATATTTTTGGTGTTTTTACTTCCTAGGTGCAGGCATCATTCTCTTTTTGTTTCTTTTTCAGCTGGGTGAATGGTTTTAGCCGGGCATGAGGTTGAGGAAGCTCTACAGGAGATTTCCAGATGCAGCAAAAGAATTGGAGCTTGTTTACCTTGCATGCCCTGGCTACATTCTAAGCTCATCTATTGCAGAAATGAGAGGCCGTTTTCTGTAGATAACTTCAGTTTTGGAGTTGCCTCAAACCTTTTCATGGTTCATGCTGGTTCAATCCCTACAATTTTCTGTCATAATGTGTATTTTGTTATTCTGTGGTTTAGTTCAAGGAATGTTCTTTATTTGGTTGTTTTGAGCTTATAATGGATGTTTCACAATCTAGATTTCTCACGTAGAGTGAGTTTTGATCGAGCATGAAATCATCAATTAAGACAAATCTCGTTACGGAATAAGCACCAGCTGTTGAATGCATTCTATGCACAAGTACGTGGGATATGTTGAACCGAGCACATATCAATGGACAACGTGGACGATGGAAAACTTTCGGACCTGCCAAGTATCCTTTAGGTTCTTGATACCATCCAAGTTAAATAACTGCTGCGGAAGTTTTATCTCTGCTTTTGCGATTGCTGGTTCTGCAGAATGAGCAGATTGGCTAAAAATTTCTACTCCTATCTGCAGGCTTGAAATGTGATCTGGAATTCATTTCTTTCCCTTCAACTCCAGTAACTCTGCCGAAAGAGCTTTCTCATGCCGCCCCGTAGATGCTACTCTATTATCTGTCTACAAATGCAATTTTTTTACAGGTGATGACGTGAAATATGTGAATGGAACCCTAATGTTTGTGTCCTGCGTTGATGGGGATCGCAGGCTCCCATAAGTTTTACTTTGCAATCAGGATTCAGGGGTTGTTTGGCCATGATATTTGGTTAGCTAACAACCTTTGCACAAGCATGGCGGCCTCTCAATTGTCTAGAAGTCTTGGAAATAGTAACTATAAAATTCAGCTATGAAAAGTTAGAGTTTCCTTTGGCTTTACACGGTAGGATAATCACCCCCACAACAGTCAACAATCAATCAGTTTGCTTTTTAAGGCGTGAAAAAAGGATAATCTCTGGATAAAAAAGGCCAAGCTTAATCGCGAAACTCTACAATCCCTTCCCAAACTACTCTCACTCGGCAACCTAACCCTTTTGGTGTAACGTCTCCACCCCATGAATCCATCCCCGCTAGCAACCCATCTTTTACTGACAGTGTCGCTACCAAAGACATCCATGTCGACCCTTTCTCTTCTCTTTCCCTCCGCGTTTTCCTTCCCGACACTTCTGTCACCTCCGCATTGCCTACACCCATGATTACAGCAGCTATTTGCCTCCCCCAGGTAACTTTTACCGGACCGAAAGTTGCTTGTGATGCTGCAGTTTCACGGTGGTGGGTTTGTGAAGCAATGAATCGGTAGGAAACGATACCTTTTATCGGAGAATAGTTAAATTGTGTGATGTTATTGTCGTGGCTGTTGGGTATAGATTGGCACCAGAGACCATGTACCCGGGGCTTTTGAAGACGGGTTCAAGGTTTTGAATTGGTTTGCAAAACAATCTAATTTGGCTGCTCGTGGAAGATTGGGTGCTCAAAGCCATATTTTTTACAGCTGTGGTGCTTCCATGGTTGAACCTTGGTTGGCTGCTCATGGAGATACTTCCGGGTACCCATTTGGATTAACTTGCCTGTCCTGTTCATCAGGCATCTAATTACATATTGATTTACTATTTTCTCACTATTTTTTTTTTATGGAGTAGTTTGCTCATCATGTATTACAGTAATAGTTGTCCAGAAAAGGATAACAGTAATGTCCAACCTTTTGCTTCTACTGGTTTAGCAGATCGTATTCTGGCCACTGGTTTGGCTGAGTTTGAAGAGAATCTTGCCATTAACGCTCCCAAAAAAAAAAAAAATTCAAGTTTGCTTTCAATAATTCATTATGGTCAAAATTCGATATATTGTATTTTATTTTTGACTCATTGACAATGAAGGAATCCTGTTAAGTACACCATGCAAGAGACATCACTTGGTCACAAAACTCTTAATCAGTCTCCACAAGAAACATTCATAAGGTTTTAGAATTACAATAATGATAGTAGTCTATGCTCCTTTACTATCTTCACTGAATTCATGGCTTTCATCTATTGCTAGAATGCTATCACTTGTATGAATGATAAATCCACTGAGGTTTCTCCTGTGTGATAATTTAACCTGTATCGCTGATGCGACAAAGTGAATAATTATCGGCTAACAGCTTCTTGTTATCTTACGTGCATGTTTTTTCAAACACTGAGATGTAAACTCGTTATGACTTCAATTTTTGTTTTCATTAAAAGAAATCAAGTGGCTGCTGTATGTGGGCAACATTGTTGGCTTTGAACTGATAACAGAAAGGAAACACAAGGGCTGTGTTTCACCTTACAGAATAACTCAAAGGGCTGCTGTATCATGTATTTTTCAACTTCCAATAGGGGTGACTGCCTCAAAGGCTTCTACAAGCAATGACACTTTTCTTTTCCGAGCCGGAGTCAGTTTAGCAACAACCTGTTGAAGTGTATAATCAAGCATCCATTCATCAGCATTTTTCCTATCACCCGTGTCTTGGTGCCTTAAATGAACCTTTTCAGCTTCACTTGCAGGGTCCAAGGGCAGAAATCGTGGCTCCCTTGGATTGAATTTTTTCACCTTTTCCAATGCCTTAACGAATCTCTTGAGGAGGATCACCTTTTTCAGATTGCTCCAGTTTTGCATAGCTGGCTTTGGCTTGTTTCCTGCTGGTGGTATTGGTTTTGCCTTTTCTTGTGCACTGATGTTATCAGAATTGAGCTGCTGTTCTTGTTGATACAGTGTGGTGCTCTCCTCTACTTTTGTGCTGTCAGATTTTTCAAAGCTTTCATTGGTGTCCTCAAAGGAAGATGAGATGAAAGGTTCCTCCCCTTCCCCAGCTTTCTTTTCTGTGTGCTCCTGGTCCTGGTCTTGAATTATGTCGCAGGCAACTGATTGATCATCTGGTGAGTCTTCTTGAAATTCTGGAAGAGGGATTTGATCAATTGCTTCTTCTACCAGTCTAATGGTTTCAATCTGCTGGAGTTTAATCTTTTGGTTGCCCGCGTCATCATTATCCAATGTGTTCATTTCAACCAATTGGTTGCCACCATCCCCTTGTTCTTCATTCTCTGCTCCCTCAAGTAATGTCGCATTGCCTGATACCATGTGCTTATATATCAAGAACCAGAACTTCATATGTTTCTGCTTTTCATGTGCAGCATCAGTTGTACAACCTGGTTCTGAATCGTCAAGCAGGGTGGATCCTTGGAGGAGCTTATTTTCTTCTCCAGCAACTTCAGATGATTCCTTTAGTGGCACAGAAACTGAAGATGAAGTAACCACATCGGTATTTGCAATGGAACCCTCGTAATCTTTTAGGGTTTGGCTTTTGGGTTCATCTGATTCATCACAAGTTCCGTTGTTTTTGTTATTGATGTCTGACTTTTGGCCGTTTAATCCAAAATTACGATCATGTACCTCTGAGGCAGAAACTGCACTTGCTTCTTTGGCATCCTCTTGGAGGGTTTCCCCATATATCACAAGTTCCTCACTAGAAGTTCGTAGAACATCAGCTGACTTTGGCAATGGATTGTCACATAAGTTGGAATCTGTATCCTCCACCAAACAGTGGCTGACGAAATCAGGCTCATCATCTTTAACAGTGGAATTAGTTTCACCATTACCAAGATTGAAAGCAACAAATTCATTCTTCAACTCTGCAGCAGTGTTCTTTGTGGACGAAGGACTCGATGCTAGATGAATGCAACCATTTTTTAAACTTGTTTCTTTCACCTCAGAACAAGAACCTTGAATGTGCTCATCCACTTTGTAGAAGTCACTGGCCTGGTCTTGATTCTGTTTGAAGCTTGTTTCAAGGCTTGATGTCTTACAAAGAGTGATTCCAAATATAGTTTCTTTTCCTTCTCTAGACCCTTTGCAGTCAGAGGCACCGGTGCTGGTTTTAACTGGAGTTGTTTGAGAAGAAGCTTCTATGTTGGACCTTGGCGAAGTACCAACTTCTGTAGGCAGGGTGACTTTCTCAAATGCTTGTACAAGCAGAGCTACCTTTCTCTTTTGAGCTGGGGCTAGTGTAGAAATAACCTGTTGAAGTGCATGATCAAGCATCCATTCCTCAGAATTTTTTCTCTCTCCCATGGTTTGATGACGCAGATGAACCTTTTCTGCTTCTGGGTCAGCCTCTACATTTAGATTCCGTGGCTTCTGTGGACTGAAGTTCCTCACCTTTTCCAATGCCTTGATGAATCTCTTGAGGATGAGTATTTTTCTCAGATTACTCCAGCTCTTGGGCGTTTGCTGGTTAGACTTGCTTTCCACACTTGATTCTGCCTTCTCTTTTTGGAAGGCATTATCAGCTTGGAGCCTCGTTTCTTCTGGTTCCTGCACCATGCTGTCTCCACATGAATCATAGGAAGTTGAGATGTTCAATTGTCTGTCTTCACCATGATCGTTTTCTGCAATCTTCTTGTCTGAAGTTGTGTCACTAGTAACTGATAGATCATCAGTTGGCTGGTCTGGAATTTCTGAGAGTATTCTATCAAATGCTTCTTGCACCAACTTAATGGCATCACATTGGTATTGCTGAATCTTCTGGCTGCGTTCATCATGATATTCCTCACCAATGCTGTGATCTGTACTAGAAAAATCCTGAAAAGAACCAGATTTGCTCATGCCAGGCAATGTATTCTCTTCTTCTTCTTCTTCCTTGGCTTCTTTATTAAGATGTGGTCGGGTTCCATCTTCTGCAGCAACACCTGATGCCATATGCTGATATATTAGGTTCCACAATCCCATGGGCTTCTGTTTCTCCCATGGATTTCTGTGGCCTGTATCCACAGTATAATCATGCTCAGAATCTGCACCAAGGAACCGATAATCTTGCACAGCATCTTGGTTCTTTTCTTCACAGGATGCTGTTTCCTCTTGCGATGGTTTACCAATGGAAACAGAAGAGACCTTATTGTCGATTTCTGTGGACTCCACGAATCTATTCAGGCTTAGGCTTCTGGGTTTATTGACTCGTTCATCAGCTACACTTGTTGAAGCATTTTCCTTTGCAGTGTTCAATTGTGAATCACCTTTAAATACATTCAAGTTCAAACTAGCAATTCTACCTTCATCAGCTTCTTCTGGAAGAGTTTGGTTCTCAGTGACACTTATTACATCTCTGTAATCTTTTTCATCTCCTCCGTGAGCACTCTTTGACTCAGCTCTTTGTCCAGCTTTTCTGCCAATGGACGATGAGACAGCCATCTTGTCATGGGCTGTTTCTAGAACTGCCAAGTCTCCACAAGATGCCGATTGACTTGTCTGTGTTCCCTTCTTTGAAATACCAGAATGCTTCGCTCTTCGAGAGGATTGACTTTCTGATTTCATGCTTTTTTGGGTCTTTAACAGACGTCGCCTCATTGATACAAAGCGTTTAAGCGGAGGTACATCGGAATGGCGATGGTCATGAAGGGAGCAGTAACTATATGGACAAACCTTCATGATCGAATTTCCTTCAGATTCACTTCCTCCTGGTTGCAGCTCAAGATGATTTGGAAACTTGGAGTCTTTGATGGCCGAAGAACAGGTGGTTTTTTGGATGCTTGAGTCTGGAATTTGAGAACGCTTTGTTCTGAAGCTCGCCACTTTTGTGAAGATCCTTACAGGTCTCAATGTGGAAGTTCTTGTCATGACTCTCATAGAGTTGTTACCAGAAGAAGCTAAATTCTGCTTTGAATTACTTGATTTTTTCCTATCCTCATTGTTGCTAATCAAAGTAGATTCAAGATGGGGACTTGCCTGAAAATGAACATTCCTCCCATCAGAACAGTTTTTTGCCTCCAAATAATCCACCGATGCATCCGCATCACTTGCAAAAACAATGGAAGATCGGTCGGCAAGCTTGATTGATCTTGACCTCTTCATTTTTTTCTTCAGGTCAGTTCCTCCAGAAGATTTCCTTATCAAAGGTCTCCTGAATTTTATACTAGACAACCTTGGCAAACTCTTTGCTGGCTTAAAACTAGATCGCCTTGCCAAAGTTCTTGCTGATTTCTGCATGGAAAAGGCAATAATTTGGCTTACTATATTTAACATTTCAATTACTTGAAACACTGCTACCGAAACTTCCTTTTTTAAAAAAATAAGGGGGTGGGGGCGCTAACTTGCCTGCAAATTCTCTTTCTTTGCATTTGAAGAAGTGGTGGTCCTCATATAATTTGGTGACATGCCTGAATGTTGTGATCTTGCTGCGTCACTAGACAGGACAGAAACATCATCAGATTGAATTTTGGCTTGTCTTGTGATGAGCTTCAAGCTTGGCAATCTTGCAAGCTTGGATGATCTTAACTTCTTTACTTTCCTCTTCAGCTCTCTTCCTGCCTCGTAGCTATTATCTTCTTTCTGGTAACATGATGAGGATGATGACGATTTGCTGCTCATACATGAACTTTCAGATGAGAAGGAATAATCAGAGTCAAATTCAGCTCCAAGCTTGGTAGGCATCATCTTTAAAATCTTAAAAGAAGAAGGATTTGGTTCTTTGAGACAAAAGAAAGTAAATAAGAAGAGCTTTTTCCTTTCTGTTCTTTTATTTTCGGATGGACATCACTGGTTTTAGGAGGATTTGCAAGGTGCCACCCTGAAAACAAGTTGGTACAGGAAAGAAATGAGATCACTAGAAGGTATCATGGATTCCAAAGTTGTGCTATGGCTGTGTCTGGTTGTTTTTTTCTTATTGACTTCATTTTTTAAATTTCAACTGTCAAGAAGGATGTCATATTGGAATGAGATTTGCAGATGCGATTTGACTTGTATTAGGTATTGACTTGGCTTTAATGGAATTGGCGGGTTCTTCCTTTTGAGGATGGTAGGATTCATAATATGGCAGCATTTTTGTTCCATTTCTTTACACTTGACATGCAAATACTGTATAATACAAAATCCAAAGCAGATAATTAGTGACTTTTAGATGTCTCAACCCTTCAATCATTGGTCCGCTGGACAAGTTGATCCGGAAAATTTATGACTTGAAACCTAAATTGTGCTGAGTTTTAAGTTAAATTAAAAAAGATATTAATTTAATAAAACTCGGTTAGTTCAATCAAGTTAATTTCAAGTGATTTTTTTAAAAGATTTTTTTAAAAAGAATTAGATGATGTTGTTTTAATAAAAATAATTAATCTAGATTAAAATGATGATATGTAAGTTAATCCGATAACTTGATAAATCATATTTTTTTTAACTTTGTTAAGCTATAAAGTTAATACGATAGATTAATGATATTTTCAAAGTATGTTTTGTTTGAAAAATTCCACATAAAATTTTAATTTAAAAAATATATATAAAAACAAATGGACTCCAACGCACAAAAAATTCTATATATTTGTGAAAAATATTGTTATTTTTAACTTTTATGGGTGTTTTTAAGAAGATGATAATAATGATGATGATATGTGTATGTATATATATTTTAATTGAATATATATATATATATATATATATATATATATATATTCTCTTTAAAAATGCTTATAAAAAAGTAAATTACATTACATAATAAAATAAGTTTGCTTGCTTTTCTATTGGATTTGGTTCCGAAATAAAGATTTAGGAAATAAGTATCTCATAAACACATCAATTTCGATTCGATTTCTTTCATAAAATTTGGTTAAGA
>Ga0307515_10024738_pt1 | contig 10438 bp, 9 predicted proteins | sample 17_EM_MG_FD_194513 | JGI IMG/M metagenome (GOLD analysis project Ga0307515, IMG submission 194513) | Populus trichocarpa ectomycorrhiza microbial communities from riparian zone in the Pacific Northwest, United States - 17_EM | ecosystem: Host-associated > Plants > Roots > Unclassified | place...
CGGCGTTCCGCGAGTTCGTGGTGAACGCCAAGAAGACACGCGTCTTCGCCTACTTGTCGTCCTATCTCGTTGGCGGGATGGAGGGCCACTACTACCCATCGCTCTACAAGCCCGACTGTGTGGACGTGGACGCGACCGTCAAGGCCGCACTGTCCAACACCGACATCGTCAAGGGCTTCAAGGCCCATGCCGAGCTGGGCGGCTTCGCCCGTTGGGGCATCGAGGTGATCGCCAAGTCGGCCGAGATCGCACGCCGTGCCGACATGCCGCTGTACATCCACTTCGGCCAGCTGTGGCCGCTGCCGGAGGAGGGCGCCAATGGCGTGGATCCGGACACCATCCTGCGCGATGTGGTGCCGTTGTTGAAGGCTGGCGACATCCTCGCGCACCCGTTCACTCGGCACCCTGGTGGTTTCGTCAACCGCGAAGGCCATGTGCACGGCATCGTGCGCGAGGCGCTGGCCATGGGCCTGAAGGTCGACGTGGGCCACGGTTCGCACTTCAGCTACAAGATGGCCCGCATCGCGCTGGACGCCGGCATCATGCCGCACACGCTGGGCGCCGACATGCACGGCTACAACACCAGCGTGCCCGCGCCCGCCGGCACGCCGGACGAGCATTCCGACAAGGACCACATGTTCTTCGGCAAGCAGCGCTTCTCGCTGGCGTCGGCGATGACGGCCATGCTTGCGCTGGGAATGCCGATCGACTACGTGGTGCGCATGGTCACGTGCAACGTCGTCGACGTATTCGGTCTGCCGAGGAACCTGGGCACGCTGGCGGTGGGCAATCCGGCCGACGTATCAGTACTGCATGACGAGCGCGGGCGCTGGGCGCTGAAGGACAACGAGGGCACGCAGCTGGTTGGCGAACGGCTGTTGCGGCCCGCATTCTGCCTGCGCGATGGCGTGCGCTACGACGCTGACGCATCCATCTTGCCGGTTCCCCAAGCGGCATGAACATGCGTCGGATCGCCGCAAGCCAGGCTGGCACCTCAGTGCGCAGCATGGAGACCTTCGAATGAACGAAAGCGACCAGCAGCACGTCGCAGTCGGCACGGGCCACGGTGTCGGCGCATCGCTGCGCCGCAAGGAAGACGCGCGTTTCCTGGCTGGCACGGGCCAGTTCGTCGGCGACATCCGCTTGCCCGGCATGCTGGACGTGGCCTTCGTCCGCTCACCCGTCGCACATGGCAAGCTCGGCACGATCGACAAGCCCGACGACGCGGCAGATCGCGTGTTCACGATGGACGACTTGACTGGGGTCAAGCCCATCGTGGCCAACACGACCTTACCCGGCTTCAAGCCGTCGGAACAGTGGCCGCTGGCACGCGACAAGGTGCGCCAGGTCGGCGAGATGATTGCCATGTGCGTGGCCGGCACGCGCGCCGAGGCCGAAGACCTGGCTGCCCGCGTCGACGTACAGATCGACGACTTACCCGCCGTAGTCGACATGGTCGAGGCGCGCGGCGACACACCCGCTTCGTTCGTGCATGACCAGTGGGGCGACAACATCTTTCTGGAGACGCATACCGACTGCGGCTTCGATGCAGTGAAGGAGCGTGCGCCTCTGAAGGTCAAGCGCCACATCCGCACCTCGCGCCAGAGCATGGCCCCGATGGAGGGCCGCGGCGTGGTCTGCCACTGGGATAGCCGGCTCGACCAGCTGGTGATGTACAGCGCGGCCCAGATGCCGCACATCAACCGCGCCGGCCTCTCGGAATGCCTGGGCCTGGACCAAGGGCAGATTCGCGTGATTGCACCCGACGTGGGCGGTGGCTTCGGCTACAAGGGCATCCTGCTGCCCGAGGAAATCTGCCTGGCGTGGCTGGCGATCAAGCTGAAGCGCCCGGTGCGCTGGATCGAAGACCGGCGCGAGCAACTGACTGCCAACACCAACTGCCGCGAGCACGACTATGACATCACGTTGTATGCCGAGCGCGATGGCACGCTGCTGGCGATTGATTGCGAGGCCACGGTCGACTCTGGTGCGTATTCGTCCTATCCGTTCGCGGCCTGCCTGGAGGCGGCGCAGGTCGGGTCGATCCTGCCGGGCCCCTACAAGATGGCCGGCTACCGCTGCCACACCTGGTCGGTCGCCACCAACAAGCCGCCGATCCTGCCGTACCGCGGTGTCGCCCGCACGGGCGTGTGCTTTGCGCTGGAGATCGCGCTCGACGCGCTGGCGCGCGAAGCTGGCATCGAGCCGCATGCGCTGCGCCTGAAGAATCTGGTGCAGCCGGCCGAGATGCCGTACGACAACATCACCGGCAAGCACTTCGACTCGGGCGACTACCCACAAGCGCTCACGCGTGCTCTTGCCGCGCTGGACCTGAGCGCATGGCGGGCGCGGCAGAAGCGGGGCGAGCCCGACGGCCGGCGGATCGGCATCGGCCACTCGGTCTACTGCGAACAAGCGGCGCACGGCACATCGGTCTACCACGGCTGGGGCATCCCCATGGTGCCGGGGCACGAGCAATGCAATGCGCGGCTCACGCCCGATGGCGTGCTGGAGTTGCGCATCGGGGCGCACTCGCACGGCCAGAGCCTGGAAACCACGATGGCGCAGGTTGCCCACACCGTGCTGGGCATCGACGAGCAGCGTGTGCGGCTGATCCATGGCGACACGGCGTTGTCGCCGTACTCCACCGGTACCTGGGGCTCTCGCTGCGCGGTGATGTCCGGCGGTGCGGTGGCTTCCGCCTGCAAGACCATGGCGGAGCGCGTGCGCCACATCGCCGCGCACCTGATGGAGGCGCCGGCCGAACGATTGACCTTGACGAGCGGCACGGTGGTTGACCCGCAGACCGGCCTGTCGCTCAGCTTGCAACAGGTAGCCCATGCGTGGTACCGCCAGCCACAGCGCATGCCCAGGGACGTGAACCCGGCTGGCCTCGAAGTGGCGGCCGGCTACAAGCCTACGCGCGACACCGGCACTTTCAGCTACGCGGCGCATGCCTGCGTGGTGGCGATCGACACGCAACTCGGCACGGTCGAGATCCTCGACTACGTGATCTGCGAAGACGGCGGCGTGCTGCTCAATCCGATGGTGGTGGACGGCCAGATCCTCGGCGGCCTGGCGCAAGGCATCGGCACCGCGCTGTACGAAGAGATGCCCTATGACAGCGAAGGCCAGCCGATGGCGTCCACCCTGGCCGACTACATCCTGCCCGGCGCGACCGAAGTCCCGGCGGCGCGGCTGCTGCACATGGAGACGCCATCGCCCTACACCGAGTTCGGCCAGAAGGGCATCGGCGAGGGCGGTGCCATTGCACCACCGGCAGCCATCGTCAATGCGATCAACGACGCATTGGCCGAGATGGGCGTGGAGATCATGGAATGCCCGGTGTCGCCACGCCGTCTGCGCGCCGCGATCCGCAAGGCGGCCACTGCCAAGACCACAGCGGGAGACAAGGCATGAAGGCCGCCGCATTCGACTACCACCGCGCCGACAGTGCGGCGCAGGCAGTGCAACTGCTGGGCGCCGCCGGTGGCATGGCCAAGGTCTGCGGCGGCAGCCAGTCGCTCGGGCCGATGCTGAACCTGCGCCTCGCGCAGACAGAAGCGCTGGTGGACGTGAGCCGCATCGAAGACCTGAAAGCCTTTACGCTGCAGCCCGATGTGCTGCGCGTGGGCGCGGCCGTGACGCACGCGCGCATCGAGGACGGCGAGCTGCCCGACGTGACCCTGGGACTGCTGCCGCACGTGGCCAGCGGTATCGCCTACCGCGCGGTGCGCAACCGCGGCACGCTGGGCGGCAGCCTTGCGCATGCCGACCCCGCGGCCGATTGGGTGACGACGATGTCGCTGCTCGATGCCGGCATCGTGATCGTCGGTGTGGACGGTGAGCGCACCGTGCCCGCGCATGCGTTTTTCCTCGGCCCCTTCACCACCGCGCTGCAGGATGACGATGTGATCGTCGCAGTCGAGGTTCCGCGCTTCGGCGCCGGTGCGCGCTGGGCCTACCGCAAGCTGTGCCGCAAGCCCGGCGAGTTTGCCGATGCCATTGCCGCAGGCTGGATCGACCCTGCACGCGGCATTGCACGCGTGGCGCTGGGCGCACTTGATGGCATGCCCCAGGTGGTGACCGGTGACGCGGCCGTGCAGGCCTTGGGCCAGCCGGCCGCTGTGCAGCAGCTGCTCGACAACGCCGGCATCGATGACGAAGACGCCCGTGACCTGCACGCCGTGCTGCTCGGCCGCATGCTGAAGGACCTGGCCCCATGACGACGATCACCCTGCACGTCAACGGCCGGCCGCTGCAGGCGCAGGCCGAGCCGCGCACCCACCTGGCCGACCACCTGCGTGAGCAGCACGGCCTCACAGGTACGCACATCGGCTGCGAGCATGGCGTGTGTGGCGCCTGCACCATCGAACTGGACGGCGCGCCGGCACGCTCGTGCATCACTTACGCCGTTGCATGCGAAGGCCGCGAGGTGCGCACTATCGAAGGTTTCGACGGCGACGAGGTGATGGCCCAATTGCGCGAGGCCTTCTCGGCCGAGCACGCATTGCAGTGCGGCTACTGCACGCCAGGCATGCTGGTGACGGCGCGCGATATCGTGCTGCGCCTGCCCGATGCCGACGAGGCGCGCATCCGGCTGGAGCTTTCGGGCAACCTGTGCCGTTGTACCGGTTACCGCGGCATCGTGTTGGCGATCCAGCGCGTACTGGCCGAGCGGCGTGGTGGCCCATCGAACGCGAAGGTGGAGGCAGCCCATGCAGCTTGAGCAGAGCTTCACCCTGCCGCAGCCGCCCGCCACCGTGTGGCCGCTGTTCAAGAACCTCGAGCTGCTGGTGGAATGCCTGCCCGGCGCGGCTCTGACCGGGCCTGCGGTCAACGGCGAGGTGCCTTTGCGCTTCGACGTGAAGCTCGGGCCGATTGCGGCCGGCTTCATCGGCGCCGGCACCGTGCAGTTCGACGATGCCGCGCAGGCCGGCCGCTTCGAAGGGCAGGCAGCGGACAAGCGCACGAACTCGCGCGTCAAGGGCGCCGCGGCTTTTGCATTGCAGCCCGACGCTGCCGGCACGCGGGTTGCTGTGACGGTGGACTATGCGCTGACCGGCACCCTGGCGCAGTTCAGCCGCGGCGCGATCGTGAAAGAACTCGCTTCGGCGCTGACACGGCAGTTCGCGGCAAACCTTGCGAACCGCATCGAGTCGGCTGCACCTCCAATGGCCGTTCCGGGTGCGGTGCAGGAGGAGGCTGACGCATCGCACGCCGCAGCACCACAGGCCACGACCGCAAGCGCATCGGCACCAGAAGCCGTCAAGCCGGCTGTAGCGCCCGCAATGCCTCCCGCCGTGCCCCTGAACGCCTGGTCGTTGCTGAAAGCCGTGCTGGCCGAACGCTGGCGCCGCCTCTGGCGCCGCAGCCCCGGCCCGTCCGCGCCCTGACACGAACGCCTTCTCAAAGCTCCAAGACCCAACCCCACTTCAAGACAAGGACCCGCCGATGAGCTCCGTGATCGAACCCAAGGATGTCGTTGCACCCGTGCACTTCCTGAAGAAGCCGCCTCAGCTGGCCGACTTCATGGCCCGGCCCGCGACCATCGGCGTGGCCGAACCCGTCGACGTGCTGGACCCCGTGCACTATGAGAGCGTGCGCCGGCCGGTGGAGCACGCCGAGACCATGCCGCCGTGGGTCTACACCTCGCAGCGCTTCTTTGAAGCCGAACGCGAGCACATCTTCTTTCGCCACTGGAACTGCATCGGCCACAACAGCAAGGTACCCAGCGCCGGCAACTACTACACCTTCGACTTCATCGGCGTGCCGCTGATCGTGGTGCGCGGCGACGACATGGTGGTGCGCGCGTTCGTCAACTCGTGCCCACATCGCGGTGCCGAGATCATGACCGGCAACGGCGACTGCAAGTTCATGAAGTGCCCGTACCACGCCTGGGCGTTCGACCTGAAGGGCGATCTCTTCGCCACGCCGCTGATCGACGAGACCGACTGCTTCAAGAAGGCCGACCACGGCCTGCGCCAGGTCAAGCTGGAGCTGTTCGATGGCCTGATGTGGATCAACCTCGACCCGAACAGCATCAGCCTGGCCGAACACCTGGGCGACTTGCCGGAGCGCACCAGGCCATGGAATGCCGACGAGATGGTCTGTGTCGGTACCTCGGAGCTGACGGTCCACGCCAACTGGAAACTGTTCAGCGAGAACTTCAGCGATGGCCTGCACGTGCCCTTCGTGCACCAGGCCTCGATCGCGAAGAAGAAGGTCTCCAAGCGCGACTTCCACGACGCCTTGGTGCACAAGGGCAGCTACCTGATGCACTACACCTACTTCAACGGTAGCCGTGGCGTGCCCGAAGGCGAGCGCAAGTTGCCGGAGCTGGATCTGCCACCTGAATTGAAGCTCGGCACCTTCTTCCCGGTCGTACACGCCAATGCATTGATGGGCTATGCGATCGACAGCATGTCGGTGCACGAGGTCTACCCCAAGAGCCCGACCGAGACCCTGCTGGTCAGCTCGTTCATGGTGCCAAAGTCCAGCACGGAGGTTCCCGACTTCGATCACCTGGTCGAGCGCTACCAGGCGACTTCCAATCTTGTGCGCGCCGAAGACCGCGACGCCGCCGAATGGCAGCAGCGCGGCCTGCGTTCGCTGGTGGCCAAGCGCGGCTGCTACGCGCCGCCGGACCGCCTGGTGCACGACTACGACCTGTGGATCCTCGACCAGGTCCTCGGTAGCTGAGCGCGGGCCAAGCCATGAACCTCTCACGCGCCGAGACATGGTTGCCACCAGTGGGCGTGCTGGTGCTCGTGCTGCTGTGGGAAACGCTGGCCCGCGTGGGCGGCATCTCGCCGTTCGTGCTGCCCGCGCCCAGCAGCGTGGCCCATTCGTTCTGGGTGGGCCTGCGCAACGGCGTCTATCTGCAGCATGCGATGTGGACCGCCATCGAATCGCTGAGCGGCTTCGTGCTGGCGATGGTGGCGGGCATCACCCTGGGGGCGCTGGTGGCGGAGGTGCGCTTCCTTGAGAGGGCACTCTATCCCTTCCTGGTCGCGCTGCAGGCGATGCCCAAGGTGGCGCTCGCGCCGCTGGTGATCATCTGGCTCGGCTACGGCATCGGCTCCAAGATCCTGCTGGCCGCGTTGCTGGGCTTCTTTCCTGTGCTGATCAACACCATTGCCGGCCTGAAGAGCTGCGACAGCGGCAAGGTCGACGTGATGCGCGCGCTGGCCGCCAGCCGCTGGCAGGTGTTCCGCATGGTCAAGCTGCCCAATGCGATGCCCTTCGTGTTCGCGGGTGCCAACGTGGCTGCTTCGTTCGTGGTGCTGGGCGCGGTCACCGGCGAGTTCCTGGGCGCCAAGCAAGGCCTGGGCACCTTGATCCTGCTGGCCAACAACGAGCTGGACACCGCGCAGATCTTCGCGATCCTGATCATGCTGGGCCTGCTCGGCTTCGTTCTCTTCGCCTCCGTTCGATTCGCCCAGCGCCGCCTGCTGAGCTGGGCGCCGCTGGAAGCGTCACCCCAACCTTGAGGTCCGGCACATGACATCTCCCGCCCCCATCATTTCGGTCGACCGGCTGACCAAAACCTACCAGAGCGTGGCGGCCGAGCGCGTGACCGCGCTGGCCGACATCTCGCTGTCGATCGCGACGGGCGAGTTCGTCACCGTGGTGGGGCCTTCCGGTTGCGGCAAGACCACGTTGCTGCGCATCCTGGCCGGGCTGGTGGGCCAGTACCAGGGGAGGGCGGCGATTCGCGGCACGCCGCTGAAGGGCCCGAGCCGCAGCGTGGGCGTGGCGTTCCAGGACGCCAACCTGCTGCCCTGGCGCTCGATCATCGACAACGTGCTGCTGCCCGCGCAGGTGCTGCATCTGGACATCAAGGCCAGCACCCGCCGCGCGCATGAACTGCTGGAGCTGGTGGGGCTCAAGGGTTTCGAGCGCAAGCTGCCGCACGAGTTGTCGGGCGGCATGCGCCAGCGCGTGTCGATCGCGCGTGCCTTGCTGCACGACCCCGAGATCCTGCTGATGGACGAGCCGTTCGGCGCGCTCGACGCCATCACGCGCGACAACATGAACTTCGAGTTGCGGCGCATCTGGATGCAGTCGGGCAAGACCATCTTCCTGATCACGCACTCGATTCCGGAAGCGGTATTCCTCAGCAGCCGCGTGTTCGTGATGTCCAGCCGCCCGGGGCGCATCGTGCGCGAGCTTGCCGTCGACCTGCCGGAAGAACGCCCGCTGACCATCATGGGCAGCGCACGCTTCGGCGAGTACGTGGTCGAGCTGCGGCAGGCGCTGGACCACTCCGACGCGGTAACGCCCGCCATGCCCCTGCTGAAGGCCGCATGATGGCAACGCTCGAACTCGAACTGCCTCGCACCTCGGAGCCGCGCCGGCCGAGCGTGTGGATGGCTCGCCTTGGCGATGTGGCGTACCCCGCGGCTGCGCTGGTGCTGATGCTGGCGGCGTGGGAGTGGGGCGTGGCGCTGCTGGGCATCGGCGCCTACCTGCTACCGCCACCAAGCCTGGTGGTGCGTGCCATCGCCGACATGGCCTCCGACGGATCGCTGTGGGCGAACACGCAGGTCACCCTGATCGAAACGCTGGGCGGCTTTGCCATCGCGCTGGTGGCCGGCATCGTCGTCGGCGCGCTCATTGCACAGAGCCGGTTGCTGGAGCGCACGGTGTACGGCTATATCGTCGCCATCCAGACCTTGCCCAAGATCGCGCTGGCGCCGCTGTTCGTGGCGTGGTTCGGTTTCGGCCTGACCTCCAAGGTCGGCGTGGCCGCGTTGATCGCGTTCTTTCCCATCCTGGTCAACGTGATCATCGGCTTGAAGAGCTGCGATGTCGGAAAGATCGACCTGATGAGGACGCTGTCGGCCAGCGGCTGGCAGATCTTCCGCTGGGTGCGGCTGCCGTCGGCGCTGCCCTACATCATGGCCGGCGTCGACGTGGCGATCGTGTTCGCGCTCACCGGTGCCATCGTCGGCGAATTCGTTGGCGCCACCGCGGGCCTGGGCTACCAGATGGTGCTGTCCAACTCGCAGATGGAAGTGCCCAAGGTCTACGGCGTCTTGATGGTGCTTGGCCTGCTGGGCGTGCTGCTGCACGGCGCAGTCGAGCTGGTGCGCCGCCGCCTGCTCAGCTGGGTGCCGACCGACCACCACGCATCCCCGTCTTCGAGTCATTAAGGAGTTCCCTGCCATGAAATTTCGCATATCCATTCTGGGCGCCGCGATGGCGGCCCTGACCGCACTGACGCCTACATCCTGGGCTGCGCCATACAAGACCAGCTTCGGCCCGACGACGGTGGACATCTCCACCGGCCACGCCGGCCATTCATCCATCCCCAAGAAGATGGGCTACTGGGCGGCGGACAACGTCGAGGTCGATGTGTTCGGCGCCGCCGGTGCTGTGGCCGGCCTGCAGATGGTGGCCTCCGGCAAGATGGACTTCATCACCGTGACGGCCGAGGCGCTGATGCTCGCACAGGCCCAGGGCATGCCGGTCAAGGCCGTCTATGTGCACGCGCGCAGCCCGATCTCCAAGCTCGTGGTACTCAAGAACGGCGGCATCAAGAGCGTCAAGGAACTGAAGGGCAAGGTCGTGGGCATGCCGGTGCTGGAGGCCAGCAGTGCGTACTTCGGCGGCCTCTTCAACGACAACGGCTTGAAGTTCGACAAGGACGTGAAGCTGATTGCCACGGGCACTGGCGCACCGGCGGCGCTGGCGCTGCAGCGCAACGACATTGCCGCCTGGGCTTCGTGGGACACCGCAGTGGCCAGCCTGGAGAACAAGGGCCAGGAGTTCACCGAGTTCCGGCCGGCTTTCTTCGACGACCTCGTCGGCAACGTGATCGTGACGCGCAACGAGATGATCGAGAAGCACCCCGAAGTGGTGATCGGCGTCGCGCGTGGCATCGCCAAGGCGGTGCACTTCGGCCTGGCCAACCCCGATGCGGCGGTCAAGATCCATTGGGAGGTCTATCCGCAAACGAAGCCGCAGAACGCCGACCCGGCGGCGGCGATGAGCGAGGCCAAGACGATCTTCGTCTCGCGCTTCGCCAGCTACAAGCTGCCGGCCGGCATGCTCTATGGCGCGGCCCGCCCCGAGCAGTGGAACACCATGGCACGCCTCATGCGTGAGTCCGGTGCGCCGCTGCCTGCCAGCTACGACCCCAAGCAGGCCTACACCGACAAGTTCATCGCCGAGATCAACAAGTTCGACCGCACCGCCATCGAAGGCCAGGCCAAGGGCTGGAAGGAGTCGCAGTGAAAAATCTGATCGCAGGACTCGCACTCACGATGACGCTGGGTCTGCACGCGGTGCAGGCGCAGGACGTGATCAGAATAGGTGCGCCGTTGGCGTTGACAGGTGCGCTTGCCGATGAGGGCAAGAAGCAGCAGGCCGGCTACGAGCTGTGGCTGGAGCGCATCAACGCGGCCGGCGGCATCTCCATGGGTGGCGCGAA
>Ga0307515_10024739_pt1 | contig 10438 bp, 3 predicted proteins | sample 17_EM_MG_FD_194513 | JGI IMG/M metagenome (GOLD analysis project Ga0307515, IMG submission 194513) | Populus trichocarpa ectomycorrhiza microbial communities from riparian zone in the Pacific Northwest, United States - 17_EM | ecosystem: Host-associated > Plants > Roots > Unclassified | place...
ATTGTACTTGGTGTTGTTTAAAAAATAAAAATTATTTAACTAACATGCTTTTTTTTTTTTTTTGTAATCCGATAAAATAGCAGAAGCTCTTCGGTTATCTTTGATTAACTAGGAATAATGTACTTTTGTTGTCTTTTTAACTATGAATACGACTCGATAAGCATTCGGATAAAAAAAAAAGTTATTCTGATAAATTTTAATTATTTAATTTTTTTTTGACATTCCTCCATCGAAGTATTTTCTTCATTCTTAGAGTTATATTTTACTCGGATTATATTTTACATGATTCGCATAATCCTAATTATGTACCTATTTTCCTATTAATTTTTCAATTCATTTTTTTTATTAATTTCAATAAGATTATGTTCAAGAAAAAAAGTCACCACCTTCCTTATGGGATATGGAGAAGTGATGGAAGTTGATGGGCTGGGCTAAAAAAATTTGGTGGTATTGGTTAATGAAATCCCAAGGCTTTTTACAATTAGGTTCTACCAGTTTTTTTTTTTAATTTTATTCTCCAGTGTTAGCTATAATGGATAATGAATTTTATGGTTTATTTTAATTTATTTTCTATAAATTTATCTCAGTTTTATTATTCGGGTTTGACAGGTTAACCCGGATTAACTAGGATCATTTTTTTTTCTCAACTCATCATCTCAACTCGCTATCTTCATAATTTTTTGTTTTTTGTTTTATACAGGATTATTATAGTCTCGTGACTTGAATCATAAGTTTTACGGATTAGTCAGGCTTGACAAGTTTTTTGATCATTTTTTAAATTTTTTTCAGTTTTATCGTTCAATATTAGGTTGACTAGGAACTTGATTTCATGATTTTTTTTTTTCTTTTCGTGAATTTATCTTGATCTCATGATCTTGTTTTGGCAAGTTAACCTATATTGACCTGGATTTTTAATTTTTTTTAATTGAATTTTTTCTCAATTTAATCATTCAACATTAAGTTGATTGAGAATTGCGCTTCGTATATTTTTTTTTATTTTCTTTTTATGGATTATCATGGTCTCATAACGTAGGATGTTGGTTAACCCAGTTTGCCTCAAGTTTTATTTTTTATTTTATTTTTTTCAAATTTATTTTTCAATATTGAGTTGATTGATAATTAGGCTTCATAATTTATTTTAATTTATTTTTTATGAAGTTATTTTAGTCTCACAAGTTAAGTTACAGGTTTAGCCGGTTAACTTAGTTTAGCTCATGTGGTTTTTTAGTGTTTTTCTTTTAAAAAATTGGTTTTTTTTTTCTCTTCAATTTCATCATTTAACATTTGGTTGATTGAGAATTGAGTTTGACAATTTGTTTCAATTTTATTTCTATACGGTTGCCCTGTTTCATGGCTAAGGTTTGGTAAATTAACTCAGGTTGACTCAACTCCTTAATTTTTTATAATTGAATTTTGTTTTCATTATCACCCCTTTAATAATGGGTTAATTGAAAATTAAACTTAATATTTTTTTTATACAGTGTTATTAGGGTCTCATAACATGAGTTGGAAATTCAATTGGTTGATTCGGGTAAATTCGAGTCAATCCAAGTAAATCCAGTATCTTATCTATATATTTTAAAAAGATATATTCTTGATTTTTCAAGTTAAACCATAATTTTACTTGTCATCTGAGTTATTTTTAAATATGTAAAGTTGACTATATCATATCAAGTCAATCTTTACATAATTTTGTTTGTTATAAAATATGGTAGTAATACTTATTATTTTTTTTAGCGTTCAACAAAAATTTGTTCTGATGGTTTTTTTTTTTTTTTTGCTTCTTAATACCTGCCTGGCAAGATTTTTAACAAATTTGCTCTGTCTTTTCAACATTATCCAAAATAAATAAATTGTTAGCTCAATTTATCCATGTATTTTAGGTCCAGTCTCTTACATGTTTTTAAAAGTCTAATTGCTCCTAACATGTCTTTATATTTTTTATTATTCTCTAATCTATATTTTTAGTAGATATTTATATAAGAATCGATGAAAATATTTGAGAAACTCAAACCCCCATGCAATCCATTAAAAAATGAATTTCATATAGGACTTTCTTAATAAATCAGGTTAGGTGGAGTTACAGTTACTCTCGCATACGGGATGCTAGATGGGCCTGGTCAATGTAATGCTCTTTACTTGACTTGGATTTTAAATTCAGATCTGTTAGACCAGGCTAGGCCTCACGGAGGGCCTTGATACGCTCTAGCTGTAAAGAGTTAAGTTGAACCCACAACTTTGTCCCCGGTATAAGTTTATTTTCTAATTTCTAATTAGGACCAAAATGGAACGCTAGAGCTGCTTTGTGGTATTTAGATAATAATTATTTTAATTTTTTTTATTTAGAAATATTTTTAATTAATATATTTTTTAATTTTTTACATCATTATCATATAAAAATAATAAAAAGCATAAAAAATATTAATTTTAAACAAACAAATCTTAGAAACACGCACTGCCAGCCACGTTCCAAATAAACTCTCATACCGCCTATATTGAGCCCACATTCACTTTTTCAAATTTTTTTAATTAAAAACCTAGTCAGATTTCAAATTGTATTCCAAACAAGCTATTAATCTATCAAAAACATGGTTAGATTAGTGTTTGTTTTTGTGGTTGAAATTAAAGTTTGTATATTAAATTCATAAAAAAAACTAGAAAGAAAAATAATTTTTATAGTTGAATTTTATATATAAGTAAATTATACCTACTTCAACTATAATTTTAACCACAAAAAAATAAACACAATCTAAGCTTCCCCGTCCAAATAGAGGTTTTGACACCAGCTTCAATCCATTAGCTGCAATATCGTACATTACCGGGTAAATTACTGGAGAATGCTAATTAAAGTGGCACTGCCTTACTGGGTTAAACAACCTAAACAATATAAAATACATTTGTAACCGACCTTCCTATATTGCTTAAACGAACATAGAAATTTATTCAGAGATTGATCAGATTGCATGGTGCTGGTCACCATGCAAATCATCAGGCCTCAGCCAGAATGGAAGAAACAGCAAAATTAGAATGCAACAACCTCGGGCTTTAACCAGTACTCTTCTGTAAAATTTGAACGAACAGTGTAGAGATTATAATCAATCCTCCCTCTTCCTATTCATCTGGTATCTTGTCAATACCCTTCAAGTTCCAAATATCATCATCCCAGACAACATCACTGAACATTTCTCGACAAGCCTCGCCCGTATAGTCCACATCCCAAAATGGCAACCAAATGGACCCCCATGACATTTGCTCATCCACAATACCCCTATACAATGGCCATTGATCCTCCCAACATTGTAAATTCTCCATCACCATCTGAGTCGATTCACCACCTGTATTCTCCCTCTCGTCTTCCACCTTCTGAACCGCAGTGCTCTTGCCCTTCTTTTTCGCCTTTGTACTCATCCCTGCTGTCGTTATTGCAGTTGTTTTACCTTCAGCCTTAGTTGGTCTCGTATTGTTACCATGATTAACATTTCCTTGACTCTTCATTTTCTTGCTGCAATAATATTGCGTTTTCAAAAGAATGGAGGTATAATTGACGGGATCGCTAAGGAAGAACGAAGAAGAATTTTATGGTATTTATAGGGGAAGGGAGAACTTGGCTACTAGAAAAGGTTGGTTTTGAACTTGGACTAGTATATTTGGTGTTGAGATCGCAGGCTGTGGATTCTTGTGATCATAAATGCACATGCCACTTTCTTGTCCTTTGCACAAGACATGTTAACAAGTGCTCTTCTTGATGTTGAAGGGTAAATTGTTTACACGAAGGTAGTTTTGTCAATTTGGAACTGTACGCTGTATACGGCTCTGTTCAATGAATTTTCAGTGATCAAGGGACAGCTTGGTTAAAATAAGATCTTGAATGACCCATGGAGATATTGCCACGTTTTGAGGGCAGAATGGGCTTTTTAGCGATGGTGGGAAGAATAAGATAAGACTTAGGGCTAATGTCACGATGTTTCACAGTTATTAACAATTTCAATGTCTCTTGTGTCTACCATATCGTCGCCAAATGCTGCAAGACTTAAGCGCCGCTTGTTTTTCCCAAGGGGTGGACGACTGCAGAGGTAGCTGAATGGACGGAGGTGCGTGTAAAGCAGTAGGCCACATTTGATGACTCGACATGCTGACATGCATGCTATCTTTGTATTGGCCTCAAATCCAGCTCAGGTCATGACACACTTACCTAACACTGCCTCTTCGACCATGATGTGTAATTGTGTATATCCGATACCACCTTTTTCGGTGAGCCTTCCTTTTTTTATTCATTGATACCTTATTTCAAGGGAAGCTGTAAAAACAATAACCCAGAAAAAAAATAAAAATAAACGAACAATGAATATATTGGATGCCTCATGCCATGCCTCTGCTTTTTCTTGCCAGTGTTTTGTGACGTGAGGAAGGATATTTTTAAAAAATATTTTTTATTTGAAAATATATTTAAAAAGAATAATTTTTTTTTTATTTTTAATATTATCACATCAAAATTATTAAAAAACACTAAAAAATATTAATTTATTACATTTCTAAATAAAACACATTTTTTAAATACATCTAAAAATAAAAGCCACCGGCCGTTCCTCAAATAGTGCAATTGGTCTGAAAGAAGAAGAAAAAAGGAGAGAGCTAGGCAAATTTAATCAGAATTTTCGATTAGATCATTGTTCAGTTTTTTTTTTTTTTTTTTCTAATAGCAATTAAGAATATGTATATTATTCTCAAGTGTCTCATTGAATGTTATCAAACTCAAGGAGAATAGCAACCCAATCCAATTGACATGCCATTGGCCTTGAAAAGGTTTAGAACAGGAAGGAGGGATTAAAAAAATCCTCTAGACGCAGAGCTTGTAAAGCTTTGAACTCAAATAATAAATACATTAAAATAAACATGCTGGTAAAACAACCTTCTTCGAAAAGGTCCAAGCGATAAGCTACATAAATAATATATTGATTCTTTTTCAGCAATGAACTCGATATCACAGCATCATCGTTTATAATGATCAAGACTGGTAAGCCCATTGTTTCATACAGTTATCCATGTACGGGCAGAAGATTCAACAGCTATCACGACACCTACTTCCTTGAGTGAAACTCCAGGTCGATGAGTCGCTCGTAATGTTGTCAAGATACAAATCTTTGGTTTTATACTCTTTAAGAGTATAGTAAGTCACCGGTCTTCGGTCTTCTTAATGAAGCACTTGCTTTAGTATAAATTCCATTATTTTACTTCATTTTTACCATATTGAAATTTAAAAACTAATTCGTGGTTGAATCGGTGAATGAATGATACAGATGGGTCCTTGAGATAACCAACCAATTCCATTGATTATTCAGTCTTTTGATGATGAAAACCAAACCAAGAAACTCATAATTTATAATTTATAAAACGTACGTTAAGCAGTTTTTCTTTTTATCATAAACTTTAAATATGTTAGATTTGTTCATAAAAAATAATAATTGATAATATTATATTAAGATTGATAGGATCATTATTTTTATTTTACCAAGTTACTTTAAAATATATCATATCAGTTTTAATATAATTTTTAACTAATATGCGAGGTTTAATTTGAGTAGATGAAGTATATATGGAGTGGTAAGTATTATTGAAATACCAATGTTATTCTTAAAAACACTGCACTCTTCCATCTTACGAATGAATATCTCATAAATAAATAAAAATTTGGCAACAAAAGAATGCATAATTCAAATTCTGTGGTCTCACTCCCAGGAAAATTTCCTACTTCCATAACTGCGAGGCATGCCTCTAGGTCGACGAGGCTGGTGGCAAGTTTATGTTTTGTGGCATTGTTCGTGAACATATCTTTAGTTTTAATTTCAAGATAGATGTTGAGTAAGTTATGTTAGGGATAGTATGCGGTGTGATAGAAATTTTCAGCAACCTCCTAGCTTGCTTCCAATTTATTTTTACTGTGAAGAAGACGACTTCCAAATTGTATTGCCTAAAGAAAAAGATAGCTCGGGGGAGCAAAGCAAAACTATGAACAGTACTTTAGCACGTTGGTTGATTTGGATAAAACATCAGCAAGGAACGTAATGGACCTGCGTCATTTTGATCAGCTGAGCCCAGCCGTATTCCAGGCTTGCTTCAGACTTATGATTAGGTTAGATTATTCCATTGCTGCTCAGGCTTGGCTCTCCTCTTTTCTTTTCTCTGGTTTGATTAGCCCCACGCCATAATCGGTTACTGGTTTTCTTTTTTGAGTTTAAAATCTCATCTTTCCTCTTTCTTCCTTTATTTTAATCTGGGTTGAAAAGTTGAATTTCTTCGAACTAGAATTTGAAGTTGGACGACGTGAGGAAGATAAGGTTGCACGCTCCTAGATGTTAACGGTGAGGCTCCACTGGGCAGCTGCCCCCTGCCTCTCTCACGTTGGCCTTGGGACTCGAAAGCCCCATTAAACAAAAACTGCAGCAGTGACTCGAAACTACTTTAATTTGAATGCTTTTCTTTTTTACTTTCAATTTCAGTCGTAAGATAACAAGCACGATATTCTAAGCAGCATGGTTTTTTTTTATCCGAATTGGAAAAGGCATAGTTTGAGCCTGCGGTTCACTACATTGCTCCAGTAAAAGTATTTCGATTCTTTCTGCAGCTTTCACTACAACAGAGTGTAGTGAGTGAGTGAGAGTTCTACTCCATTTTCATGAAAACTAAAGAAAAAGGAGAAAAACGTTGAAGTTTTCTGTTCAAAAGTCTATTTTTCTATATATAAAAAAAAAAACAGAAATGGAGAAGCGCTTTTTTCAATCCTCCAAGTACAACATTATTTTGGACACCTTGAATGTTTTCCAGGTTGTTGTTCACTCCAAATTCAAATTAGAGAACATGCTTCTCATTTTTTTTTTTTTCCATTTTAACGAGCTTGTTTGGTAAAAATATCATGTTGAGTTTAGTCAATCCGTGTACTGCTTAAAAATGAAAAATTGAAAAAATTCTTACAAACACGGTAATTTTAACATGTTTTGATTTTATTCAATTTGAAAAAGAATGATTTGCCACTCAAAGTACGTTTTGTTTTTATATTTGATTGTGTTTTAAAAGTATATTTGGTTTGAAAAAATATTAAATTAATATTTTTTTAGTATTTTCAAATTATTTTGATGTATTAAAATGAAAAAAAATCTTCAAAAAATATTTTACTATACTTTCAAGAAAAATAATACTTTTAAAAAATACCTGACATTATAATACCAACCAAATTATTTTTTTTCTTAACATACTGTACGAAAATTTGTCGACGGATTTGATCATGGAAAGGATATTCCAAAATTCATATAATTACAGCAGAATGACGGTTCAAGAGCAAACATATATTATGTTTCCGGGTCCATAAGAAAAAATCTCTCATCGTCAGTTATTACGTCGACAGTGAAATGAAGCAATTTTGACATGTTGATCACTACAATTTGAAGGGATTATTATTGCTTTCAAGCTACACAAACGGGTCGATATAAGTACCCAAAAAATCTCTGCCCAAATCCAAACAATTCTTATCCATTATCGTGGTGTTTTGAGATATGTATTAGTAATCTTATCAATTGTATCACTAAATTATCATGTTTTAAGATAAATACTATTTTTCAGTTTTATTTGACTGTTACTATGGATCGAAAGTCTCTTTAAGAAATTTCAACTTTATATTTTGAGGTGGAAGTCTTCACGTATGCTAATAAAAATTCAAATTATTTTAAAAAATAATTTCAAGAATTTTTCATTACTAAACATAATTATCATGTCTTTATTGTTATTATAATATTATTAATTTCAAAACTCTATACAAACTAAAATAAAATATTTGGTAAAAATTATAATTGAAATTTATAAGCGCAACAAAAAAACATGTATAAGAGGTTTGGTAATTATATGGTTGTAATTTTTTTTTAAAGTGATTTTTGCTTGAAAATACATTAAAATAATATTTTTTTAATTTTTAAAAATTATTTTTGATATTAGTATATCAAAATAATTTAAAAACACCAAAATAATATTAATTTTTTTTAGAAATGTTTTTGAAACACAAAAATAAATAAAATTTTATAAAACTCAATTATAAAAACATGTAAATACTGGTTCACATTTTAAACTTAATTTTTTAAACAGTTTAATGTTCCCAAATACCTTAGTGTTTTTACATCGCAAACATAAAAGCTGAAGGTAAACAAACGCACCCAAATATGCGGCTTTCACAAAGCAAGATCTCAGTGTTCATCGTGGTGGATGAAGGACAAAAAAAAGAGCCACTGAAAATCAGCTCCTTCTCAGGGCCCATTTTAAGCACATAATGGCGTAATTCACAAGCGAATATCAATACATCATCACACGATATTGCTTTAGAGGTTCGAATCCAAAAGGAAACACAGAAGGAAAAAAATAAAAATAAGCAACAGAGTGACACCATCACGTAATCATACCAAAGGTTTATTTACATTATAATTTGCAAATCCCTAACTCAAAATACTCTCTACACAACTTGATTTTGTACAAATTTCCCTTGTTAATCCATTCGCTCGTTGAAAAACAAGGAAGCAAAGAGAAAAGAAAGACCTGCCGATTCTCACTTAGAGACTCGTTACTTGCAACAATCATACAGAGGATTGATTATAGTCATCAACTCATAACCTTCCCTACCTAGAATCTAAAAAAGCCCTCATTATTTTTGTCAACTCAATTTACTTACAAAGATGATATTTTTTACATGCATAAAGAATCCCTCAAAACAATTTTTACAATAGCAAAAGGATCCCTCAGTTTCCCTCTCATGAGAACACCAAAATTCCTCTTATAACTACGTACCGAAGTGATCTCTGTTTTAGCTCTTCTTTTTTTAACTATGTACTTTGTTGAAAACGGGGTTTTAAGCCAAAGCAGGAATGCTGCAATTTCTACAATCCCTGTCAAGGCAATCAAACCCCTCAATTCTCACCACTGGTTTGTTTCCAAAATTTGCCCGAACCAATCCTCCTTTCCTTGGAGATGATGATGAAGATGACAAATCCATCGTAGGTGGAATAGGCGTGACCGGTGAGAGGGGGGAGAATTTCTCATCCCCAAATCTAGCATCTTGAATTAATGGGTTAGCTACTCTGCTTGGCGGCGACCCGCAAAAAAATGGGGGCGGCGACGAGGCTACTTGTTTGCAAAAAGATTGATTATCCACACCATAACCACCCTACAAAGAAACAAATTATTGTACTAAAAATCAAACAAGAGAAGAAATAGGCACCGACAAGGTTAATGGATGGTCCAAGAACATCTGTAATATATTCCTTTCCCTTCACGGTTGAAATGTTAGCCGCTGTTCATGGGACCACGTTCAGATTTTTTTAACCTCATAAGAAATTTATAATCACAAAATAAGTTGAATGAACAGAGGGGAAAAAAACTATTACCTTGGCGAGGATTATGTCCAAAAACTCATTCCCTGCTTTTGAATCACAAAGCTCTGATTGGTGGCTGAAAATTCATAAATTTTTTTTCAGTTTCTAATTCTTTAAGAAGAAAGAAAAAAAGCAGTAGGTGAAAATTTTAAGGAAATATTACCTGAGCTGAAATCTAATAGACCTGGCAGGGTAGTTGTTTAACAGACCGAGCCGTCTGGGTTTGGGGCAAACCACTGGGTCTCTCCTGTCCGAGACTGGAACTGAAACGGAGCTCCGAATCTCTTCCCGGGTTGAAAAAGCGTTTTGTTGGATCGCACAGTGATTCATCTCTGCTGTTTTTTTGCCTTTTTTTCTATGAACAAAGCCCTGCAAATAAAACCAGTAAAACAAATTGAGACTTTAGAGTAAAATTATACAAATTATTAACAGATCTCACAAAACTCTTTTTTTTTTTCAAATAAAAAGAAGACAAAAAGCCGCCGGCGTTACACGCATGGCTGAAATTATAAAATAAAAACAAAAACAAAAATCCATAATTCACGAGCTAAGAAATCGAGATCTTTTTTAAAAAAAATTGAAAAACAGAGCTTTTATGGGATGTCAAATCTGAAATATTTGTGGATCTATCAATTCCACACAAAAAAAACTGGAAAACTGCAGGTGAAAACATAATTAAATAGAGAAAATGATAAGAGGGGAGATTCAAAAGAGAGAGAGGCTGGTAGCTAATAGGTGTATTACCTTTGGTTGCTTGAACTGTACAACTCAAGCTTAAAGAAAGAAAATATGCAAAAGACTCTAAACTTTGTGAAGTGTTGTGGCTAAGCTATAATGAACAGAAATGGAAAGAAAATGAGAAAAAGAAAACGCTGGAGAGATATAAAGAGAGTGGCTATTTGGGGCTACAGAAGGGGATGGATGTCAGGGGTGGAAAGGATCAGCGTGTTTCAAAACAGAAGTTAAAGAAGACAGAGAATCAAAACGAAAAATAATTTACAGGGAGGGAGGGGGGGGGGGGGGGGGGGGGG
>Ga0307515_10024741_pt1 | contig 10437 bp, 8 predicted proteins | sample 17_EM_MG_FD_194513 | JGI IMG/M metagenome (GOLD analysis project Ga0307515, IMG submission 194513) | Populus trichocarpa ectomycorrhiza microbial communities from riparian zone in the Pacific Northwest, United States - 17_EM | ecosystem: Host-associated > Plants > Roots > Unclassified | place...
TATATCATTGTTTGTCCTTCCTCTTTCAGTCCACTCATGTAACTAAAATACTAACCCGAGGCAAAAGTGACTCATCAGGTCTTTGGATTTGGTAGGACCCCTGCGCGGAACTCTTCTGCTGATTCGGCATTTGATCTGGCTAAGAACTGGCTTGAGATCTGTTTAAAAAGGTACCAGATCTGTTCCGGCCGGGCTACGTAGGTTGGACCTGCAAAGTTAATTGATATTGGCACCGATTTAGAGAACCAGGAAATTAAGCTTATTGAAGTCGGCACTGCAATCCTAGAGTACTTCACTTTGTCTTACTGCTGGGGAGGCAAAGGATTTCTCAAATCTGACAGCAAGACACTTGGTCAGTGGAAGGAAAATATTCCCTGGATGAATCTTCCAAAGACCTTTAAGGATGCGGTAGCTATAACACGCAGATTGGGGTATCGGTACCTCTGGATCGATTCGCTATGTACTGTTCAAGATGGCGTCTATGATTGGTAAGTGGAATCGTCGAAAATGGCCGAAGTGTATGAGAACGGCGTCCTGAATATATCTGCCGCTCTCGGCCCAGACGCCGAATACGGATGCTTTCACGACAGATACTACTTTGTGCGACCAAAAAACAAAAGGAATTTTCCAGGATGGTCTAAAATCCTTTCCAGTACAGCTAAAATGGGGTGAACCCGTCACAGCCTTTGTACGCAGGCGAATTTCTCATCAAACACAATCTCTATACGGCAGAGAAGAATCTTCATCCCTCTACCAACGTGGATGGGCATTCCAAGAGCGGCTCCTAAGCCCCCGTGTATTATACTACACAATATCGGAGGTTATCTGGGAGTGCAGGGCTGTTGTGGAATGCGAGTGCGGGTCAATACAGGAAAGATTCAGCAGGCATGACCGGAGCGGCATTTTACACAGGGAGCTAGACCACTTACTATCGAAGATACCCTTAGGAGAAAAGATATTAACAGGAAAGATATGATGCGGTGAGGACGGTTGGACATCTAACGATACGTTCTCATCTTACTTTGGGGCTTGGGAAAATCTTGTAGAAGAGTACAGTCGCCGCCTGCTCTCACATGGTTCGGACAAGCTTCCTGCGTTCTCTGGGGTCGCTAAATGCTTCCGTCAACCATACCTAGGCGCGTATCTCGCCGGAATGTGGGAGGCAGAGCTCCCAGAAGGTCTTCTGTGGTTTCGTCTTGGTCTAGATAAATTGCCATGGGATAAATCTATACGGCTACGGCCACACCCATCTAGGAGAAGCGAAACGTATCGAGCTCCTACTTGGTCGTGGGCTTCCGCCGATGGAACTGTGGCCAATGCATGCTGCTCCTTTGGGTCCCCTATGTACAAAGTGGAGTGTCAGGTTCTAAAGACGCATTGTGAGCCGCTTGGACCAGACCTTACTGGCGAGGTGAAAAATGGACACATCGTCCTTCGAGGGCCGGTATTAGTTGCCAGGTTCCAGTCTGAAGGGCTCACCACCACCACCACTGCGGACTTCGAAACGTTACATGTGTCTCTAGATGACGTAGAGACTGTAGTCCACTTGAAATTCGACCTTACAGGTCCGCCTTTAGACAGTGCTCGAGCGACTGAGAGAGGGAACCGAGATGTTGAGCAAGTCTTTTGGTCCCGGATAGTGTAATGCAGATGCTGCGGGGTTTAGGTCTTGATCAGAGATTCTACTTCATAGTCGTGAGAACTTGGGAACATTGGGATTTGGACAAGGATTGTCCAGCACTTGTGGTAAGTCTTCCGAATATGGTCAATTGCCAGGCGATTTTGATACGGGAGTCGCGAGCAGTGCCTGGGCAATTTGAAAGGATTGGAGCTTATTGTGGAAGTGTTAATGACGGGACGAAGAAAGGCTCATATCGATTTCTTTTGAATATAGCCGAGAAGACTGTCGTAATAGCATAGAGGCTACGGCGGGAATCCTTACAAGGTCAACAAGGGAAACCAGAACGGATTCCTTCATTCGCAACGTTGAAGGCTTAGTCCGCGGCCTTAGCGGGTTGATAATTGGGGGAAGAACGCTGTATTTAAGGGGTTTTGCCCCAGCGATGCGTCAAGCTAGCGCTTCGCTTCTTGTCCGCGATTTTCTGTGTGCCTAAGGAACAAAGCTGTAAACACATAGCCCTCGCATCTCTAACACAGTGCTGATATCTACAAACTCGCAGAGGTCAATGGTGCCCCCCAGCCGCCAGCCACATCTGTAGTGGTGCTCGAATATGTACATTGCAATTCGTCATGATCTCCAATGCTTGGCTGGTGCTAATTGGTTGGTCGTACAGACCGTCCTCCCCAACAGATTGATTGGAGACAAATGGTCGGGAAGCCATCCATGCGCGTATAAGATGCATGGCTGATCAGATCCCATAAATACGGAAGACACGGTGACAGCATATAATTATATCGCCAATGGGGGCGGGACATACGGGTAGTACAGCTTGTACGTCCCCTCCCACCCCTGTGTGCGCGCGCAACAGACAGCAATTTCGCTTTGTACGCACAAGAGAGTTTCAAGTTTAACTCTTATAATTAAGCTTAAAAATGAAAAGCTTTGCCTTTCTTGCGGGTGCACAACTCTTTTGGCAAGTGCACAGTATCTACGCTGGATGGTGCACTTGAGTACAAGCTGTATGCGGTGAGGAGCGAAGGGACCCAGACGCGGCTGGTAACTGGGTGGGCTGTGGGTCGAGGGGCACTGTGGGCCTACAGGGACGCTCCCTTGCACTAAAAGACTGGAGGCTGGGGGGAGGAGAGGAGGTCGCTAAGGCGTCTAAAAGCGGGCCAGTGCAAGTGCGAGGAAATCTTAGAGGGTTGTCCCCGTCTTATGCCTGACTGCTCCTCCTTCCTCCCTCTCAACACTCCAGTTAGCAACGCAGTCAGCACTAGAACACCGGTACTAGGTGCCAATTACACTCGTTAACTCTTCAGCCCCATTCTCTCGCGACCCTGCGCCCTGCACCCTGTTTCCTTGATCGTATTTCAGATCATCGCCAGCTTGACTTCTTCGCTACGTGAAAGGAGCCTTTAATTTCGATTTTCCACTGCCGAGCCTGCGCCTTTCCTGATCCTTAGAGCCGCAAAAGCTTCTTTGCTGTCTGCATCAACCACACCGTCGAACCCGCCTAGATCTTCTCCTCCCTCTCGCCCGTTCCGTCAAGATGCACGCAGACGTAAGGAGAAGTGCCATTTTCTGCTCTTTTCTGGTACTTGCGCAAGCCTTTTATATTCCCGGTATGCACAAAGATATAAGCGTGCGGATAGATCGACATGTACTAACTGGTGTACAACCCTAGGTTTCTCTATTAAGAGTTATCGAGATGGCGAGACCATACCGCTATTCGTCAATAAGGTCTACTCGGACAATACTGAGCTGCAGTATGCATATTCAGAGCTACCTTTCGTGTGCACACCGAGCGGGCGAACACACTCTGGGTCGAGTCTGATTAGTGGGACAAGCCTTTCGCTCAATCTTGGAGAAGTGCTTCGAGGCGATCGGATCATGGTGTCAGACTATGAGTTGGTCATGGGGAACGACGAAGAGGCTCGATACCTTTGCAGTCATCAAGTGGACAGGAAGGGGCTGAAGAGAGCAAAGGAGATTATCAGGGATGGCTATGTAACCGAGTGGATTGTGGATAACCTTCCTGGAGCTACTAGCTTTGTTACGACTGACAAGTCTCGCAAATATTACGCTGCAGGATTCAAGATAGGGGAGGAGTACTACTCGTCAGGCAGCACCGAGCCGCAATACTTCATCAATAATCATGTGACACTGGTAATTCGATACCACCAAGCACCAGGAAAGGATGGCCAACAGGGCAAGAAGGTCATAGTTGGATTCGAGGTTTTCCCAAAGAGCATTGAAGCCGGAAACCGGAACGAAGATGGTCTTCCTATTGATATTCACAATGTGGAGTATGGAATGGAGCTTCATATCTCGCCTAATACCACCGACGCGGAAGGCGAGTATGCCGATCCATCCTCGGTATCTGAGACCGATGACTTAGATGACGGTGCCACTCTTACCATCCCATATACATATTCGGTCTATTTTAGGGAGGAGGAAAAGCTCGAGTGGCAGAACAGATGGGATATGTATTTCGTTGCTCAGGACGAGAGCTCGAAAATACATTGGCTTGCCATCATCAACTCACTGGTCATTTTAGGACTCCTCACTGCCGTTGTTGCTGTCATTGTTGCACGCACTATCCGCGGAGACATCAAGGGGTACAAGGACGGTGGTGTAGAGGAAGGCAAAGCCAAAGTCAAGAGAGTGAGAGGCACAAGATCACCGAGGAAGAGCGCAGAAAAGGGCGGACTCCTTGACCATCTTGGAGATGCTGATGCTGATGCTGACATATCTTCGGATGAAGAATCTTTGGAGGACATCACAGGTTGGAAATTGGTCCACGGAGATGTTTTCAGACCTCCTCCGTACGGCGGTCTCTTGGCTCCTCTTGTCGGCTCAGGCATGCAACTTGTCTTTATGGCCGCAGGCCTCCTCACCCTTAGCTGCTTCGGTGTCCTCAATCCAAGCTTTCGGGGTGGATATATCAGTGTAGGGATGGGGTTGTTTGTTGTGGCAGGTCTGTTCTCGGGTTATTTCTCGTCAAGAGTGTACAAGACTTTTGGTGGACAGTTGTGGCAGAAGAATGTCTTAGTGGTATGTCACCAATCCCGAAATTTCACTGGCAATTTTTCGAAACGAGCTCTCTGACATTATTTTAGACTGGAACATTAATCCCCGGCCTCCTCTTTGCCACTGTTTTTATCCTTAACCTCTTCGTCTGGGCACAAGCATCCAGTACAGCCATTCCATTCGGTACGCTTGTCGGCCTAATCGCGCTGTGGCTCTTAATTCAACTACCACTCGTCTATATCGGTGGCTGGTACGGTTTTATCGTTGTTGGAGCATGGGACCACCCTATCAAAACAAATGTGATTCCACGCCAGATCCCACTTCAGTCCTGGTACACAAAGAGCGTCCAGACAATACTCATCGCCGGTTTTATCCCTTTCGCCGTTATCTTCATCGAACTGATGTTCGTATTCAAGAGCTTGTGGCAGGATAAGAGCGGGTATTACTATGTTTTTGGGTTCCTAGCAGTTGTCAGTGTTATTCTGATTATTACCGTTATCGAGGTCACGATCGTAGCTACGTACGTGCAACTATGTTCAGAGGTATGTCGACCGGTTTTCTCCCTATGTAGCCTAGATCTACTGGCGCGGAAGCCTCGAGACTAACTTGCAGCAGAACTATCACTGGTGGTGGCAATCCTTTCTTGTTGGTGGCAGCAGCAGCATCTGGATCTTCGGCTATCTCCTTTGGTACTACTTCACCAAATTACATATCACAGGCTTCGTCTCCAGCCTGCTATTCTTTTGCTACGGCTTTCTTGCCTGCGGCGTCTATGGCCTGCTCACAAGCACCATTGGATTTTTGTCTGCTTATGCGTTTGTAAGAAGGATTTATGGGTGAGTTCATGAAATATCATCTCTTATGAGATGTTTTTAATAAGACCGGCATTGGGCTAATTATATCTGAACTTCAGGGCTATTAAAGCGGATTAATATCTTTCCATCCTATTACCACGAGCATTTTCTCAATAAGCATAATGAGCCGGATTCCGTCCATATTATCTCCAGCATATTAGTTAAGAGCGACAGTGTCGAGTTTACATCCAGTTCAAATCAACACACTTTTCAGAAAAACTTGGGGCCAACTTTTGGTCCTACGGCGAAACATTGGTGGGAGGGAACAACGGCGTTAATTCCTGGTTTCCTTGTACATTCACGGTAATAAAGCAAACTCTCTCCGTCTCCGACAGCTTCTTTCGTTTTGACTTCTACTACCAAGACGCAAAATTTTGTTTGTGGTCGCGTTTACATAATGCATGGGGCCTTATTGTATCCACTCGTTTTTCAGTGGACGGTTGAACAACTTGGGAGGCGCTTTTGCTGGCTGGAAAGTGATTTCGAAACAAGCGAGGCAAAAACGCTAGGAGATTTATTTGTCTGGTGCTGCGTGTTCGATGTGAGCTGGAGAGGGCATGATGGTACACGAGTATGAAGATGGAAGAGAATCAACAATGCATTTCTGCAATTCCAAAAACCATTTAACGTTCAAAGCCGTTCTGAACTTCCAGCCTGTTTCTGACTGAGATTACTCAATCAATGACCCGGCCTTTAACGCCAGTCGAATGTTGTGGTTCGCCAGCCCCTCTTTTCTTCGTTGAATCTCTTAGAAAGGCCTAACAAGCGTGGAAGTTGCGAAAACACATAAGGTCATTATGAAAGTCATTCCACCAGCTCGATACGGCTGATGTAATAGTGAACCACAACAGCGCACAGCCAAAAGTTAGGAAAGTGAGCATATTAGCTTTTATATTACTCGGCTCGATTTAACAGCATTAATTTTCCGACTGTTCTTGCAGGCACGCAAGTCCCATTTCTCCAAAAAGGACAAAGCCCAAATGCAGCCCAAAAGAGAAATACAAACCCCAGATTAACAAGAGGTCATTTAGTCCCAAAGCATATGCACAAAAGAAAAGATGAAGAAATGCCCGTATGCATCTACCCAAAAACTGAACCAGGCGGCCAAATAGCCGAAAATCTCAATCCCAAGAAAAATTGTCATGAACTCCGCTTTAGAACCCAGCTCATCCACTCGAAGGAGAAGGCTTTTGGAGACCAAATTTTTCCAAACCAAATATGCCGCATGCGCCATTTTGAACATCCAGGGCGCCTCCAGCGCCATGCTTCCACACAGTAATAAACAGATACAGAGATAGCACAAGAGCATGAAACCAATGAGACAACAAGGAGACAGTGCAATGCACGGGCCAGTGGTATACTAGGAACACATCAAAAGAAAATTGTAGCATTTAGGAACACGGAGTGGGATGGAGGTGAGCTAATATGAAATCCGCGGTACTCGTTCTGGTCATGACGTGGGCGACATGCTTGGCGAGTCCTTACCTTTATCAACAACTGCGTTGTTTACGCTACCGGGTCCCCGCATTTGCGATCGGGGGCTCTGCCCATTGGTTCTCGATTGTAGAGATTGCTCAGGCGGTGGTGTTGTTGCAGCTTCGTTTTCTTCAGGAATTGGGGAACAGTAGGTTTTCAGGACGTGTTTAAGCGCGGGTCGCCGAATAGGTTTAGAAAGGAAGTAGTCCATGCCGGAGTCAAGGCATTCCTGCTAAATGTCAAAACCTATATAATCATAGAGCTTAGGGACTGGAAACTTACCTTTACGTTGCTCTCTTCTGCGTAGGCTGTGAGAGCTACTATGGGAGCTGAAAAGCCAGACTGTCTTATCAAGCGAGTTGACTGAAGGCCGTCGAGGTTCGGCATCTGAAACATAAATTAAATGGCTGAATGTTTTTATAATAGTTATATCGAGAATACCTGAACGTCCATGAAAATCAAGTTGTACGGATTTCTGCTTTCCATACTCTCCTTAACTTTGTCGAGTGCTTCTTGTCCGTCTGTAAATGTTAGCGTAAAGATCCCTCTTCAGAGATAGTTATAGGAAATTACCTTTTGCAACTGTCACATCGTATATATCTTCCAACTTAAGCATACGAAGGACAACCTCTTGATTGGTCTGGTTATCTTCTGCCACGAGAACTTTAACCTTATCACCCCGTTTGGTAGCTTCTGCAGTAACCCGCTCCATTGTGGCAATCTGGGAATTTGGCGACTCTATAGGTGGGTTGGAAGCGAAAAAAGGATGGCTGAGACCCACCAGGCGGGGTTTCGAATCTGCTTCGAATGCAACAGGTCCACCGCTCGGAGGATTGCTGATAGCAGACTGCACAGACCGACCTGAAAGGGCGTCATCACGAGATGGATCTCGTGTCCGAGTTTCGTCCATCGAAACACTTCTCCTTAAAATTGTATCGTTTAGATTTATGTTGCTTGAACTGGCCGTGCTATCGGCCCGGCTAGCGAGATGTCTCAGTGGTATTTGCATGGTAAAGACACTTCCATGGCCCAGCTCGCTCTTCAAATTGATTGTGCCTTTCATAAGGCCAGCCAGTTGAGAACAGATGCTGAGCCCCAGGCCAGTCCCCCCGAACTTCTTACTCAGACCAAGATCGCCTTGCACGAATGGCTCAAAGATCTTGTTTTGGAGATGTTCAGGTATACCAGGCCCACTATCTTCGACTTCGAATTCGAACATAAGCCATCTTCCAGGTGGAGGAGTTACAGCTCGTTCATGGGCCATGATGTGAGAGTATGCTGTTGGTTTCTCGAAGGCGTTGATGGCGTTTGCAGTATCCATATTTTTTGGAGTTGATATCGCTACCGATGCTTCGGATATTGAAGCTCGAACTTTGTTCCGGGAATTCCGCATCGAGCTTTGTCTTGATTGCACAGATCCCTTCCGGCTACCGTCCGACACCGACGCCTCTCCAACGCAACGTATAGTGATGACAACAGATCCGCCTTGAGGAGTGAATTTGAGACTGTTAGACACAAGATTAATGACAACCTGGAGTATTCGATGCTGATCTCCCCATAATATCATATCCTTAAGGCGTCCCAAGCCAAATGGAGCCAGGTCATTACGTTCTATGGGTCGGCCTTGCTCATCAAGATTCGTATCAACAGGGCCCTCAAACTTGACGCGAAGACCTATCCCACCCTCTTTGGCCTGCTTTTCAAAGATAGCAAGAACCTGTGAGCTGACGTCACGTAACCGAAATTCTTTTTCGTCGAGAGCAAGTTGTTGGCCAACTTGATTCTTACTATATTATGTTAGCAAAGCACAAGAATTTCTCAGCGCAAATTACTACAAAACAATAATTACACTCAATCTTCCTTCTCCAATACACGGAACCAACATCAGTAAATCTTCTTACCTGAAAGTTAAGAGGTCGGTAAGGAGATTGAGTAAGAGATCACCACTCTTATATATAATACCGAGTGACCGCTTCAGTTTGACTGGGTCATCTTCCGACATACACACAGCACACATGCCTAAAATGCCATTGAGCGGGGTTTTGAGCTCATGTGAAATATTCGCAATAAACAAGGTTTTGCTCTCGTTGGCGGCTTCGGCAGCTTTCTTACTCAACTCCAATTCTGCAGTACGCTGCTGAACCCTCTCTTCCAGCTTTTCATACTGCATCATGAGCTCGTCAGACATCTCGTTGAATGTTTGAGTGAGGTCGGTGAGTTCGTCATGTATGAGGTGCTTGCGATCTTTGACTTTACCGGGTATTCGAAACTGCCTTCTTCGTGCTTCTTCCTTCCGCTCTGCCTTTGTGAGTTTCTCTCTAGTGCTCAGTCTTTTAAGCTGTTCCATGAATCCTTCCTTTCGAGCAACCTGAGTAGCTGCATCGTCATTTTCGGCACCGTCACCATGGTGTGACCCTATGCTTTCATCTTCAGGTCCGTAGCCAAGGGGAGTGACGGATTTCCGAGTTGCATCACGCAAACGCCGGATGGGACGACTCGAAAAATGGGCAACTGGGAAAGCGAGAACAAGCATTCCCCCCATTGTTCCGAAAACACAAGCTATTATAAGGTTTCGTAGGTGAACAATGGGCCCCCAAACTTCGGTATGCGTTTGTTCGACGATAACCATCCAATCGACCAGATTCGTGTTCACAACGGCATAACCAACGGCTACGTCAGCACCCTCTTCGTTTTTGGTTGAAATTAAGCTTCCTGCGTTATTGGCAGCCTCATTATCCTCGGTAAATCCAGTCTTGATAGCGATGAACTTTGTCCAATCGAACGGCGGATCTGTAGCTCCATACGCGTGGGCGGAATGTCTGTCAGGAATGCCGGGGCGTTCTGTTGGTGGGAGTAGGAACCGCACTGATTCATCTTGCGGGGCTTCCCCGTGATTCGAATTATAGAGGACTCCATTTGGAAATTTGTTGGTCACATTGTTTGGACCAAACAGCATGGTAACTCCACTCTGGTCGAGGCCTTCTATTGCGTCGATGACATTTTTGATCAGCCTTCCATCAACAACGACAGTCAGCCATCCTAGGATATCAATAGAAGATGTATTATTAATGATCGGTGTTGTGATCGATACTAATGAAAATGTCTCGTTGACTAGCCACGGGCCTAATAGGAGATAGTTGTTCGTATCAATAGTTCGACCGTCAAAAACGGCAATTGTCTTGTTGAAAGTGGAATTGATCTGAATATCGACGAAGGTGAAATTTGGATACAATGCAGGCGGAAACCCATATTGTGGATCTCCCAAAGTTACTGGGGTTCCATTCGGATAGTTATAAGGCAGGTCGATGGAAGCAGCAGAGCTGCCTGTGCAGTTTATTACCGAGCCATCCCCAGCCAAACCAGTATTGTTGATTGGGAAAACCTGGGCCTGGAGAAGGAGCGCTGCTTGCTGATCGCCCTGAAATACAGCACCAAGGTCTGTTTGTGCGCGAACCC
>Ga0307515_10024742_pt1 | contig 10437 bp, 10 predicted proteins | sample 17_EM_MG_FD_194513 | JGI IMG/M metagenome (GOLD analysis project Ga0307515, IMG submission 194513) | Populus trichocarpa ectomycorrhiza microbial communities from riparian zone in the Pacific Northwest, United States - 17_EM | ecosystem: Host-associated > Plants > Roots > Unclassified | place...
GCGCCCGTCGGCGAGCAGCGCGTCGATGCGTGCGAGGTCCTCGTCGCGGCCGATGAAGCCGGTCAGCGTGGCGGGCAGGTTTCCCCGGCGCGTCGATGCGGGCCGCTCGTCGCGCAGCAGGCGCAGGTGGCGTTCGCGCAGAGCGTTGCCCGGGTCGGCGCCGAGGTCGTCGGCCAGAGTCTCGCGGACCCGCTCGTACACGGCGAGGGCCTCGGCCTGGCGCCCCTGCGCGGTGAGCGCGTCCATGAGCAGCGCGGCGGCCCGTTCGCGCACGGGGTGCTCGGCGAGCAGGGCGGTGAGGTGGGCGGTGGCCGCGGCGGCGCGGCCGAGGGCCAGTTCGGCTTCGGCGAGGTCGGTGACGGCCTCGATCGACGTTCGGGCGAGCCCGGTCGCGACGGCGGGCGCGGCCGCGGCGACGACCGCGGGCTCGGTGCCGGGACGGTCGCCCCACAGCGCCATGGCCTCGCCGAGGACCGCCGCCGCGGCGTGCGGGTCACCGGTGCGCAGGTGGTCGCGACCCGTGCCGGCGAGCCGCTCGAAGCGAAGGGCGTCCACGTCGTCTGCGTCCACGGCCAGCCGGTAGCCGCCCGCGAGCTGAGCGATGTCGGCGGCCGTGCCGAGCGTCCGGCGCAGCCGCGAGACGAGGGCCTGCAAGGCGTGGGCGGGATCGGCCGGCGGGTCCCCCGCCCAGATCGCGTCGACCAGGGCTCGCCGCTCGACCGCGCGTCCTGCGGCGAGGGCGAGGCGCACGAGCAGTCCCTGCGAACGCGCTCCCGGAACGGACAGGACGGCGGCACCGCGGGACACCCGCAAGGCGCCGAGCAACGTCACGCGCAGCGGCGCTCCCCCGTCCATCTCCCGATCTTCGCGCACGGATCCGCGCGTTCGCGCGGCAGCCCCTCACCCGCGCGTCAGCGCCGTGTGAGTGCCGTGTGAGCGGCCCGCGCCAGGCTTCCGGAGCCGTCGAGAGAAAGGAACTCCTGATGCATGACGTGGTGATCGTCGGCGCCGGCCCGGTCGGCCTCTTCCTCGCCTGCGAGCTCGGCCTCGCGGGCGGATCGGTCCTGGTGCTCGAACGCGAGCCGGAGGGCGCTTCCCCGTGGAAGGTCGACCCGCTCGGGATGCGGGGTCTGTCCGGCGTGTCGGCCGGAGCGTTCGACCGGCGCGGGATGCTCCCCGCGCTGCTGTCGGCGTCGGGGGTGCCGAACCGCCCCGACACCGACGGACCTCCCCGGAGCGTCGGCCACTTCGCCGGGATGATGCTCGATCCGGCCGACATCGACCCCACCGCGCTGCCGTTCCGGCTCCCGGGCCCGGCGGCCGAGGGCCTGATGACGACCCTCGACGCGGTCGAGTCGGTGCTGTCCGAGCGGGCGCTGGAGCTCGGTGTGGAGATCAGGCGCGGTGTCGCCGTCTCGGCCGTCGAGCAGGACGGCGAAGGCGTTCGAGTGCGCGCCGGGGAGCATGAGCACGCGGCCCGCTGGGCCGTCGGCTGCGACGGCGGGCGCAGCACGGTGCGCGGGCTCACGGGCTTCGACTTCGCCGGCACCGGGCCGCAGTTCACCGGCTACGTCGTGCTCGCCGCGATCGCCGATCCCGGGAAGCTGCGCCCGGGCTTCAACCTGACCCCGACGGGCATGTACCTGCGGACACCGGACGAGCGGTACATCGGCATGCTGGACTGCGACGGCGGCGCCTTCGACCGCTCCCGGCCGCCGACCCGCGAGCACCTCCAGGCGGTGCTGCGGCGGGTGTCCGGCACCGACGTGACGCTCGACCGGGTCCATCTCGTCTCGACGTTCACCGACCGCGCGATGCAGGTGACGACCTACCGGCGGGGACGCGTCCTCCTCGCGGGCGACGCGGCCCACATCCACTCGCCCCTCGGCGCCCAGGGACTCAACCTCGGCATCGGCGACGCGCTGAACCTGGGCTGGAAACTCGCCGCGACCCTGCGCGGGGACGCCCCGGAAGGGCTGCTCGACACCTACACCCGCGAGCGTCGTCCGCTCGGCGCGTCGGTGCTCGACTGGACGCGCGCCCAGGCGGCGGCGATGCGGCCGGACCCGCACGGCCAGGCGGTGCAGGGGCTCGTCCGCGACCTGATCGGAACCCGTGACGGCACGACCTACGTGTACGAGAAGACGTCGGGATCCTCGACCCGCCTGGACCTCGGCGACGACGATCCGCTGGTCGGCCGCAGCGCCCCGGACTTCCGCCTTGCGGACGGCACGCGACTCGGCGAGCTGATGCGGGCCGGGCAGGGGGTCGTCCTCGACTTCGGCGCCGGGCGCCTGCGGGACACCGCGGCCCGGTGGGACCGGATCCGCTACGCGGCCGGTCCGGCGCGCGACGGCCTCGGGCGGCGCGCCGTGCTCATCCGGCCCGACGGCGTCGTCGCCTGGGCCGGCGACCCCGATCCCGAGACCTTCGCACGGGCCGCCGACCGGTGGTTCGGGCCTCCCATCGACGACCAGGAGCAGACATGACGATCACCGTCCGGCCGGGAACCACCGTGATGTTCACCGGCGACTCGATCACCGACAGCCAGAGACTGGACAGCGAGGACGGCCTCGGCTTCGGCTACCCGCTGCGCGTCGCCGGCGAATGGGGCCTGCGCCACCCCGACCGCCCCGTCACCTGGCTGAACTCCGCGCACGCCGGCGACAAGGTCATGGACCTCGAATCCCGCTGGCGGACCGACGTCCTCGACGCCCGCCCGGAAGTCGTGTCGATCCTCGTCGGCATGAACGACGTCGGCTGGCACTCCTATGACCCCGACGGCCATGTGATCCCGGTCGAGGAGTTCGCGGCGGGATACGAGCGCCTGCTCGCGCCCCTCGCGGAGGCGGGCGCCGCACTCATCCTCATCGAACCGTTCCTCCTGCCGGTCAGCGGCGGAGTCCAGGTCGTGGACGAGGTTCTCGACGAGGAGGACCGGAGGAAGTGGCGCGCCGACCTCGACCCGAAGATCCAGGTCGTCCGCGAACTCGCCCGCGAGTACGACGCGCACCTGCTCGCCGCCGACGGCATGTTCGCCGGCCTGTCGGCGACGACCGGACCGGAGCACTGGGCCGCCGACGGGGTGCATCCGACGATGGCCGGGCACGCCGCGCTGGCGGAGGCGTGGCTGCGGCTGGTGGAGTGACCGGGGGCCCGCGATCGCTTGCGTCGCAAGTGATCGCGGGCCTCAGCCCTGGCCGTGCGCGCGGGCGGTGAGCCCGGCCGCGAGGACCGGGGCGAGCAGCAGGACCGACCAGGTCAAGGGGACGGCTGCGGACAGGCCGAGCAGGACGCCGGCGACGACTCCCGCGGTGGCCACGGCCGTGATCCACAGGGTCCCGGGCCGGATGGCGGGCCTGCCGCCCCAGGCGAGGGCGCCCAGGACGACCGCGATGTACACGAGCGCCGGGTCGCCCGCGAACAGCGCCAGGGCGGCCGAGCCCGCGGTGACCGCCAGGACGCCCGCCGTCGACAGGGAACGCAGTCGGCGGTTGATCCAGGTGCCGGCGGCCCAGAGGACCACAAGGGACACCGCGCCGACGGGCACACCGGGCCAGCCGGGCACGGCCGTGTGGGCACCGGCGAACACCAGCGTCGCGAAGAGCACCGAAGCGACGCCGACGACGACGGTCGGCACGATGGGCGGGTGTGAGGTGGGGATCCGTCCGGGGATCCAGGTCGTGCTTCGCATCCCGGTATCGTCGGTCCCTCACATTGATGTGAAGGTCAACCGGACGAAGCGTGAGGTCGGGCACATGCGCATCGGCGAGCTCTCCGCGGCCACGGGCACGCCCCGCCGGCTGCTGCGCTACTACGAGGAGCAGGGCCTCATCGCGCCCACGCGCTCCCCGAACGGGTACCGGGAGTACGACCCGTCCAATGTGGACCGTGTTGCGCAGATCCGCGGGCTGCTCGGCGCCGGTGTGCCGACCCGGATCATCCGGCAGATCCTGCCGTGCCTCGACAATCCCCGCGGCATCCATCTCCCGGACGCGCCGCCGGACGTCCTCGCCGCCTTGGAGGACGAACGCGACCGCATGACCGAGCGGGTGCGGTGCCTCACCCGCAACCGCGACGCCATCACCGAGTACCTCGACACGGTGTGCACGGGCTCGACGGCGGGTGCGTAGCGGCGCGCTTTTCGCCGTCTTTCGAAGAAGATCGTAGAAAATCGTTGTGCCGGGACCATGTTTCGTAGAAAATCTTCGTGCATGAGAGCGTTACGGTCCCTCGCCATCATCACCGCCATGGTGCTCGCCGTCGCGGGCATCCCCGTCCTGTCGCCGGGCCATGAGGCCGCCGCCGCGGCGGCCTGCGCGTCCGATCCCGCGACCCCGAAGCGGCAGCTGCGCGCCATGTGGATCTCCACCGTCGCCAACATCGACTGGCCGAGCCGGCAGGGTCTGACCGTCGCCGAGCAGCAGGCCGAGTACCGGGCCAGGCTCGATCTGGCGGTGCAGCGGCGGCTGAACGCGGTCGTCGTCCAGATCAGGCCGACCGCCGACGCGCTCTGGCCCTCGCCCTACGAGCCGTGGTCGCAGTGGCTGACCGGCACGCAGGGCAAGAGTCCCGGCTACGACCCGCTGGCGTTCCTCGTCGCCGAGGCCCACGCCCGCAACCTGGAGTTCCACGCCTGGTTCAACCCGTACCGGGTCGCCCAGCACGACGATCCGTCGAAGCTCGTCGCGACGCATCCCGCCCGGCAGCATCCCGACTGGGTCTTCGCCTACGGCGGCAAGCTCTACTACAACCCCGGAATCCCCGAGGTCCGCGCGTTCGTGCAGACGGCGATGATGGACGCGGTCACCCGCTATGACATCGACGGAGTTCACTGGGACGACTACTTCTACCCCTATCCGGTCAGCGGCCAGACGATCCCCGACCAGCAGACCTACCAGCGCTACGGGGCCGGTTTCGGCAACATCCAGGACTGGCGGCGCAACAACGTCGACCTGCTCGTCCAGGAGATGGGACAGAAGATCCACGCCGCCAAGCCGCACGTGAAGTTCGGCGTGAGCCCGTTCGGGATCTGGCGCAACCAGTCGACCGACCCGCTCGGCTCCAAGACCTCCGGACTCCAGTCCTACGACGCGATCTACGCCGACTCGCGGCGGTGGGTCAAGCAGAACTGGATCGACTACATCACGCCGCAGGTCTACTGGCACATCGGCAACGCCGCCGCCGACTACTCCACACTCGTGGCCTGGTGGTCCACTGTGGTCAGAGGCACCCAGGTGCAGCTCTTCGTCGGCCAGGGCGTCTACAAGGTCGGCGACAGCGCGCAACCCGCCGCGTGGCAGGACCCCGCCGAACTCAGCGACCACCTGCGGGTCAACCGCACCTACCCGGAGGTCCTCGGCGACGTCCACTTCAGCGCCAAGGACGTCAAGGCCGACCGGCTCGGCGGGTTCGGCAACATGGCCGCCGACCACTACAGCCGACCGGCCCTCCCGCCGGTCGCCGCGCAATTGGGCGGTACGGCACCGGCGGCGCCGTCGGGGACCTCGGCGGTCCGCGGCACCAGCGGGGTGACGGTGGCCTGGCAACCCGGCGGAGGCACCGCCCCGGCCTACTACGCCGTCTACCGCGTCAACGGTTCCGGCCCGGCCGACCCGTGCGACTTTACCGACGCGGGCAACCTTCTGGCCACCGTGCGCACGTCCGGATCGAGCGGGTCCTATGTGGACAAGACCGCCGGCGCGACCACGGCCTACACCTACTACGTGACCGCACTCGACCGGCTGCATCACGAGAGCGCGACCGGCACGGGTGCGACCGTCCCCGGCGACGGCACACCGGCGAGCATCGTCGTCGACAACGCCACGTCCGGCGCCTTCACCGCCGGTGCCAACTGGGGAACGTCCTCGTGGAGCGCCGAGAAGAACGCCGCCGACTACCGCTTCGCCACCCCTTTCAGCGGCAGCGACGCGGCCTGGTTCCGGGCCGACGTCCCGGCGGCGGGCAGCTATCGCGTCGAGGTCTGGTATCCGGCCGATCCGGGCTACAACAGCGCGACCCCGTTCGTCGTCGCCACCAGCGGCGGCAACCAGTCGGTCACCGTCGACCAGCGCGTCAACGGCGGCCGGTGGAACACCCTGGGCACCTTCACCCTCGGCGCCGGAGCGCACGACGTCGTCGGAGTCAGCCGGTGGACCTCCGCCACCGGCTACGTCGTCGCCGACGCCGTCCGCCTGACCCGCGTCTGAACGCAAGAACCCCACCCTCACAAGGAGAACCGATGTCCCCTCAGCCCTTCTCCCGCCGCAACCTCCTGCGAGGTGCCGTACTGCTCGGCGCCGGCGGTGCCGGAATCCTCCCGGCCGCGTCGGCCTTCGCCGCGACCCCGAAGATCTACATCGACCCCGGACACGGCGGCACCGACTCCGGCGCGGTGGGCAACAGCCTGCAGGAGAAGGCCCTCACGCTGGCCATCTCGCTGAAGACGCGCGACATCCTGAAGGCGAACTACAGCGTCGACGTGCGCATGTCGCGCACCACCGACGCCACCGTCAGCCTGGCCGCCCGCACCAACGACGCCAACGCGTGGGGCGCCGACATCTTCGTCAGCATCCACATCAACTCCGGCGGCGGCACCGGTTTCGAGAGCTACCGGTACACGTCGGCGAGCGCCGGAAGCGTGCGGCTGCAAGGACTGCTGCACTCGAAGATCCTCGCGGCCACCCGGGCGGTCTCCAGCGTCACCGACCGCGGCCAGAAGTCGGCGAACTTCCACGTCCTGCGCGAGACGGCCATGCCGGCGGTGCTGACCGAGAACCTGTTCATCGACACCGCCTACGACGCGGGCCTGCTCAAGCGGGCCGACTTCATCAACGCCACCGCCAACGGGCACGCGCAGGGCATCGCGGCCTACTTCGGGTTATCCAGCGGCGGGTTCTCCACGATCGTGGACAACGCGAGCACCCGGTTCACGGCCGGCAGCGGCTGGACGACGTCCACGGCCGGCTCGCAGAAGCACGAGACCGACTTCCGCACCGCCGCGCCGAACACGACCACGAGCGACGCGGCCTGGTACAAGGTCGCGATCCCGGCCGCCGGGAGCTACAACGTCGACGTCTGGCACCCCGCGGACGCCGGGTACAACAGCGCCACCCCGTACATCGTCGCCGCGTCGGGCGGGAACCAGACCGTCGTCGTCGACCAGCGCAGCGGCGGCGGGGCCTGGCGCAACCTCGGCTCGTTCACGCTCGCCGCCGGTGACTACAACGTCGTCGGCGTCAGCCGCTGGACGAGCGCCGCCGGGCAGGTCGTCGCCGACGCGATCCGCGTCCGCCAGTAGGGAACGCAGCTCACCGAGGACCCGGCCCGTGGGGCCGGGTCCTTTCGTCTCCTGGCGCGGGCACTGGTCAGTGTTACCGCGTACCGGAACGTCCGCGCCGTCCCGCCCTCAGCTCGGGCTGGCCCCGAGCCCGCTGAACGGGATCGGGCAGGAGGGGTCGGCGGCGCAGGCGGCGAGGTCGTCGCATCCGGCGTCGACGGCGGTCCGGAGCGTCCCGGCGACGACCCGCAGGTCGGCGATGCTGGCCTCGACCTCGGCGAGCTTGCTCGCGGCCCGCGATCGCAGGCCCGGTTCCGCGGTGTGGCGGTGTCGGCCGAGGTCGAGGAGGTCGGCGACCTCGTCGAGGGTGAAACCGAGGCGCTGCGCGGCCTTGATGACCCGCATGGTCGTGACCGTCTCGGGCGGGTAGAGGCGGTGGCCGCCGAGGCTGCGCCGGGGCTCGGTGAGCAGGCCGCGGCGTTCGTAGTAGCGCAGGGTCTGCCGGTTCACGCCCGCCGCCTCGGCAAGCTGGCCGCTGCGCAGGCCCTCGCTCACGACGGCACCGCCGCTGTCGCGCGCTCGGCGAGCGCGTCGAGGACCTCGCGATGGGCGGGCCCGGCGGTCACGTCCAGAACCAGGGTCCCGGCGGCGACGGTGAGGGTAAAGGCGAAGAACGAGCAGCATCCCGTCTCCCGCGTCGCCAGTTCGGCGGACCGTGCCGCGACCTCCGGTTCGGGCCGCAGCACCAGGCGCACGCCCTCGGCGGTCCGCGACACCGACTCGGTCGCCGTGCCGAACAGCTCGTCGAACTCAGCGACCCGCAGCGGCCGCTCGGCCGTCGGCAGCGTGCACGACGTCGGCACCCAGTTCGGTTCCGTGCTCGTCAGCTCCATCCTTCGACGGTAAACCCGTACCCGGGTACCGGATGCAAGCCCGGCGGCCCGTGTCCGGATCCCGTTCACGGCACCGACGTCTCCGGTGAAGGCACGCGATGCCGGAACCCGAGGAGATCAAAGATGAGCACCAGCAGAGTCGTCGTAGGCGCGGCAGTGTCGATCGACGGATACATCGCCGATGCGAACGACGGCGTCGGTCCGCTGTTCGACTGGTACTTCAGCGGTGACGAGGAGATGCCGGTCGGGCCCGACCAGTACCGCCCGAAAGGCGGTTACCACCCGGAGCCGGTCAGCGCGGCGTTCCTGCGCGAGACGTGGCCGCGGGTCGGGGTGACGATCATGGGCCGGCGGCTGTTCGACCTCACCGACGGCTGGACCGGCCGCCCCGCAGCAGGCGAGCACGTGGTCGTGGTGACGCACCGCGATCCCGGCGACTGGCCGAGCCGCTACCCCGACGCGCCTTTCTCGTTCGCACCCGACCTTGCCGAAGCCGTCGCCAGGGCCGAGAAGCTGGCCGACGGCCGCGACATCTCACTGACCGCCGGCGACCTGGCCGGCCAGGGGATCCGCGCCGGACTCGTCGACAGCGTCGTCATGCACATGGTGCCGGTCGTCTTCGGCGGCGGCGTCCGGTTCTTCGGCCCGCACGAAGTGCCGACGACGCTGCTGGAGAACCCGCGGATCGTCGCGGGCGACCGGGTCACGCACCTGGAGTACGAGGTGCGCCGCTGAGCCCCTGCTCGAAGTCCAGGAACTCCGGGTCCACGCAGTTGTCCCAGTCGTCGGCGCAGCGGTGCTGCCATTCGCGGCCCATCATCTCGTCGTCCTCCATCTGCGCACGGTGCACCAGGCGACCCCGCCAGTAGTACTCGATCAGGGATGCGCCGGGGTGCTGGTCGGCGAGGGGTTCGAGCCAGGGCGGATCGATGTCGGCGAGCTCCTCGCCGTAGCGGTTCGGGGTCGTCTGCGTGGCCATGTCACTCGCGGCCGTGACCGGTGGCGGGCCGCCCGGCCCCGGCGCGGCGCCGACGGCGGCCCGGTCGTTTCCGGTGCTGTAGCGGCCTTCCACGGACGCGCGCCATGAGCCGTCGAGGTCCCGTCGCCAGATCCCGGCGGGGCCCGGCGGCGGGTCGTCGGCGACTACGCGGACCTCGTCGAAGCCGTAGCGGCAGACGCGGCGGGGACCGTCGTTGACGTCCTCCGACCAGATGTCGTCGCGGTCGCGGCCCTCGTCGTAGAAGCGGCCCCAGATCGCGGCGTAGCGGTAGCCGACCTCGTCGGCGCAGAAGTCCACGAGGCCGACGCTCTTGCCGGAGCCGTACTGGACGTCGACGTGACGTCCGTCCTCGGCGAGCCGGATGTGGACGGGCACGTGGTACGAGCCGCGCGGGCCGAGCATCATCCAGGTGATCCACTCGGCCTCGGTGGCGTCGATGCGCGCACCAGGGTTCGCGTAGACGCGGACGGCGGTGGTGAAGATGTTCGACACCGGTCCACAGTAGATCCATGACGACTCAAGTCCTGCCGCTGGACGACGGCGACGTCCGTGTCCTCCTCGACGGCCCGGCCGACGGCCCCGTGCTCCTGCTCGTCCACGGCACGGCCTCGTCGGCGCGGTCGTGGGATCTGCTGGTACCGCTGCTGATCGGCGCGCATCGCGTCATCCGCGTCGACCTGCTCGGGCACGGCGGCTCGGCGAAACCCGACGACGGCGACTACGAGGTCCCCGCCCACGCCCGCCGGGTCGGCGAGGTGATGGACCGGCTCGGCGTCGGCAGCGCCGTGGTCGTCGGCCACTCCACCGGCGGGATGGTCGCCACGGCACTCGCCGAGCGGCGTCCCGGGCTGGTGACCGCGCTCGCGCTCCTCGACACCGGCCCCGAGCTCGGCGTCTTCACCGGCGAGGAGATCCCCGTCGGACCCGAGCAGTGGCCGCACCTGACCGACGGGCAGCTCCGCGGCGCCATGGCGCACGCCTTCAGCCGTCCGGGGTTCCGGATCCCGCAGTTCCTCGTCGACGAACTGCGCGGGATGACCTTCCACTCCCTCACCGCGACGATGCGGGCCACCCGCACTTACCTTGCGCAGCAGTCGATCCCCTCGCGGCTGGCCGCACTCGGCAAGCCGCTGCTGGTCGTCTTCGGCGAGGAGGACCGGCGGTGGCGCCCGGCCTCCGCCGACGGCTACCGGACCGTCGCCGGCGGACGCGTGGTGATGCTCGCGGGCGTCGGGCATTCGCCCATGCTCGAAGATCCCGAGCGG
>Ga0307515_10024743_pt1 | contig 10436 bp, 8 predicted proteins | sample 17_EM_MG_FD_194513 | JGI IMG/M metagenome (GOLD analysis project Ga0307515, IMG submission 194513) | Populus trichocarpa ectomycorrhiza microbial communities from riparian zone in the Pacific Northwest, United States - 17_EM | ecosystem: Host-associated > Plants > Roots > Unclassified | place...
TTGAAAGTAAAAGAAGGGACGCACAAAACATTCTCAAGAGTGATCAAATTTGAAAGTTTAACAGTGCCTATGTTTTTTACTGGGATTTCTTGTCCATTTGGAAGTTTGACATTATAGGACACGGTGGTTGTAATTTGTGTAAAGAATACAGTGTTACAAATCATATGATCTGTAGCTCCTGTATCTATAATTCAAGGGACGTTGGTAATATCAAAAACTTTATGTGCAGAAGTGGAGAGACAAGTTGCGATACCAGACATAGATGGAAGATTTGTGGAGTTAGCCACGTTAGCCATAGGAACAGTTGAATTTGGAGCTATAGAGAAATGAGTGTCTGCTGAGTTGTGCTTTTCATGGAGTAACTGTAAGATTTTCTGAAATTGATTTGGAATCAGATCCATCTTGTCAACATGGTTCTTTGGAAAATCTTCTGCTATAATCATGTTGGCTTGTCTGGTATGAATATTTGGTCTTTTCCCTTTGTTGTATAGCTTGTGTCCTGGAGGGTATACCACCAGCTTGAAACACTTCTCGGCCAAGTGACCACTCATATTACAATGACTGCAAACAGGAGGTTTTGCATTTCCTGCTTTGAAACAATCTTCTAAGGAATGCCCTTGTATCTTGCAATGAGGGCAATAGGGTCTGTTGAAAATCTTGAAGTTTGTGAACGTGTTTCTGGTGAAAAGAGCCATTGAATCAGGGGTAAATGTGCCAAGTAACATCTAATGTTGTTTTTCCTGTTGTTGAACGAGAGAGAAAACCCTGCTGACTTGTGGTATTGGATCCATCAGCATGATCTGATCCCGTATGTTAGAATATGTTTCATTCAAACCCATGAGAAATTGAATTACACAGTCTTGTTGGTAGCGATCAGTCAGGACCCTCATCTGTCCATAAGAACATTCGGGCATGGGACAATGCAATGCTAACTCATCCCAAATTGATTTTAGCTTTCCGTAATAGATGTTGACTGAATCATTTCCTTGTGTTAAGTTTGCTAGAGCTCCTTTTAATTGAAAAATCCATGGTCCGTTTTGTTGAGTAAGTCTCTCACAGAGTTCTTTCCAAATTTCATACGCATTATCTACAAAGATGAAGGAGGATTTTACTGAAGGACTTACAGAGTTATGAATCCAGGAGACAATCATATCATTGCATCTTTCCCAAGCGTCCAGAAGGGGATCGTTAGGATCTGTTGGTTTTGTGATACTGCCATCAACAAAACCCAGATTGTTCTTGGCTCTAAGGGCCCTTTTCATGGCTCTTGCCCAAGTAACATAGTTTTCTATAGTTAATGGATCGGTCACCAGACTGAGAACTGATGTATCACCGTTGTCAAGTCGATATGGATTATTTTGATCTGATAGATTGTGGAAGCGTGAGGTTGATTGCATAGTTGAGGTTGGTGTTTGTTGGTTTTCAATTTCCATAGTTATCTAGAGAACCAGAAGCTCTGATACCATGTGAGAAATGTTAGAAGTTGCAAAAGGAAGAAAATTAGAGAAAGAGATAGTTTGATTGAATTGTTTTATGAAGGGCTCTGTTCATTCTGTTTTTATATTTGTTTAAGTTATTTTACAAGATGGACGCAGCCTTATATATATATATATATACATCAGAGCTGCTTTTCATACTATCCCACGTTGCAGTACCAGTTGCATGTCAGGCTAAAAGGGCTAACAGAAAAGTAAAAGAAGGAATAACAGAAAGAAAAGAAAAACAAAGAATAACAGACTAACAGCTGGAAATAGAAGAAAATAATTATCCTTTTTCTTCTAGTAATTTCTTATCATTGTCATTCTTCAACATTGTCTTTGGTTTCCTCATTGTCGCGTCATACATGACATTTCTTCATATTGTCTCCACTGCGACATCTCTCCGAGGCTAATAAAGAAGAGGGATGACCTCCACGCTGATCGAAGATAGGCACCACTGGAGTGGTAGATGTTAGTTCCTCAAAACCATAAGCGTGGCAGCAACGATAAATTTATGGTAATATTTGAAGATCTAATCCTCGAATAATTTTTTAAAAATTAGGTTATTATAAATTAAAATTATTTAATTATTTGATCTTCAACAATAATTCACATGAATCACCAATAAAAAAATCTTTTAAATTTCTATTTAGGAGAAAGAGATTGTTATGCCTAGAGTGTTAGCTCTTTATTATGTGATTTGCGTAATTTTTTTGTCTAACAGATAATCCCTCTAAAATAAAAGATGTAAGTTTATATTTACAAGGAATTCTAAAAATCTTATAAATGGTAAGATGAATATTATTTAAGAATAATTTTAAAAATTTAATCAATCAAGTTCCTTCTTGATTATTCTAAGACTAGAATTATAATCCTTGAGTTAAATAAATTTTAGTGTTTAATTTCTAAAATTATTTTCAATTAAGTCACATTTGATTAATTATCTCAATTTAATTTCTGGTTAATGATTCTTAATATGTGTGACCTATTAGGTTCCTAATATGTTAGTCCAAATATAAATTATAATTTTAAATAAATATAATTAAATAAATCAAACAATTTAATTTATTACCAATTCAATAATTGATTAATTTATATTTGAAGATCAAGTGAGGCTTTCCATATACATAAGTGATATCTCCATATAAAATTCTCATGCAAGTTAGTTCAGTGTACATGTCTTATGACATGTACCTATATATTAGTTCTCGGTATCTTTTATACCTCAGCTTATAAGAATAACTGTTTCATTTCATTAAAAAAAATACAAAATATGTATCAATCTCTACGACTCTAATAAATATATAATATTAAAAAAGTATTGACCATAAATATTTAGAAATAATACATGCAATAGAAATCTTATAATTATAACATATTTGTAATATCTTTTGCAAAGTGTTTTTATTTCATAAACTTTATCTTTACTCTAAATTCATTTATCAAACATTAAGTTCATATATTAAATATAAATAAGTATTAAAAATAAATAATATTTTTATTTAATAAAATTAAATATATTCTACATTCACTTAGTTTAATTTAAAATCTCGAATCAATAAGTTGAGGTATAGGCGCACCGTCCCTCCTTTATTTGGTGCGCTTCGTTAGGGGTCAAAAACATGTGTCCCGTGATAACATGAACAGAGTTAACACCACTAGTCCACAACCTTTAGGTCCTTTACCTTAGTGCTGCTGCTGCATGCACTGCACTGCACTGCACTATCTGAGATGGACTTTTTGCTCTGCTCGAAACTCAAAAGCTTCATGGACTTTTTGCTCAGCTCGAAACTCAAAAGCTTCATGGACTTGAATATGGCGGCGATTCTCGCTTTTCATTCTTCAACCCAACTTTCCCAGTGGAGTCTAAGGTCATTATCTTCAACTTTACATCCTCTCCTTCTTCGACGCTTCCCTAGCCAATTCTATAATGCTTTGCTGAATAATTCTTTCTTTCTTTTTCGTCAAAAAAATAAGTAAACTCTTGCGCAGGCAGTTTGCTATTCTCTGCTTGCAGCTGTTTTCTTTCTCTGTTTTCTTCGATTGGATTTGATTACATGATTCTATGTTGATGATAATTACGTAAAAATACTATGATGTTTTGTTTATGCTGTGCTACCAAATTAGGTTATTTTTATAGTAGAATTCCGCAATCCATTTTCTTATGGATGCAGTGAATTTATTTAATAAACTAGTCATATGCCCTATGTTGCGAGGATGGTACAATTTTATTTAATCATATATAATTATTTATTTAGTAATTTGACTATATTGTCATAATCTTGTTTATCCATATTTTACCTAAGTTTTGTATAATCTTTATAGCATTTTTTTTCCATCCTGGTATCAATCTTTAAATCTCTTTAGAGCTTATTCTATCCTGAAACTAAAACCAAAAGGTAATAAATTCTTCTTAAAACACTATAGAGCTTATTTTATTTTCAATTTAAATATTAAATTCAAATTTTAATTATTATTTTTTTATTTTTAAATAAGTCCTATTATATTATATTATTTTTTAATTTTATTAAAAACATATCTGTGAAAAATAATAAGGAATCAAATAATTCATAAGTAAACTCCTATTCTATCATAAACTTATTTTTTTTTCAGTTTTTGCTTTTTTTAATGATCACATAAATCCATGATTATTTAATTTTTATTAGGTAAGTTTTTATAAATATTTTTGAAAAGGAGAATTTACACCCCTGGCATTTAGGAAAGCATCAATTAGAAAGTTTTTCTGATAATCCGAAATAAAAAATTCGAAACCAAAACTTAATTAACACATGATTGTCACATGTTATGTTACCAGTTTAAATCATACTATAAAACAATTATAAATTTAAGAGTTCTATAGTTTTTCAAGATAAGTTCTGAAATCTTTAAAAAATTTAAATCAGTCCTATGAAAATACCTCTTTCATACCTCCAAGCAATTAGAAAAGTATAGCTATCATCCATCATAAGTAAGTAACCACTCACTATGTTATGCAACGAATGATAAAATCAAGATCATTTTATAAAAAAAAAAAAAACAATCTTAATCAACTTAAGTTAAATTATCAAACTCACAACCTGAATCATGAGATTAAGATAATTACATAAAAAATAAATTATAAAGCTCAATTCACAATAAACTCACTGTTAAACAATAAAATTAAAAAAAAATCAATCTAAAAAAAACACAATAAAACAATCTAAATCTACCCAGATTAACTTGCAAAACACGTAACTAAGTTATAAGACTAAATAGAAAACAAACTAAAACAAGTAACAAAATCAATTCTTAATCAACGCAATTTTAAAAATATTAAAAGATGAAAATAAAAATAAAATGTCAATCAAAAAAAAAAACTCAAATCATCCAATTTAACTTACTAAATCTAAGATATATATCATGAAATTAAAATAACCGCGTAGAAAATAAACTGCAATAAATCATAAAATCTAATTTTTAATAAATCAAATATTAAAAAATAAAATTAGATTAAAAAAACCATAAATTAAAAAACAAATCATCACAATGAATGACGTGACGTTTTGAGAGATGATGCAAAACAAAAGCACTACCTTTTAATTGGTAACTATCTATATTATGATTATGATATAATTATGATTTCACACTTGCATGAAGCGAAAAGAAGACAAGCAACGGTTTCCTTCCATGTCAAGGCATTATAGAAGTCGCGAGAAATATGAAGGAGCATTCACAGCTTTTGTGATGGCATATAATCACACCGTAAATGAAGCCCAAACATGAAACATATAGCTCAGCTTCTCTTCCTAGAAAAAAGAAACAAAGGACCTACCGCAACAGACTAATGCATCTGAAGGTGTTATTCACAGATCCATATGAAAAGGTTAAAAAGAATATAACATTAAATACAACAAATACAATAAGGCTAACTTTAAATGGTCGGTCCCAAAGCTCTTGCATCTCTGATTCTCAGCTCGGGAGCTGTTTCCAAGCGTTACAATCAAAAAGACAAGTAACATTGAGAGCACTCCTGTTACAGGCCGACCTGGAAATTTGTCAGCGGGACTTTGAATACCTTAGCCAAAACAATATACTGTACAGTCACTGGACAAATATACTTGAAGTGATGCCAGAGTCCCGTGTGAGTTGCAAAACTGCCAGCATTGTATCAAGTACGAAAAGATGCAGCTGTAGTCAAGTTCCATTATTCTATTTCAAGCATATAGTGGGGATGTGGAGGGCCGAGGATATGCAGCAGTATTCCTTCCACTAATAGTGTCATCTGCACTTCGTCTACGAATTCGGGGAGCATTGCTTGCATGGCCATTTGCACTACCAGTTTCTTTGGAATCCTGAAGCTGCTCCATTGCTGTCACAACCTCATCCATAGTTGGTCGAAACTTGGTTTCTATGGATAGGCAACGCAGCGCAAGTGTAGAGGCCTTAAAGGCAACATCCATTGAATACTGGCCTTCAAGACGATTATCTAGGATGCGAAAGATCTTACGTTTGTTAGCTAGATAGGGTTTAGCCCATTCAACAAGATTGTGCTCTCCAGATGGGCGATTTTTGTCGATTGCTCTCCTGCCAGATAACATTTCTAGCAAAACAACTCCGAAGCTATAGACATCACTTTTGGCAGTTAGATGACCTGATCAGCAAAGAAGAATTGTCATCACAATTTGTGAGCAAAAAACACAGTTCAACATTCTAAATCTAATAGGTAGACAGAATGGTGGACGGGAAACTCATAATTAAGCTCTGGGAAAATGCATCTGAACTGATTAGTACCGGTAGCTAGATATTCTGGAGCGGCATAACCATAGGTACCTATAACCCTGGTAGATACATGACTCTTATCACCAGTCGGTCCATCCTTGGCCAACCCAAAATCAGAAAGTTTTGCATTGTATTTCTGCAATAAAAACACAAAAGAAATTCTTAGAAGCACTATTAGAAAGTGAAAAGATTATTGAAACCATCAAACAAAACCATATCACAGAGCATGAAATCTGCTTCATCCATCACACATACCGAATCAAGTAGAATGTTAGAAGTCTTGAAGTCCCTGTATATTACTTGTGTTTCAGCACAATGAAGAAACGCAAGACCCTTTGCAGCACCAAGAGCAACCTTCAAGCGGAGGTTCCAAGAAAGCGGTTGGAAATAAGAACCTCCTGGTAAGCAACAGTATAAACAGTTTAAATTTCAAATTATATGCAACATCCATTTTGGCTCAACAATTTCAAGAGATGGAACAAGAATAGCTCACTTCTAAATAAATGATTTTCCAAACTGCCTCGAGGCATAAATTCATATACCAATAGTCGGTGTTCATCCTCTAAGCAATAGCCAATCAGCTTCACAAGGTGAGGATGATAGAACTGCCCCAGATAATTTACTTCTGCCTACAGTAGAAGCACAGGATAAGTGAGCATATAAATCTCAAGCTAGAGTAAACTTGGCTTAAATATGTTATGGTGAACAAGACTAAAAAGGGAAACAAGGTCACCAATTGGAAATGATTTGCTGAAATTTGAAGGTACCAGCACACTGGTTTTTATTGATGTCCAACTCTACTATTGCTAAATTTTAATAGGCTCGTTAGAAAAACAAATCATCACTCCTGAAAAAATCTCTGCTTATACAGAAGTGAAAAGGAGGAGAAAATGAACTCACCAGCCACTCCTTGTGACCTTGGAAACCGTCTTGGTTAAGCCTTTTCACAGCAATAACAATTCCAGTTCCAGGCTTGGCAGCAGAAAATGACTGCTCATCAATCCATCCCTTAAAAACTGAACCAAAACCACCTTCTCCTAAGACACTATCAGGACGGAAACTCCTGGTGGCCATTTTGAGATCAGAAAAACTAAAGCTCTTCAGATTGGTGGACTGCAAGATCTCACCCTCACTCCGAGGAGTTGGAGGCACTGAAACAGACAAGACCTTGCTACCCGTACTGCTCAGATCATTCCCATCTGTGCTAACATACTTTGAACTCAACCCTGCAACTAAAGAAAACATATACCCTCTACATAAATTGATTGCCACCAGCACATTACTAAGGAATTTCCAACACTATTTTTGGCTTTTAAATTTCGTAAAACAATAAGTGACATTACTTAATTAAGATAATGCCATGATTGAGCCGATCATTTTGCCTGTGCTAAAGGAAACCTGGAAAAGCTTTAAGATTCCTTTTCTTTTCTATTCCCGGTATTTGCCAGCAACCAAAACAGACCACGGTGACAAAATGGGAACATAAAACTCACCCAATTTCACAGAATTAAATTTCTCGGCAAACTATACCTGCCCAAATAGTAATAACATAGTTATTAAAAATATATATATCATTAACTTCCAAGCGAAGCATACTACATTTGGATTCAAAATCCAACTTCCTCTTAGCTCACCTTACAGAAGATAAACAATTATATCAGAGTGTAATCAGGTAATAGATAGAAAACCGACGAGAACCCAATCAGGTAAAAGGCAAGCAATTGGCACAAAAATATTCAGGGAAATCAACTTTTTTTAAAAAAAGCGATAACCACAGAAGCAAAATACATAAATGAACAAGGGGTTCAATAAAAAAATAGAGAGAGTACCTGTGTTGCATGAGCTCTCAGCTTTAATTTGGGCACTCAAGCAAATCCCCATCAAAATTGAATCAAGAACCCAAGCTAGCTACCCTTTTGAAACTTCTCTTCCTTCTACAGATCAATCAAATCAAAGACTTGAGCTTTAAAAGCTTAAAAGGAACCATATTTGAACAGTGAAACAAAAGGGATAGATCTATGTGTGAAAACAAAACCAGAAAAAACACTCCTTTTTGCAACAAAAGTTTTTTTATTTTGGCAACCAAAAAGACAAAAAGTCTAATTTTTAAAAACAATCAGAGAAAGAAAGACACCACCAATCCAGAAAGCAACTTTAGTTTGGAAATAAAAAGAATTAAACGCTAACCCATGAACCAGAACATCAAGAACTAAATAACCCACTTCTAATTATCTTATCCCAACAAAGAATCAACCGGTTATTTTAGTGGAGAAAGAAGGAGAGGGTGGATTGACCAGGTCTGAGCTAAGCTCTGGAGTGCTTGATTAGTCGGAAGCAACAGGAGGACAGATATGAATTGAAGAATAGCATTAATGGCGGGCTGGTCCCGCTTTTGAGCATAACATTTTTATACGATTGTTTTGCGACCTGTCCTCTCTCGGTCTCTCTATATGTAGGAGTAGAGTAGAGTTGAGACTTGAGAGTGAAGTCAGACAGGGTAGATAAAGATAATTGATGCAGCAGATTTTGAAGGAAAATATTTTTCCTTGATTATTTTTATTTTTTATTCAATTTAAAAATTAAAAAAATATTTTTTAATTTTATTTTTTAATTTATTTAGTATTTTTATTTTTATTATTTTTTTCTAGATTATTAAAGATGATTTTGGATTTATTCTAAGAGCTGTGAATCTCTTACTAAAGGTAAATTAATTGAAAATAAATATTAAATAATTAAATTATAAATTAAATTTTTTATCGTCTGCTTTATTAAAAATTTCATGTTAGTGTACTAGTTATCTTTCTTATGTCATTTCAATGGGTGCTACTCGGTATCAAGTCCAATGATTTTTATTTGTTAGTTTTTATGTATTGTTAAATAATCATAGATGAAAATGGTGGTTGTACATACTCGTGTAGAAAAGAATAAAATGCATTCTTCATTTGAAAAGGATACGTTTAGGTGATAAAATAAATGTAAACATAAATTGCAAAATTACATCATCAATTAGAGGTAATAAAATTGCAGAGATAAGGTAAAGAATTATCCTATTAATTAACGGAGATAGAGAAAAGAAAACTAGAAAAACATGAGGAGAGTAGTCACAAATTTATTGTTATATTTTAGAATTCATTTAAGAGGCATGAGCATAACAATTAATTTCATGATCGAGATAGGTAGGTACAGTGGAGATTTTGGTGATCCTATTTATGATGAGATAAATGTGGATTAATATTCTCCATCAATTTATGATTTTTATTTTGATGATGATTATATTGATAATGATATCATGTATAATGACTATAATGGTCGTGACAATGTCATTAATGGTCTGCTCATCGATAATTTAGAGGTTGAATGTAAATAAAACATTAAAGGGCTAAATAAAAAATATATATTGATTCAAACCATGTTAATTATTTTGATTACAAAATTATTATTATGGCAAAAGTAAGTGCATCAAAGGATTATGTGGATAGAACACATATTGATGAATCAAGTTTAAAGTTTGTAATTTATTACTCTATAAGCTAATAAAAGCGAAATAACTTGTTATTAGTTGTCCCTTATACAAATTTTAAGATAAATAGACTAAAGTTCATATCTAAAAGTGTTATAGGCCGAAGTGAAGAAAGAAAAAGAGTTGGAGAGGCTTGATTAAAACATCCATAAAATTGAGATAAGGGTAATTTAGACTGGAGGATGAATTTTTTTCAATCTAAAAAGATCAAGGGGTTTTTAAGGAAAATTATTTTTATATTTTTCTATTTACTTTAGGAAATTAAATAATATTCTTTATAATTTTATTTTTTTATATTTTATTTAGGATTTTATTACTTTATATATATTTTTCAAAAATTAAAAATTTTATTTTTTAAAAAAATGGATTAATTTAAACTAATTTATTTAATCTATGATCTGATTTATTTTCAGGTTTAAGAACTACATACACGTAGTCAAGAATTTTATGCATCGTGTAATCCAAAATTTCACTTTCGCAAAGCACAGATTAGTGACGTATGTGTTCGTTTCAGGGCTTACGTATATTAAATATTATACGGTCAATGGCATTCCCTTGACCTTACTTATTCTGTGCTGTAACCTGCATTATCTCAGAATTAAATAATAAAATTAAAGAAGGAATCGAATCGATGGTCACTCAAACTCACTCGTGGACGACTGGAAGCTTCCCATGAGACA
>Ga0307515_10024744_pt1 | contig 10436 bp, 18 predicted proteins | sample 17_EM_MG_FD_194513 | JGI IMG/M metagenome (GOLD analysis project Ga0307515, IMG submission 194513) | Populus trichocarpa ectomycorrhiza microbial communities from riparian zone in the Pacific Northwest, United States - 17_EM | ecosystem: Host-associated > Plants > Roots > Unclassified | place...
GTCGCGTACTTTTCGTATCGCCAATATTACCCAGACTTGGCAGACGAGCTCTCGCATCATCCATACTCTCCGCGAATCAGGGATGAGAATCCTGAGCCTATTCTTCCAGTTCACGATCAGTTGAGGAATCAGAGCTACGATCCAGCTGGTGCTGGCCGTGGCTACGACTCCTTTGAGTTAGACGGAACTGTAGAGAGGCCTGGTCCGCAGCGTCTTCGAGACGCCTGGAAGGAACACGATGAGTCTGAAGAAACGGAGGACGGGGCCGACCCAACCCGTCGTGCAGGTAGTTCCAATCACTGATGTACGATACACCACAAGTCACTCGAACTTTACATGTTTTCCTGTATTCCGTCGAGCAGCTTTCTACTACGACCCCTTGTGCTCTCTCTTTTTGATCGATACTTATTTGTTATACACTCCCGGCCCTTCAATCCAAGACACTTCTGCGCCTGTGACCGAGTGTGACCGTCGATCACGACTGTACAGCTGGCCAGAAAAGGAAGTCTATGATTTGACCCCCACGAGAGATATCTGGAGTGAACACACTCTCGAGCCATGGAGAACGATCAGGTGAGTGACCGCGAATACGACTGGAGATTTTTCGAGGGCTCAAGATACATTTGGTTACCAGGGAATTCTCGTTGACCTTTACGTCCCACGAAAATGCGCGGCTACCAGTATGTCCAGTGGTCGCCAGCCAGCCCATTGCCTCGAAGCTCACCCAGAAGCTTTTCGTCCCGTTTCCGATATTACACAGACCGCTTGATTACCGCTAAGGATCACGCTGCGATCCAGATCAGTGTCGCCGACGTCGATGAAAACGGTGTTGCTCAGGGCACATCAACAAGTTTCGCCATCTCTGGACCGGTCAGGGCCATGGGCGAGAGTGACGATTCTCTGAACAGGCTAGCTACCAAGACTGGACGTGAGTCCCTTCGGCTTTTGGTGCGATCTGTCTGAAATTCTAACTACTGTCGTTATTCTCCTTTGGGTTTCTTGGTGGATTTTGTGTTGGGATTTTTCGGTTTCAGTGCTCAGAAACGTTTGGTCGTATCAGAAGTAGATATTGGCTCATGTCCACCTCGTTGTATGCATGCTATCGAAGCTTTATTCTTCCTTCATCTTGAATTCCGCGAGCCGGGCGGTCTGAGAGCTGAGGTGGCTGAGCTGCGGGTCACGGATCTTCTGGAACGATCAACCTTCGATCTCCCCGCAGCAGCTGTGCCCAGCCACCCGCATATAACATCGACCGTCTACAGCGATGGGAGGAGGGAACTCCCCAACATCTCTCTCAGATAGCATCATCTCCACGATCTCCGTGAGTCTTATCCTCCTGTTCTGTGGTCGGTAGCCACCCAGTTCGACGCCACACTGACGTGCCACCCTATCCCCCAGACCGAGGATATGGTAGAAATCAAGAGGCAGACTGCGGAAGACCTCTCCGTCACTCACCATGAAGATTTAGATGGGAGAAAGTACAGGCTTTTGTACACAAAGTCAAAGGTTTATGTCAACCCTACGGCGTACGCGAGAGATAACATTCCGGGGTTTGTGGCAATTGTCAAACGGGTGCGTCATCTTCCGCAGTTTCGAACTTCTCCGTATGCTCGCGTACTCATTTTTCCTTTGTATGTACAGGAGGCGGTAAATCCTACTCATCTGCTCGCATGGATACCCGAAAGTTTGTTGGATGAGAAAGGTCAGAGCGAGTGGGACAAGTTTACAAGCATGGAAGGAAAGGTTCCGTACGATGAGGAAGAAGGTCAGTTCATCCCAGTGCACTCCGTGACTGCGCTGATTACTTTCGATGTAATTAGATGCTGTCCTCATCGACATGCCGACTTCCCGCCCTGAGACATACGCGTTCTCCGTACCCCTAACTTCGGTGTACTCCTTGCTCGTCCACCCTCCGAATCTGTCTTCCTGGTGTAAGAATCCGTATATTTCGTTCAATCGAAGATCCCCTCACGCTTAGGTTACAGATGGGTCAATCGTGATTAACCTCATTAGCGGTTCAACACTACCCACAATATACTTCCACGATGACGAATCCAAGTCTTTATATCTCCCGCCTCGGTCACCACCACCGAAGGATACTTCGCCCGCCACTTATCCACCGCCTCCAACTTCTCCACAGGAGCCACACACGTCTTGGGGCGGAGAAGATTTGATCGCCAGACTGCGGAATTACTCATATATCCTGCGATCGTGTTTAGACCAAACCCTGTTCCTAGTTGACCCTTCTCGGGAAGATGTAGAGACCCACACGACAATCTTGTTTGGTGACGACGAGGTGGATGACATCCTCGCTCAGTCGTCGTACGCGAACTCTTTCTCCCCAATTCCCGCTCACCGTCGGCCAAGACCCATCCCGATGACTCCACCTAATCCCTACTCCTCGAGATCGTCGGTTCTACACCGCTCCATGGCCGCTCCATTACCTACCATGTACCAGGGTTCCTCGCAAGCTCGGATGGCGCTCTTACAGTCCTTCTCGAACATCACAAGAGCGACGAAACATGCCGCTCAGAACATCCTTTCACACCCGCTCGCCAAACCCATCGTTCCGCATCTCCCCGATCCCGTGAAGAGCCTCGTGAACGCGAACGGCGAATGGGAGTGGGGCAGCTGGGTCGAGAAAGGGGGTGTGGGTGAATTCGAGAGCGCTCGGGTTTATTTGGCCCGATGGGCCCGAATTGTTGCGGAAGAGGGAGAACGGGCTCGTAGGCAGGAAGCTCAAGCTATTCCGTCTTCTTCAGAGGATGCTGGGGAAGAAAGTTCCTCGTTGGGTATTTTCGAGCTGTTGCATAATACCTCAAACCTTCCCACTCCGAAGACGACCAGAGACTCAAAACACCCTGTCGACACGGAGATGTGGCTGAGCTGGTTCGATAGCACCGGTCGGCCCAAAGTGAGCAAGGAGGTGATGAGAAAGGAAGTTTTCAGGCGTGGTATAAGTACGGTTGGGGATCTCAGGAGGACCGTGTGGCCGTTCCTTTTGGGAGTGTACGAGTGGGACACTACGACGGAAGAGAGAGAGAAGTTGTGGGAAGAGAAAAGGTACATCCCCGTCATCTCTTCTGCTTACGGACCTGTCTCATACCAACTGCACACAGGAAGCGATATTACGAACTCAGGGACGAATGGTGTGGTGTTCCTGAGGTTTTTGAGAGACAAGATATATTAGAGGAGAGGCATCGCATCGATGTGGATTGCCGCCGCACGGATAGGGCTGTGTCCTTGTTTGCACAACCTCCCGCATCTCCCGAGGACAAAACCGCGTCGGCTCGATACGCTATTGTTTCCCCACAAAACGGAGAAATCGGTGCTCAATCCCCCAGCAACGAACACACGGAACAGCTGGCTGCGATCTTACTTACATACGGATTCTACGAAAGGGAGCTAGGTATGTACAATTCGTCCCTCTGATATGGCAGGAGTCATTCACTGCGGGTGAAATTGGTTGGCTGACGGAAGGCAACGAAGGTTACGTTCAGGGGATGTCAGATCTCTGTGCCCCGATTTATCTCGTCATGGGCGGGGAACCTGAGATGACGTTCTGGTGTTTCGTCGAGGTGATGGACCGAATGGTGAGTTCGATTCTGGTTCGGGGAGGTGTGACATTCTGATTTATTCTGCCTGTTTCGTAGAAAGAAAATTTCCTGAGGGACCAAAGTGGGATGAAGAAGCAGCTGTCGACTCTTCAACAGCTGATCGCCGTTATGGACCCCGAATTGTATCGACATTTTGGTGAGTTTGAACCCCTATCCTCGCGCAAGTCGATTCTAAACCGTGGTTGCAGAGAAAGCCGAAGCGCTGAACTTGTTCTTCTGCTTCAGATGGGTCCTAATCGCGTTCAAGCGAGAGTTCCCATTTGAAGAGGTACTGAGGCTCTGGGAGGTCCTCTGGACTGATTACTACTCAAGCCAGTTCCTACTCTTCGTCGCATTCGCGGTCCTCGAATCGCATAGAGACATGATTCTCCGATATTTGATTGAGGTGGGTTGACATGCTTCAGGTCCTGGACTTGGCCGCTGATTGCGAATACGCCATTTTTTGCAGTTTGATGAAATACTGAAGGTATATTCCATGTGTATGACCTAAAAGATTAGGGCACTAACAAGCGGATTAGTATTGCAACGAATTGAGCATGACGATCGAGCTGGATACCACCCTCGCTCAGGCAGAAGTGTTATTTTTGTCCTTCTCGCAGCTCGTGGCCGACATTGACCGACGTCGGGCTGAAGGGGAACCCATACAACTCCCCACTAGTGGCCTTCGAAACCGCAAACAAAGTCAAGGAGGACAAAGTTCGGGCTCGCCTCGAGGATCATCTTCCTTCCCCGCTGCGATCTTACCTACGCTGAGCGAGGAGCTGAGAGAGCTGTTGAAGGCGAGACGATGAGTGCATTATCGTGTATTCTTAAGGGAAGATCCCAACATCGGGCGATTGTATGTATGGCATAGATACTTGTAGATTATACTTACTCCCCTCCACAAGGCAAACACGACGATTTACTGCTCCGATCCAACACCATAACTTCTTCCCTGCCACTGAGTACACATCTCACTCAGACCCGGCGAACCCCCACTATGAGCCGTCCATGTTGCCGTAATGAGTGGAGATCCGACCACCGCAGCTCCCACACTGAGGACTCGACCTGCCACCGGCAATGAAATCTTCGGGTCCCAAGTTTCGGCGCCCACACCTGCTCCAGACATGGAGAGCACCCCCAAGCCGAAAGGGCCGTCCGAGAAAAATTCGCGAGCAGCAATGGAGCCGGACCGCATACCCACGGCCGAGAGGCATCACAACAAGGCCAGGATTGGTACGCCGACGGGGACTTCTCTGTTTGTTAACCCGCTGTGACTCCAGAACGTTATTCGTGAGTCGGCGGCCACGGTAACTTGACGACGAGTTGAAAATCGGACAGGTTTACGAGGATAAAAGATCCCAATAATTCGAAGGTTCCAGAGTCATTGGACGACACAACAGATGAAATCACGAAAACCGTGGCCCGCGGACGGCAGATGAGGGCGCATACGCTCATAGGGAGGCGACCTCTCCCCTCCAAGGTATGCCTGTAAAATGCTGACTCTGCAAAGAGGGATCAAGCAGCGCCGTGCGGTCTACATTACCTCATGACACAGCCTGTGATACGTGAAGTCAAGTACAAGAAGGCCCAGCACGCCGAGAAACAGACACAAGATATCGGGGTCGCGGACCACTGGGGGTGTGAACATGGCTGATATCTGCCCTGTCGAAGCCTCTCTCTCTCTCTCACCCACATAACCCCCGGTCCATCTGAATCTCAGTTGACGTAAGGCAGTTTCCTAGAGATCGGGTTGGCCCATTCCGGGTGTGGAGAATACGGTATTGTGCTGCCATTTAGCGAGTGGAGGAAGTGATGCGTTGGGCCACAACGGACAAAATTGATGCCCTTGCTCCGGCGTTTTTGACAGTCCCCGGCTCAGTGCCTCAAGCCCTGGGCCTGAGCGAGAGAATGTGGCAAAGCGCGGGAAAAAACAACATAAATTCTCCGTCGTGGCCCGTCACAAAGAGCAACCTCGCGAGACACGTTCCACTTGGTATCTCGCATCGCGGCAAAATTGACCCTCTTGGGTAGTGCTACCCGGCTTAACCGAGGCTTCTGGTGTCGGCTAGGCCTCAACCTTGTACTTTTTTGACGAAAAGCTGAATAGAATTTACTAAGCGGTCGTGTAGCGCTACGTCGGTCGGCTGAGGGGGATCATTTTGTTGATGCTCCTGGAAAGCAAATTATCGTGATGTCCGGTAAGCTAACTTGTTCGGTCAGGGGCCGAGCTATTGCTCATCGTTATGTATCCAGTACGATTTTTTCGAGAAACTGGTGTTTCAGCCGCGCGGAAGACATTCACCTGCACAACGGCGGATGATGCGATATCGGGTTGATCGACTCCATTTGTAGCATACCCGCCCATAAAGTGTGATAAGAAAGGAGCGTACCTGGGATTTTATGTAGGTGTATTCAGCCGCAGGACAACCATGAGAAGATTGCGCCGGTCGGAACTTGCGCTACACAGCAGTTCTCGTGATGAATGGACCTATCGATGAGTCTATGAGTCGATGAAGGGCCGATATGCCGTACACAATCCTCTTGCGATCACGTCGCCCGCTACAATCGTGTAAAGAAAGATTTTTGGGACGGACGGAAGAGAGCAAGAGTGAACCTTGGGCCTCGGGCCAACGTGGTAGCGTAACTTCTCAGCTAGCCTTTCATATAATGTCAGTACGATATGAATAGAAAATTTCATCGTGTGTTGGCTGAATATATAGGAGTCCCTGTTGTGATGATTCCTCTAGACTGAGCGTTATACGTACCCGCTAGGCTGGACCCTGTGTCTTCGGAGCTCCGGTCTCGGCCCTGTGGGTCGACATAGATATTTTACAGATGCCCTCTGGCTGGAGTGGCCGACCAGGAGAGCCACCATGACGGGGTATAGTACCCCGGGGTAACACTCCATCTTCTCTCTACTCCAACGCCCCCCATGAGGCGTGTGGAGGAAGAGATCATCGCCGTTTGATACGAGGTGGCTGTACGAGGAAGACTTTGGTAGGGGCCTTCGGTCTATCGTCGTCGTCTTCTAAGCAACTGCCCTGGCCGAGGTCTGGTCCGGATAAATAGATAGGATCACAATTGGCTTCGCTACTTCTTGCCGGTGGAGCAGCAAGGATTCTTGGATTATGATATATGACGTCCCAGGCCGGATATAATCGACTATCATCCGTAACACCCTGTTTTCGATAAGTTGAAACCGGCTGTAAAAAACCGAACACTCAAGTCACCGCCCCTCTCTCTTTCCTCTTTTCCCCGCCCACCCTCCAGTCCAGTCGATAACTCAACCCCTTCCTTCCGTGTCTCCTTCGACTCAACTACTATGTCCCTCTCGTTCCACATCACTCCTCTTAGCGGCGATGGCCCCGGGTCCAGACGTGGGTCGACCAGGGCCGCGTCGAGTCGGAAAAGCTCTATCGATCCTACAAGGCTTATTCGAATGGACAGGTGCCCCTTTATATGCAGTCGCAGGTGAAACAATGATAATGATCACCGATCGATCTTCCCGCATACAGGACCTCCTTCACCCCAGGAGATGACAAATTCAATGTCCTTTTCATCGGCGCTGGCAATATCATGTTCGGTCCGTGGAATAGCCCCCCTCCTTGAGTTACGATCCTGATACAGTATTCAAGGCTCACCCGAGGGCCCATGGAACCACTCTTTCCGTCTCGAACAGTGAGTGGAACCGTCGCAAGCACTTTTCGATCTTATTCCATCCCTCTTTAGCAAACTTGGACCAAGGTTGAAGGTCGTTGCTCTCATAGACCCTGCAACCGAGCGCGCTGCGGCAGTTATTCAATCCAAATGCGAGAGTTTCGTCAGATCTGCGTACGAACATACCAGGATCTGCAAGAATTTAGACGATTTCGTTAGTACGATGACCAAGGGAGAATACCCCAAGGCTGTCGTCATTGGAAGTCCACCCATGTTCCGAGGCAGCACCCTCCCGGGGAGGGACATCGAAATCCAGCTCTTGAAAAAGTTCCCCGGAATCGCCTTGTTCGTTGAGAAGCCTATCGCAACTGGCTCATTCGAGGAACTCAAGGACGCGTTCGAAGTCGCTAAGACAATCGACACTAGCGGCAGTATTTGCTCTGTTGGGCAAGTTTTTTTTTCTCTCGAGTCCAATAACATCCCCACCCCCCGTGGCTAAAGATGATTCAGATATATGCTTCGGTACCTCAAGGCCGTGCAGATGATGAAAAAGACAATCGAAGTAAATAAACTCCAGGTCATGTCCACCATTGCTCGCTACGCCTGTGCGTACGAGGCCATCGCCAAGCCGGATTGGTGGGACAAGTCCAAGAGGTAATTCGAACCGTGATCAGCACATTTAAACACTCCCTGATCACGGAGACCGATCGCGCAGTGCCGGTCCGATTATCGAACAGGGAACTCACTTCTGTGATCTTTCCCGGTACTTTGGGGGGGAGGTGGACATCTCCACCGTCGTCGCTCACTCGTTAGAGTGGTACGAGGATGCTGGAAAGCTCAGTGGGATGGTCATCGATGAAGAAAAGATCGAGCCGGAAAATCGAATTCCTCGCATCACCTCTGCGACATGGTGCGTGGGCATAACTTGAATTCGTTTTCTTGCTCGGATCGCGCTAATGATTTCCTCAGGAAATATGAGAGCGGAGCCGTTGGAACGTTCACCCACTGCGTCGCCCTCAAGGGTCACGACTACAGCTGCGAACTTGAGGTCTTCGCGGATGGATACCAGATGAAGTAAGCGACATCTGGTTTCACCGTGCTACAGGTGATCACTGATGCCATGCAGGCTTGTGAACCCATACGTCCAGCCAGTTCTGCACATTCGTCGTCCAGGAAGCGACCTAGACGAGACCTATAGATTCCCTGACGATGATCCCTTCTTCTCTGAAATCTCCGTTTTCATCGATAATACCGAGGATATCGAGGAAGATCCCGAGACTGCGACCACGTTGAGTTCCTACGAAGGTATGGTTCCAATGACCTGCGCTGTCCCAGATCACATCAACACTCTTTCCTGCAGATGCGTGCAAGACATATGAACTCACCTGGGCGATCCGTCTCGCCAGCGAGAGGTCGAGGAGGACCCATCAGCCACCCGCACCAGTATAAACGAATTTGAAGCAGATAACATTCCTTGCCTATAATCAACAATGTACAACGAAGGTCTAAACATACTCATATATATCTGTGTCATCCCCGCCTGAGCTACATCGTGCGGTATATCATAGACTTGAAGCAATAGCCTGTCTCTTCGAACTGGGTCCTCTATCAGCGTTCGTCTCGTCGACATCTCCTTCCTCAGGACCCTTCCTCTTCTTTTCTTGGAGAGCCTTCTTTGCGCGAGATGCTTCAGCCTCTTTCTCCCGCTTCAAATGTTCCTTGAGCTTCGGGAGAGTCTTGAATGTCTCCCGACACCTCCAACATTCCAAATTCTCTTTCAGAAGAGGTTCGTGGAGACACTGCTGCAGTGACATAACCTAGGGCGCAATCAACAGGTCAATACATCTCGAGACAAGCTCCGGCGTATTCAAAGGCGAGAGATTAGTTACCTCTTTATCGAACCCGGCATTGTCCTCGTCGAACCAAGATAGCACTTTGTCTATGTGAAGGAAGAATCCCAGTTTTGGGTGAAACGAGTTGTAGTGTTTCTTCTGCTTCAGGCTCGGCGAGCACAGATCCGAAGAGATGACGTGCAGATGCAAGTGACTGAGTGGTGTTAATGCAGGGCTCGGTAAGAAAACTGGCTAGGCTTTTTTTGGTGACGGTACTGCTGTTGCCACAGTTCCCGAACGTACGCCAGAGAAGGTACAGCGTGGAACCCTACCCACACGTCCCATTTGTACCCGTGTTTCTTGAACATCTCCTTCTCGACCATCCCCTTCGCAACCTCGGCGTCCCTCTTGAGCCCTTTAATGAGCCCCTTAGCCTCCGCTTTCGTCCCTTTCGCCAGCAATGTGTGCAAATTCGTCAAATCTTTCGCGGTAAACACAGAGTCGGTGAGTATCCTCGGCACCACCAAGAAATGATATATGGCCTTCGGGTATTTGTCGAAGAACGTCAAAGACGTTTCCGTGTTAGAGAGCAGTAACGTCGGGGGCAGGGATGACGGAGAGGTCTCGAATTTCTTTGCATATTGTCGGAGGATCGTTAGGTAGGACATCATGAAGGTTCTGGGGAAAGTGACTGGCACGGTCTCAACGCGATCGAGTTCGTAAATGACCCAACGCGCGGGCGCGTCGTTCAGCATTAACACTTCGACGCTGACATCAGTCTGAAACCTCGCCATCGCCCTCACCCTCAGCGTCATCCATATCAACATCACCATCCACATCAACCTCCCCCCGCAGCGCCTCAATCCCACCAGGTCCCAGCGTCTGATCCTTGAACCACCGACCACCCAACCAGTCTATCCTACATAGTCCCGAAGCCGTCCCAGACGCCAGAAGCTGACAGTTTCCTAGCCCGTTCCCATTGTTCCACACCACTCGTTGCACGCTGACCTCCGGTGTCCACGCCCCAGGATTTATCTGAGCGAGAGCTGTTTCCGGGTTCTTAGACCTCGCTTTCTTGGCTGCGGACCGGTCAAGAGTCTCCTGTCCCAAGTCGCGTACGTCAACAAACGAAGTGGTGAGATCGGAGGAGGACATACTTGAGGTAGAAATTGTTCCAGCATCCGGTACTCTTCCGCATTACGGCTGTAATCCAATTGATATATTCTGTGGTAGAAGAAAGGCTGATCTGGTTCATGAGCCTTTGAACCAGATCATATAGGCGACTCCAAGACCCACCACATTGCCCCTCCGCGAAGGTCGTAGCATATTCGTCGTAACACAAGACCCA
>Ga0307515_10024745_pt1 | contig 10435 bp, 5 predicted proteins | sample 17_EM_MG_FD_194513 | JGI IMG/M metagenome (GOLD analysis project Ga0307515, IMG submission 194513) | Populus trichocarpa ectomycorrhiza microbial communities from riparian zone in the Pacific Northwest, United States - 17_EM | ecosystem: Host-associated > Plants > Roots > Unclassified | place...
TTTTTGTTTTTTTTTTTTTTTATTCGAGAAAACTTCATCCCTAAAAAGCGTATTTTGTGGATCAGGTGGGTAAAGACTGAAATTGTAATATATGAAACGAGTATATTGAATCAAATGATGTACAATACTACTATCAGAAAGTTGTCTTCAGAATTATTAATTAAATTTTTTTTTTTTGTCAATTTTCCTAACAAACTTGGACTCATAGACAATTAGACGAGACCATTCTTTGCCTCCCCAATAATGCAGGGGAAAAGGCAACTAAACATGACGATCAAGAAAAATAAATTATAGCAACAGATACCCATACTGCGCCTTTTCTGATTTTTAAAAGCCAGTAAATAAATTATGGCCTCTGTTTTATCAATTTATATTAGTTAAAAATTTAATAAGATTAAGTTATGAAAATATTACACAGTTGACCGTTCTCTTCTGACTCTCTTCACGTGTAAAATTCCTCAACTCTCAAAATAAAGCAATTGCTTGCAGGGAAGCTCTGCTCAACGGTCTCAAAATAAATTTTATCAAGCTCCAAATTGTCTATTTCCTGTTTAGCTAAAGCCCGTGTAAAGCTTGCCATGGTCTCTGCAATGTTGCCATCCAAGTTGTGCTCACAACTCCGAGGCCACATCCCTTATTATGGACAAATCTGCATCTGTATTGATTTTAAAACTGGAAGAGACCATACACTTATGGAATTTGGATTTTAGGCAGACTAGGAGATGATGCGGAAACACGTCATTAGCACTCTTGTTGTCTCTCTTGTGTCTATGAAAGACATATCTCGCAATCTCAAGTTGGTAAAGAGACATATATGAGAACACAAGAATTGAAATTCCTTTCGATTGAAGATCAAACTCAAAAACACTGTCAAATAATCAATAGATTGGTTGTTCCTTTACAAGAAAATTTCCAGCCAAAAAAAAAATGTGATGATTAGCCCCAAAATCAGAAGGCTTTAAAACCAATTAATGAAAAAAATGGGGGAAGTGGACAATTGGAGGGGGTCGAGGAATGACAAAAATTAATTCCAGGACACATGTACAAAATTTCAAACAGATATAGAACAGAGATCATCAAAGACTTGTCTGATGTTAGGCCTCTCATTTAGAGGGAGAATGCACCTGAGCGATATGGCAAGCAAATCATCCATTGCCTTCGTTGGTTCTTCCCCACCTGCAATATCTCTATCAATACAGTCCATTTGTCTGCCTTCTTGATCACACAACCGAACCCAATCTGTAAGGTCGACTGCTCCGGATTGACCTGATATTATGTCCCCAGCACTTCTTCTGGTTAACAATTCCATCAGGATAACTCCAAATGCATACACATCAGCCTTGAATGAAGGTGCAGGTTTAGATGCATTATCAAGTTCTGGAGCCCGGTACCCTAGTGCTCCCAGATTTAGTATCTGCTCTGCAATGCCAGCTGGGGTCATCAAACGATGAAGTCCACAATCAGTGAGGCGTGCATTGTAATCAGGACCTTCCAGGATTATATTTGTTGGCTTTAGATTTCCATGGAGCATGCCTCTATCATGAAGATACAGTAGACAACAAGCAACATCAACAGCAACTTTCAGTCTTTGGCTGAATGACAACAAGGAGTACCTCCGAGGTGTTGTTTCTGCGCAACACGAGTTCCAGAAAAAAAAAATTAGGAAGAATAGCACAGCAGCCAGCAGTATCTAAATGAAAATGTAAAATACTTGTGTATAGCACCCAAAATGCATGTCCCTGTTACTTAAGAGTTGAAGCAGGCTCATAGTTCCAAGGACAACTGAAATTGTTGCCTCCCTTTTATGCACACTGCAATCAATTTATATGTCAACCACTAGACACTGGTAGACATTTTGTACATATCAGAAGACTATAAAACTAAAATCAAAGCTCACACCTGTCAGATGAAAAGAGAAGGGAACTAATGAAGAACCGGTATGGTATTAGAAACAAGCTTTGCTGTGGGCAACGGCTGTGGCCATCAAACAACATTTGCAGTTTCCAACCAGCTATACAAGCTCTAGAACATTAGCCATGCCATATCTCCGGTTTTGATTCTACATTCCCATAGACCCCATACCATCTAACTTCCTAGGCACATGTGCAAGCATGCACAAAAACAGAGAGAGGACTGACACCTTGCCTTGCACGGACATAAACCCACCTAGCTATATCCAGGACCCAGTAATTTCATATTCCTCCCAACCATATAACCATTCTAATTATCAAAAGTGTTCACTTTAATCAGATGGCATTTGTGATAACAAAAAATAAAATAAAATCAGATTTCATCACCATTAACACACTCAACCTGCAATATTCATAATTCTATTGTATTTGCCCACTGGAAACATAGGTAATCTATTATACCATTGAGAAACCAACATAAATAGACAAAGATTGTCTAAAGTCAAGAATATGTGCACAGGTTTGTCATGCAACTAAATGTTTCTGCGTCTATAAAATAGTTATTTCCCGCACCAAGAATATTTTAAATTCCCCATTCCACGAGGGGAAAAATTCATAGGCAAACCAGACCGTTAGACTAAAATCAAGTGCATAACTTTTCAGATATAACATCACAAATATGGCACAGCCAATCAAATCACCTGGGACTACAACATGCAATGTGATGAATCATTATTAATGCAACTTAATGAGTGAAAATCATTGCAGTAATGTTGAGTAACATCTGCATTCTAAAAGAAAACCCTCTCCTAACAAACTTAATTTCACTTGAACAATTGATCACGTCAGAATTTTTAAGCCTAATCTTATTATAATCTCGTTGGTTTTTTACACACTAATCCAAGCTTAGTTCCCATTTACTATAAACCAATCCTTTAAGAAGCCATCAGTCTTCAGTGATCGGAAAACCAGTCAATCTCAAGACCCAGCATCTTTCACATTTGTAGATGGTCCTTTCTGCTAAACTGACATTCTTGCCAGTAGAATCACTAATGATTTAGAAGAGACATATTGACAGACTAGCATGTACAGGAATATATTCAATGGACACAGTCCTATCATATTATATTTAACTGACACAAAATGGGTACTTTTAAAGTTCTGTAGATACAAACATGACAGAAAGAACCTGGATTGCTGAAACAACTCTCAATTTTGAACGTTCAGGAAAAAAAAAGAGAGGGAGCAACACCATTCTAATTTAAGTATAATACAAAGCTCCCAGTATATGAGGCTAATTTTCTACATAATAAACTGAAGGGTACAGAATTCCCCAATACATCTGGACATTGAAGTAAGAAACCAGTAATATCCCAGATGATTATATTCCAGATTAACATAATTTTTTTCCAATGATAAACCAGGCCTAAATGCAGGAAAACTGGCAGAATACAGATAAATTTGATGACACCATTGCCTACCTGAGGTTCATTATATTAAAGAACGTTATTCTTGCAATATTTGATGGTGCATTGTCTGCTTCAGGTGCATTGTAGTAAAAGTACCCCATTTTTCCAAACCTCAATGGTGGGATAGTGGGGCTATGTCTTTTACTTTTTTATATTGCGCTTCTTGTCCTGAATGTTAGCCTCTCCAAAGTGGGACTACTCCACATTCAAGACACTTGAAGGAAATATTCCTATTGTTTGTAGCAGGCTCGGAATGTGAGATATCATAGGTTTTTATATTCCAAGAACACACAAAAAGCAATTTACTTAACATGTTTGAAAATACTATTTAAGTTCAGAAACTTGGATCTGCACCACTATCGACATGAGTGTTAAAATTGCCCGCAATGATCAACGAGATGTCTAGGTTAAAATCAAAAAATCAACATGCAGCAGTAATGTGGCATTTTTTCAAACATCTATCGAAGTAGCATAATAATTGTTACAAAATAAAAACATGACAAGAGAAATACACAAAGTTCAACATAATAAAATGCTTACCATATAGATGTAGGGCCAAGCTATCACCCTGGATATAGTCAGCTAAAAGAAGTCTCTCTTGCTCTCTAGGACCCCAATAAAATGCTCGCAGTGGAACAATATTTTGGTGTCTTATAGAGCCTATTTTTTTAACTTCCTTGGCAAATTCTTTCTTATGCTTGACTAGTCCAACCCGCAACCACTTCACAGTCAGCATATGTCCACTATCCAGAGTAGCCTTATATAAAGTTCCATGGCTGCTTCTGCCAAGAACTTCAGCTGGGGCTCGAGATAACTCCTCTGCAGTAAATGCAAGTGAACTGTCAAGGAAGGACAGTTCCCCAGCCAACCTGTCTGGTGAATAGACATCCAATTTTGTAGGCTCGACAAAACGAGGTGAGGAAGATAATGGGGAACCCGGGGAGGACTTCTTTCCAGATGATGTGGGATGGTCATCTAGCAAATTAGGAATTGAAGATGAACTAGCTGCCATTCCTTCAGGCAAACCATGCTCAACGATTTCAGTTTCAAATTCTGCCTGCCCCGATAACGACCTTGAATTTGCAGTAAGCAAGTGATCGTTTGAAAAACTCAATGAAGTTGGAGGGCGGTGAGCATTCGAGTGGAAATTAAAAAGGGAAGTTTGGGAAGATCTTCCTTGCTTAGCATCCTCCCTTGTTGTTTGGCCACTAAAATCACTTCTGCCATGAAATTCTTTTCGTTGAGCCCGCTGATACGCCAGTAAAACAAAAGCTATCATTGCAGCAGTCCCAACTGTAGCAACAATTACTGCTATTGTAATATTACGCTTTGAACTGTGATTTTTACCATGTACGGAAATCTGATCTGGAACAGAATTTGTTGATGGCTCAACCCCGGTATTTGGGATGATTAATAAGGGATTCCCAGGACGAAATGAAGAAATATCAAATTTATTTCTCAAGTTCAGTGAAATATTTCCAGCGAGATCATTATTGGACATGTTCAATCCAATCAGACTGGATGGAAGCTTGTCAGGGATTTTACCCTGAAATCTGTTGGCAGATAAATCAAGGTACTGCAAGTGGGTTAGTTTGCTCAATTGAATTGGCAGCTGTCCTGATAAGTTATTATTTGAAAGATTCAGTGATCTGAGATTGGCAAAGTTGCCTATGCCAGAAGGCAATATACCAGATAATGAATTTTGAGAGAGATCAAGAGACTCCATCAATGGATAAGAAGGTAAAACTAATAATTCCCCAGCACCTGAATCTTGAAATGGAATTGGCCCTGAAAACCGATTTCCTGAAAGATTCAGGTTCATCAAGGTCAATGAAGTAAAAAAACCACCTGGAATGGGCCCATTGAATTGATTTAAGCTGAGGTCAACTGAAGACGATGTTGAAAGGTCCCCCAATTGAGCAGGCAAATTGCCGTCTAGGGAATTATTCCTAAGATTAAGTTCACTTAACCTCACAAACCAAGTCAAGTTTGGCAAGCTTCCAGATAACTGGTTTGAACTCAAATCAAGGACCTCTACACTGGCTCCCCATTGTTGCATGACAGACAGGTCACCAGTGATCATATTTCCACTCAAATCCACTACTGAACATCTTTGAAGAAAAGTGGGCAAGGTACCTGTTAAACCATTTGAAGAAAGATTCAAAATGTTCAAAGTTGTGGAGCGAGTTCCATGAACAGAACCTGCAGAGATATAAAATAAGGAATTCAGATACACACAGGATTCAGATTAAGAAGTTATGGAAGAAGAAAACCATGGTATACAACCATCTTATTTAAAATACAATGTAACACCAAACTTCTACAATTTTTTTTTTTTTCAACTGCTTTCTTTAGACTCCATATTCAAATCTTTCATCATAGACATCCAAAACAAATGCATTGATGTTCAGTTTGGATATGAAATGCGAAAGGCTTAACTTAAGGGCACATGTACTTGTTCCAGCTAATTTTCCTGCATCTCAATTTAAATGACCCAACCCAAAAAGCTTGTGATGCTAACTCAGATTCGACAGGTTACACTTCATTTAACAAGAAAACAGCATTCTACCAAAGCTCCTAGCATCCAAATCAAGAAGGCCACATTTTGCCTGTACCTCTAGAGTCCAAATCTACAAAGTCACCATTCGCACCTTGGACGTAGTTTTACTATTTTTGGAAACCCATACTTAGAAAACCCAGGCAAAAATATAGGTAATTTCCGAAAAAGAAAGGGAAAAAAAAAAGTCAAAATCCAGGTTACCAGCTAAATACTATGTCACAAGTAACCTCAGGTTTTAAGTGCTAAAATTGGATAAAAAAATCATCAGAATTATTACATACAGTTGACTATACACCCAAACAAATTTCTAACAAAAAGCAGAAAAATCCAAAAACATATCAAATAAAAATTAAAAACCAATAATAATCACAAAAAGAATAGTCAAGAATCACTAGACCTGTAAATCCATTGCCACTAAGATCCAGTTCTTCAATCGGTATCGACCCGTTGATCAATTCCTCGGGTATACCTCCAAAAAGCTGATTATTCCCCAGCCTCAAAACCTTCAAATTCGTCAAAGACCCAAATGAAGGCAACTCTCCATTAATCACATTATCCCCCAAATCCAAAACCTCCAAATTCCTAAACAACGCAATTACCTCTGCTTTGAAAAACCCACTATTCAATCTATTCTTGCTCAAATTCACAAAATGCACTGTATTAGCCAAACCTGACACATTCTCTACACTTATCTCACTGAACCCACCAAAAAACCCATTATCACTCAAATCCACTCTTTCTAAATTAATCAATTCACTTAAAACCCCACTAATATCGCCCCAAAAACTATTACAACTCAAATCCAAAACCCTCAATTGCTGCAAATTCCTAAACCCAACTGGTGACCCGACCGGAAACCTGCCTTCAAAACCATTCATTGACAAGTTCAAATACTTCAAATTCCACAACTCCACGATCCGACCCGGGATCGGACCTGAAAAATTGTTATTAGACAGATCCAAGTACTGTAACGAGCTCATGGATCCCAATGCAGGTACAATCCGACCCGTAAAATTATTACCCGAAAGTGAAATATTCTGCAGTGACTTAAGGTCTAGTAAAGTAGAGAACTTTAAGTTGCCGGAGAGACTAAGGTGGTCAAGGGTTATAGCAATGACGGAATCTGAATTGGGGTCGCAGGAGATACCGGGCCATGAATTGGGGCAGGAATTAGGGTCGGGTATAGAAGAGGGGTCCCATTTAGAGAAGATTTTGTCAAGTGGGTCGTATAGAATACCTTTTTTGAATTCGAGTAAGGATCGGAGGTCCGACCCGGAAGTGGATAGAAAGAGTAGGGAGAGAGTAGAAAAGAGGGTGAACAGAGTCATTTTAAAGAGAAGGAGAGTCTGTGTTAGTAATTCATTTGATTTGATTAGAGAGCTCGAAGCCCTAGCTGGAATGTGAATTCAAGGAGAGGAAAGGAATCTAGAGAGAGAGACGGAGGAGGGTTAAGGTTTTTTTTTATTATTCTTTTGTAAGAGAGGGAGGAGGGAGAGAGTGTTGTTAAAAATGGCGGTTTTAGGAGGTGGGCAGTGTTAGTTGGTGGGGGTGAGTTACTACAGACTGTAAAGGTCGTACATGCCTTTTGTTTTCTTTCGTTTTTTTTTTAATCTCAATCTTCCTGGCTCCTTACCCGGGATATTTGGAATTATTGTTTAAAATATTTTTTAAAATATTTTTTTATTTATAAATATATTAAAAAAAAAATTAGAATTTTTTTATTTTTATATTACAACTTCAAAATTATTATAAAACATTAAAAAAATATTATTTTAATATTTTGTTAAGTTAATAGCATTTTTAAAAAACATCTAAAAGTATAAATAAAAATATTAAACATATTCTAAAGGGTATTTAGTATTGAGGTTGGACTATATTTTTGAAATATTTTTAGCTTTAAATTAATTTTTTATATATTTTTTAATTGTTTTGATGTACTGATGTCAAAAATAATTTTTAAAAAATAAAAAATATATATTATTTTAATATATTTTTAAAAAATTCTAATGCATATTATTTCTATATTTGTGTATGTAGGTATGTATCTACTTTTTATTGTACAATAAAAAAATAAATATAATAATATAATAATCTTTAGGTTATTATTTGGGACTATAATTATATTTGTGGACTGATGCTATACAGTGGGCCGGGACATTATTTTATAAGATAAAAAAAACATTCAGACGAGATAAATGTGTTTTAAAGAAATAAAAAAAATAACTCGGAACATGGATTCATCTAAGCAAAATATTAGTATAATCTAATTAGATAATAAAATAATAAATATGACAATAAATGGACCAATTTAAACAAAAAATAATCACAGGAACTTGTAAAAAAAAAAGAATGGTTATTGAAACAACAAGACAATAAATTTAAGATTCCAGTCAATTAAATGAAAAAAAAATATATAACTCAAGCCAACTTAAATGAGCATGTCAAATAAGCCGGTCAAGTCATGAGATCGAGAAAAGCAAATAAAAAAAAAGTCAAAGTCCAACTCCAAACAAGGTCCAAAGTAGAATGATAAAATAAAAAAAAATACCAAAAAAAAACTAGTAAACCAAGCAATTCAACCAAATTCTATGACTCAGATTATGCGAATAAGATAATCCAATAAAAAACAAATCAGAAAAGATTGCAAAGATCAATTATAAACAACTCATTGTTGAAGGACACAACATAAAAAATATTAAATTTAAAAAAAAAAACAATCCTAAAAAAAGCTCGAGCCAAGGCTAACTCGCCAAATCAGTAGTCTAAATCATAAGACTAGAATAATGGAATAGAAAGAAAATTATAGAAAATCATGAAGCCCCAAATCAAAAAACTCTAAGCTTGAAGGATGGAACTGAGAAAAGAAAATTAATTTTCAGTCAATTTAATATTGAAGAATAAAATAAAAAAAATATCAATTTAAAAAATTTATCAAAATCAATTCAACAAAGAATGACAAATAAAAAGAATTGAAATGGCCCGAGTCATTTTCAAATTTGTAAAAAAATCTATATAAAGTAAATAAATAAAAACAATGGAGCATAATCTCTAATTAAATAGATGCTAAAAGACAAAACTGAAAAAACATGAGTTTAAAAAAAAACAAGTGAACCTTTTAAATCTGGGTTAATATCAAAAACTCGCTATTTGTGAAATTCTAGACCCAAGCTTAATTAAGAAGCTTAATTCTCAACCAACATAATATTGAAGGATGAATCGAAAAAAAATATCAATTAAAACTTTTTTGCCAATGTAAAAAAAAATAGCAATAAAAAGAATGAGGTTCAAATTTGATCAGAAAAAAAAACTTAAGGATGATAAAATGGGAAAAAAATCAATTTTAAAAAGTATCTAAAATAAAACAAATTGCAACCAAAAGAATGGGGACAAAATTTGAAGAAGAAAAAAAAAGGAATGAAATTTAATAGGAATTTCAATTTTATAAATTATTCCAAATAAAAAATAGTAATTAAAATAACAAGGACTAAATCTAATAGAATGACAAGTTAAAGGGCTACCTTGAAATTTTAAAAGGGTAGCAATGAAAATTGAGGTAGAAAGAGAAAAGAAGAAAAAAAAGTTGAGTTTGAAAATTGTGGTTTTTCATATGAGGTGTTTCTGATTTAATCATTAGTTAGGGTCATGAGTTTGAAAAGTTAATATGGACTGATATTTTTTTTCCCCGATTACATCCTTCTAAATTGTTCATTTTAAAAAATAAACTTCGTTATTTTCTTCAGTTTCCTTTCAATAAGGCTATCCCCATCTCATGACCTAGATAACAGGTTTGGCTGGGTGGCCCAAGTATTTTTGGAGGTCGCTCTTTGTTATCTTTTTCAGTTTCATTTTGTTCTTTTTAAAATTAAGTTTTGTCTTTTTTCTGTTTTGTCTTTTATTGAGTTATCTCGTTTGTATGATTGCGGTTGTGAGTTTTGGCGATCTCACCTATATTTACAGGTTCTTTGTTTTTTTAGATTTTTTTTTGTTCATTGATTTTTTTTTTCAATTTCATTATTCTACGTTTGGATTCTTAGGGAGTAGAAATCGTTATTTTTATTTTATTTTTATTTATATGCTTTTAAGTTGCGGATTTTTCTGTTCTTCTTTAAAATACACTGACAATACTTACACATCACTTTAGACCATAACTAAATTTTTTAACATATCCTTACATTAAGAAATATATATATTTTTTAAAATGGTTAGTATTGTACTAGTCTCGATACCTGCACTTCGCTGCGGGACCACATTATTTTTTTTACGCAAAAAATATTGTTCAGGTATTGCAAGCATGTTTTAAAACAAAAATAAAAATGTGTGATTCGGGTCGTATATCTAATTGGGTTGATTAAGTTGACTTTATTTTAATAAGACAAAAAAAAAAATCGTTCTCAAGGGGCGTAGCGTGATGTCAAAGGGTTTGGGATCTGTATAGCAGGTCTCGAGTTCGAGTCAAGGCGTGTACCTCTTGTAAGAGCCTGGGACAGCCGGGGTTT
>Ga0307515_10024746_pt1 | contig 10435 bp, 11 predicted proteins | sample 17_EM_MG_FD_194513 | JGI IMG/M metagenome (GOLD analysis project Ga0307515, IMG submission 194513) | Populus trichocarpa ectomycorrhiza microbial communities from riparian zone in the Pacific Northwest, United States - 17_EM | ecosystem: Host-associated > Plants > Roots > Unclassified | place...
CGAGTCGCCGCGTTCCGCCACCGCCAACTCGCCGACACCTACCACCTGCCCTGGCAACGACGCGCACTCGCGGAAGGCTGGCGCCCACCAGCCAACACCTAAACACAACCTAACAAAGCACTACTAGGGCCTGTTTCATAAGGGGGGTCGAGGCGAGGCGGAGTCCAGGGGTCGGCTGGGTGTGCGACGGGATTGTCCGGATACCGGTGTTGTATCTGGGCGATCCCGGCGTGCGGCCAGGCGGCGCCTGGGCCCGCCGCAGCCCGGCCATCCCTTTTGAAACAGGCCCTAGTAGTGCTTTGTTAGGTCGGCGTGTCGTGGGGTCGTCGGGGCGGTGCGGGTAGTTTCATGCTTGGGTGACCCCGGATGAGCTTTCGGTGGTGCGGCAACGCTTGGAGGCGTTCGCTGCGCACGTGTTCGTGCCCTTGGCCCGGTCTGATCAGCGGGTGAAAGGCGAGACGTATCTGCGTGGGCTGTTGTTGGACGGGCGGCGGAAGTCGATGCAGCCGATGGCGGACCGGCTCGGGGTGGATCATCAAGGATTGCAGCAGTTCGTGACGACCTCGACGTGGGATACCGCGGCGGTGCGGGCGCGGCTGGCCTGCCGGGCGGTCGAGTTCATCGACCCGGTCGCGTGGGTGATCGACGACACCGGGTTCCCGAAAGACGGCACCGGCTCGCCGGGTGTGGCCCGGCAGTACTCCGGCACCTTGGGCAAGGTCGGGAACTGTCAGATCGGGGTGAGTGTCCACGCGGTCACCGATACTGCGTCGTGTCCGCTGGACTGGCGGCTGTTCCTGCCGGAGTCGTGGGATCCGGTCAAGGCCGGACCGGCTGCGGTGAAGGCGGCAAAGGCCAAGCAGCGCAAGACCTTGACCAACGCGCCCCGAGCCGCTGTGTCGGCCGCGCCCGCTGATATCGATGCCGCGGTGGTGGCCGCGGCGGCGACGCAGACGGCCCGGCAGCGGCGCCGCAAGTCCGCGATTCCTGAGGATGAAGGCCACCGTCCGAAGTGGATGCTGGCGATCGAGATGCTCGACGGACTCGCCGGACACCGGCTGCGGGCACCGCTGGTGGCCGCCGACTCCGGCTACGGCGACAGCGGCCCGTTCCGGGCCGCGCTCGACGAACGCGGCATCGTCTACAGCGTCCAGGTCAAAGGCGAGACCCTCGCCCACAGCGGCGACACGGCGCCCGCGCCACCTACCTGGTCCGGGCACGGCCGCCCACCAACCCGCCCGAACTACCCACACGACCCGGTCAGCATCGCCCAACACGTCCTGGCCGCTGGCCGCGGCACCGCGACCACCCTCACCTGGCGTGAAGCCAGCAAAGGCGCTCTCACCTCACAGTTCGTGTTCCTGCGGGTCCGCCCGGCCGGACACCGCATCACCCGCGACACCGACGGCGTCCTGCCCGAGCGGTGGCTGATCGCCGAATGGCCCGACGACGAACCCGAACCGGTCACCTACTGGCTGTCCAGCCAGAGCGCCGACACCGACCCGGCCGACCTGATCCGCACCGCGAAGATCCGCTGGCGGATCGAACATGACTACCGCGAACTGAAGGCCGGCCTCGGCCTGGACCACTTCGAAGGCCGATCCTGGACCGGCTGGCACCGCCACGTCACCCTCGTCACCGCCGCGCACCTGTTCATCACCCTGCTGCGACACGACCCAAAAGCGGCTGCGCCGGCCTGACCCTCTACACGGTCCTGCGCGAGTTGCAACTCGTGCTCGCCGTCATGACCGGCGCGTGCCACACCTGCCAACGGCCGTTCCCCGACACCGGCTAAACCATGCCTGACCAGGCCGGATCCGAATCCAGCCCGTTCTGTTACAGAATTCCGTAACGAAACCGGAAGGCTCCCCGATGCCCATCTGCGACTGGTGCCACACACCCCTACGCGGCCTGTCCAACACCGGCCGCCCCCGCCGCTACTGCGACACCCGCTGCCGAGTCGCCGCGTTCCGCCACCGCCAACTCGCCGACACCTACCACCTGCCCTGGCAACGACGCGCACTCGCGGAAGGCTGGCGCCCACCAGCCAACACCTAAACACAACCTAACAAAGCACTACTAGTCCTGGATGTTTGGGGGCTGGGGTGCGAAGTGCACCTCAGCCCCCACGTTCCGTCCGTGCTATCCCCGCGACTCGACGACCGACGCCGATGCTGACACCGGGTGCACCGCGTAGCTCTGGACCGGCCCTTCGACCAGGCTTGCGCCGCCGACGGAGGTCTTGATGGTGACCACGGCGGCGATGGCGGCCACGAGGACCGGCGCGTCGGTGATGGTGACGTCGGGCAGCAGGAGCAGCAGGACCCGGGAGTCAACGTCCGGACGGGCGTCGATGAGGCCGATGACCTGCAGGCCGGACGGGGTCGGCTCCAGCTGCGGATCCTGCACCGCCTGGCCGTCGAAGTCCAGGGAGACCACGGGCTCGCCGCCCACGCCGCCGGTGTCGACGGTGCCGGAGATCAGGCCGTGCAATGCGTAGTGGCTGGCGGGAACTAGGGGCACTGTGGGCTCCTCACTGGTTGTCGAGTGCGGCTCGGCCGATCTGGAGCATCCTCGGGTGCGCCGCACCGGGCAAGGCGTTCCAGGGTCAGATCGAGGTCAGTCCCACCGGCCCAATCTCGGGGATGATGGCGGTGTGCGTCACTACACTGTTGACCTGCAGTCACCCTCCGGAGCCTTCGGCTCGGTGGCCGGGTACGGGCACTATGGTCGTCCGGTTTTGGCGTTTCCCACCGAGGGCGGCCAGGCCCGGGAGTTTGCCGATCAGGGCATGGTGGCCGCGGTCGGTGATCTGATCGAGGCCGGGCGGGTGAAGCTGTACTGCGTCGACTCGTTTGACGCCGGGACCTGGTCGGCCGGCGATCTGCCGCTCGAGGAGCGGGCCCGCCGGCACGGCGGCTACGAGTCCTGGGTGCTCGACGCCGTGGTGCCGCATGTGCGGGCCGACAGCGGCGGCGCCGCCGAGATCGTGACGACCGGTTGCTCGATGGGCGCGTTTCATGCGCTCAACTTCGCCTTCCGCCGGGCCGATGTGTTTCCGCTGGCGCTCTGCTTTTCCGGCAACTATGACCCCGCCGCGTGGCGCGGCTGGGGTGAGCGGGGCGACGCGGTCTATTTCCACAATCCCGCCGAGTACGTCGCCAACCTGCACGGCGACCATCTCGACTGGCTGCGGTCGCGGCTTTCGCTGCTGCTCGTCTGCGGGCAGGGCCAGTGGGAGGACACCACCGGATCGCTGGAGTCGACCCGGCGGATGGCGCAGTTGTTGACCGCCAAGGGCGTACGCCATGAGTTGGATCTGTGGGGTCACGACGTCCCGCACGACTGGCCGTCGTGGCGCGCCCAGTTCGCCCACCACCTGCCCCGATTCTGCTGAGCGGCGGGCCTATCGGCGCAGCAGGTGATAGCCGAGCTGATACACCACGGAGACCACGGCGATGGCGCCGAGGTGCACATACCAGTGCCGCAGCGGCCCGTCGGCGAACTGATCCAGGTGGCTGAGCCCACGCAGGACCATTCCCACGACAAAGACGACGACGGTACCGCCGATCCAGGAACGGTCGGTCTGGTCTTTCTGCTCGACTATTGTCATGCCATGAGTCTCGCGGACCGCGGGCGGCGGGCGGATCTGGCTGCGGCGGGACACCCGTCTCTAACCTCGGATATAGCTCTGGTCGATCACCACTGCCACGGCGTGGTGCGCGACGACCTCGACCGGGAGCGGTTTGAGCTGTTGGCGACCGAGTCGGATCGGCCCGCGCCGGCCGGCTGCACCGGCTTCGATTCGCAGGTGGGGTTCGCGATCCGGCGCTGGTGCGCACCCGTGCTGGGGCTGGAACGGCATGCGGCGCCGGAGGAATATCTGGCGCGGCGGAGCCGGCTCGGTGCGGCGGAGGTGAACCGCAGGCTGCTGGGCGCGGCGGGCGTCGGCACCTTCCTGCTCGACACCGGGTATCAGGCCGATGACGTGCTCGGGCCGGGCGAGTTGGCCACGGCCGCCGGGTCGGTGGCCGCCGAGGTGGTCCGGCTGGAGGCGGTCGCCGAGCAGGTCGCGCTGGGCGGTGCGGGTGCGGCGGGCTTCGCTTCGGCGTACGCGATCGGGCTCGAGGCCGCGACCACCGACGCCGTCGGCCTGAAGTCGATCATGGCTTATCGGCACGGCCTCGATTTTGTCCCCGAGCGGCCCGCCGCGCGGGAGGTCAGCGAGGCCGCGGGCCGCTGGCTGCGGCGGGTCGAGGACGCGGGCACGGCCCGGCTGGACGATCCGGTTCTGCTGCGCCATGTGCTCTGGGCCGGCGTGGACAGGGGGTTGCCGATCCAGTTTCATGTCGGCTTCGGCGATCCGGACCTGGTCCTGGACCGGTGCGATCCCACCCGGATGACCGGGTTTCTGCGCGCCGTGCAGGATCGCGGCGTTGCCGTCCTGCTGCTGCATTGCTACCCCTTCCACCGCCAGGCCGGCTATCTCGCCCACGTCTTTCCGCACGTTTATCTCGACGTCGGGCTGGCGGTGAACTTCGTCGGCGCCCGGGCCGCCGCGGTGGTCGCCGAGTCGCTGGAGCTCGCGCCGTTCCACAAGGTGTTGTATTCCTCCGACGCCTTCGGCCTGGCTGAGCTGCACTATCTCGGTGCGGTGCTGTTTCGGCGGGCCGTCGACGAGGTGGCCGGGGAGTGGGTCGGCGCGGGGCTGTGGTCGAGCTCCGACGCGGAGCGGGTGGCCCGGCTGATCGGCGCCGAAAACGCCGAACGTGTCTACGGCCTGCCGTGCTGAGCAGGCGTTTCGCGGTAGGGTGGTGTCCGTGTTCGGTGCCGGAATGCCCAAGGATCCCGAGGAACAGGCCGCCCGCGCCGAGCAGGTCGCCGGAAAGCTGCGCGAGGACGGCGTACACGGCGTTGTGCTGTCCTATATCGACACTGCCGGGATCAACCGGATCAAGACCGTGCCGGTCGCGCGGCTGGCCCGCGCGGCGCGCTGGGGCGTCGGCATGTCCAAGGTGTTCGACGTTTTCCTTTCCAACGACCAGATCACCAGCACGGCGCAGCTCGGCGGCCCGGACGGCGACCTGCGCCTGGTGCCGGACCTGGACCGGCTCGTCGTGCTGGCCGCCCAGCCGGGGTGGGCCTGGGCGCCGGTCGACCGATACACCCAGGCCGGCGAGGTCTGGGGCGCCTGCCAGCGCAGCTTCGCCCGGCGGATGGTCGACACCGCCGCGGCGGCCGGGCTCACGTTCACCATGGCCATCGAGGTGGAGTGGGCGCTCGGCCGCGGCGGCGTCGACGGCTTCGTGCCGGCGTGCGGCGGGCCCGCGTACGGGATGACCCGGCTCATCGAGCTGAGTGACTACGCCCGCGATGTCCTCGCCGCCCTGGACGAGCAGGGTATTGAGGTCGACCAGTTGCATCCCGAATACGCCGACGGCCAGTTCGAAATCTCAGTGGCCGCGAAGGATCCGGTGGGCGCCGCCGACGACAGCGTCCTGGTGCGCCAGACGATCCGGGCCGTCTCCCAGCGCCACGGGCTGCAGACCTCGTTCGCGCCGTCCGTGCTGGCCGGGCACGTCGGCAACGGTGGGCACGTGCACCTGTCCGCCCGGCGCGACGGCCGCAACGTGTTCACCGGCGGCGACGGCCCGCACGGCCTGACCGCCGAGGCCGCGGCCCTCGCGGCCGGCATCCTGGAGCTGCTGCCGGCCCTGCTCGGGATCGGCGCGCCGACGGTCGCAAGCTACCTGCGGCTGGTGCCTTCGCACTGGGCCGGGGTGTTCGCCTGCTGGGGCCACGAGACCCGGGAGACCGCCCTGCGCCTGGTGACCGGCAACGCCGGCGCCGAGAGCTTCGCGGCCAACCTCGAGGTCAAATGCGTCGACCTGGCGGCGAACCCGTATCTGCTGCTGGGTGCCCTGATCGCGGCCGCGCTCGACGGGCTCCGGCACGGGCGCACGCTGCCGCCGCCGGTCACCGGTGACCCGGCCCGCTTCTCCGCGGCCGAGTTGGCAACCCACGGCATCCGCCGGCTGCCGACAACCCTGGAGGAGGCGACAGACGCGTTCGCGGCGGCCGAGCCGCTGCGCGCGGCGCTGGGCGACCTGCTGACCGACGCGGTGCTGGCCGTACGCCGCGCCGAGGCCGACCGCTTCCGCGACACCGCACCACCCGACGTGGCCGCTGCCCTGCGCTGGGTCTACTGAGCGCTGGGTCTACTGAGCTGAGCGTTCGGTCTGGATAGGTAACCGACCGCGACCGATTGATGCCAATTCTGCTATGAAATAGACCGGTTACCATCTATTGCATGCCGGTCCGTCGATCTCGATGCTTTGCTTTGCGGGTTTTCTGCGCGGCCGTCGTGTCGGCCGCGGCCGGGATCTTCGGCCTGCCTGCCCCGGCGAGCTTCGCGACCGCGGCGGCCGCTGCTGGTGGTGCCGGCGCCACGGCACCCTCCACCTTGGCCGTTGTTGCCGGTCCCGCCCTGGTCGGGGACCTGGAGGTGATGACCTTCAACCTCAGATACGGCAGTTCCCGCCGGCCGAATTCCTGGGCCCAGCGGCGCTCGGTGATGCGGGCGCTACTCACCACCGAGCGGCCGGACCTGATCGGCACCCAGGAGGGACTCTTCACCCAACTGCGGGACGTCGAGACCGACCTGGGCGCCCAATACGACTACATCGGCGTCGGTCGCGAGGGCGGCACCCACGGTGAATTCACCGCGATTTTCTACGACACCACGCGGCTGTCTCCCCAGGAGCACCGCTACTTCTGGCTTTCCGACACACCCGAGACGGTCGCCTCCAACACGTGGGGAGGCGGTTCGATCCGGATGGTCACCTGGGTCCGGTTCCTCGACCTGGTGACCGGCGGGCAGTTCTACGCCGTGAACACCCACCTGGACAACGTCAGCGAATTCGCCCGGCAACGCTCCGCGGCGCTGATCCGGGATCGGCTCGCGGCGCTGACGCCGACGCTGCCGATCGTGCTGACCGGGGACTTCAACACTCCGGCAGGGCCCTACAGCGCCGCGTACAACCTGCTGGTCAACCAGGCCGGCTATCAGGACACCTGGACGACGGCGCAGGCGCGCAACGCCGCGTACAGCACCTTCCACGACTACCTGCCCCCGCTGGCCGGCGGGCCGCGAATCGACTGGATCCTGGCCACGCCGGGCGTCGCGGTGTCCGCCTCGGTGATCAACAGGTACGGCAGCGGCGCCCAGTTCCCCAGCGATCACCTACCGGTACAGGCGCGGCTGCGACTGCCGCTGACCCCGCAGCCAATCTCGCACGCCTCGCAAGGCGCGGACAGGTAGCGAAACAGTCACCATTTCCTCCCTCGACCCGCCCGCCTCGGGTGTGGTGTTATCTCGTTCGGTCCGACCGGATGGTCGTGCGAGTGACCACATTGGAGGGTGACCAAGCGTGCGCAGGAGAACCTTGCTCCGCGGTGCTGCCGCAGTTGGCGTTTCGACGGTGGGCGGTGTTGCCTTTGGCGCGGAGCCGGCGGCCGCGGCGACCTACAACGTGATGACCACCGAGCAGAGCAGCAACCGTGTTCTGGTGTTTGCCAACGGGGACTCCAGCTGGACCGACGGCGACATCAACTGGTCCTGGTCCGCCCCGGACACCGCTAGCTGGACCAACCTCTCGGACGTGAAGCGGCGGTCCACGGCCAACTGGGGCGATGTCGTCCTGGCCGCGGCATCGGGGGACGCGCCCAACGGCGGGCGGGCCGCGATGATCGATCAGGTCAGCAAGAGCACCGTCTGGTCGGCGAATGTGCCGGGCAATCCGCACGGGGTCGAGCGGATTACCGGCCACGGCGCGATCGTGGTCGCGTCCTCCCGGGCCAGATCCTTCAGCAGCAGCTTTTCCGACGGGGGAGGGCTGAGCCTCTTCGTCCCGTCCAGCCATGGTGACAAGCCGAGCACGAGCTACGACAGCTCGATCAAGGTGGGTTTCGAAGGGGCGCACGGCGTGCTGTGGGACACCACGCACAATCTGCTGCTGGCGATCGGCAAGAACGAGTTGCGCGCCTACAGCCTCGAGTTGAACAGCAACGACATCATCACCGGCCTGAACCGGGTGGCCACGGAGACGTTCAGCGGCACGGGGCACGACCTGCAGCCCGACTACAGCTCCGGCAAACTGTTCTACACCGTGGGTGGCACGGGCGCCGACCACGGTGTGTGGCAGACCGCCCTTACCTATTACGACCCCGGCAGCACGTACGTGTTCGACTCGGCCCGGATCCACACCTGGACCTACACCAAGTCGTACAGCCGGCTGCCGGACGGGACGAGTTTCTGGGTGGACGCCCCGAGCGCTGCCGTGTGGTGGAACGACACCGTCGGCTTTTCCGGCGGCGCGGACGGTGCACGCAGCGGCGCGAAGTTCTACAAGGCCCGCTATTGGACCACGTCGTTCCTCTGAGCCATCGTCGACCGTTTCCTGGTCAATTTCGAGAACGGATTTCACTATGAACCTGTCCGCCATGCACATCCACCGGCCGAGGCGATGGTTGCTCTCGCGGGGTGCGGTCGTCGCGGCGGCGGTCGTCGCGAACACCGCGTTCGCGGTGGACGCTCCGGCGTTCGCGCTTCCGGCCGTCGACATGGAGATGGTGCTGCTCGCCGCCCAGATCGACCCGCCCAAGGCGGACACCGGGCTCACCCCGGGGGCGGCCGCGCACGTGCTGGAGGTGGAGGGTGCACTGAACGCCAAGGGGCTGCTCGCCTCGAGCGCGGTCGACGGGCACTTCGGCACCTCGACCGTCGCCGCGTACGCCGCCTGGCAGCGGTCCCTCGGCTACACCGGCATCGACGCGAACGGCATTCCGGGGCCCACCTCGCTGGCCAGCCTCGGTTCCGGCCGGTACACGGTGACCCGGGCCGTCTCCTCCGGCTCGCGCACCAGCACCTACGGCGGCAAGCAGGTCAACACCCGCACGCGCGACATGCTCGCGGCGGCCGACGCCATGCTGTCCTGGAGCTTGACGCTCGACCAGGGCTCGTACACCACGGAGGACCCCACCTCCGCCGGCACGCACGACGGCGGTGGAGTGGTCGATGTTTCGGTAGGGAGCCTGACCACGACACAGCGTTGGCAGACGGTGCGGGCGCTGCGTACGGTCGGCTTCGCCGCCTGGCTGCGCGACCCGTCCCAGGGCGATTGGCCGTACCACATTCACGCCACCGCCGTCTCCGACCCGGACCTGGCCCTGGTCGCCGCCAACCAGGTGCACGACTACTACTTCGGCAAGAACGGCCTGGCCGACCACGCCGCCGACAACACCCCGACGGCCTACCGGACGGCGTTCACCTGGTGGGAGCAGTACAGCCGAGGCTAAAGAAGGGTGCCGGGGCGGATCAGGCCGGTCTCGTAGGAGAGGATCACGGCGTGGATCCGGTCGCGTAGCTGAAGCTTGGCGAGGATCCGCTTGATGTGGGTTTTCACGGTGGATTCCTCGACGACCAGCCGGGCGGCTATCTCCGTATTGGACAGTCCGTGGGCGACCAGGGTGAGGACGTCCCGTTCCCGCGGGGTCAGGTGTTGCAGCCGCCGGAGGGCGGAGGTGTCCGGCGTCGGCTGGCCGGCGATCTGTTCGATGACGGTCTGGGTTATCTGCGGCGCGAGCAGGCCGCTGCCGCCCGCGACGGTGTGGATGCCGGCGATCAGATGCTCGGGTTGGATGCGTTTGAGCACGAACCCGGCGGCGCCGGCGCGGAGGGCGTTGAGGACGTAGTCGTCGTCCTCGAAGGTGGTCAGGATGAGGATCCGGGCGTCCGGCGCGGCGGCGACAATACGCCGGGTCGCCTCGATCCCGTCGAGGACCGGCATCCGCACGTCCATGAGCACGACGTCCGGGGCCAGCGCCATGGTCTGCTCGACCGCCTGCTTGCCGTCGGCGGCCTCGCCGACGACGGCGATCGTCTCGTCGCTGGAGAGCACGGCGCGCAGGCCGGCACGCATGAGGTCATCGTCGTCGACAACCAATACCCGGACCGGCCTGGGCGTCGTCAAATGGGGTGTCGTCATGCGGGGCCGCCGTGCGGCAGGACGGCGTGCAGCCGGAAGGTTCCCTGGGCCGGACCGGCGTCGAGGGTGCCGCCGAGCAGGGTTGCGCGTTCGCGCATGCCGATGATGCCGTGCCCGCCCCGGTCGTCGGGCGCGCCGGCCGCGGGCCGGTCCGGGTTGGTGACGTCGATCTCCACCTCGCGGTGGTGGAACCGGACGGCGACGGCCGCGGATCCGGGCCCGTGCCGGGCCGCGTTGGCGAGGGCTTCCTGCAGGATCCGGTACGCGGCCCAGGCCACGCCGCGCGGCAACGGCAACGCCGGTCCGGGCAGGTCGGCGGTGATGGCCAGCCCACCCCTGCGATGGTGCTCGACCAACTCGAGCAGGGCGCCGGGGTCGGCCGGGATGTC
>Ga0307515_10024747_pt1 | contig 10435 bp, 6 predicted proteins | sample 17_EM_MG_FD_194513 | JGI IMG/M metagenome (GOLD analysis project Ga0307515, IMG submission 194513) | Populus trichocarpa ectomycorrhiza microbial communities from riparian zone in the Pacific Northwest, United States - 17_EM | ecosystem: Host-associated > Plants > Roots > Unclassified | place...
AGGACGCCGCGTTCCGCCCGCCGTCGCGCCGCTGCAGGACCTGCAGGCTCGCGGCGAGCTCCCCCATCGGGTCGGCCGCGGCGGCGAGCCCGACGCGGATCAGGTCCTGCAACGTCAGCTCGATGCGCACGGATGGCCCCCGGGTGTCTGTCCCCCTGTATCGGCCCCCGTACCGTTCCGTTACACCGCTGACCTGCGTTTTTGCCGCTGCGGGAAATCTACTCGACGGGGCCGGAACTCCCCTGAATGATGGTTTTCAGAGGTCCGCTTTCGGGGGTTTGAGGATCTCGACGAGGGGGATTCGCCGGTTTGCTCTGCACCGGGTCCGTGGTGGCCCGGGGCTGGGTGCTGCCTGCTTTCTCCCGACGTCACCAGGTGTGAACCACGACGGGCGAACGAAAAGGGGAACGATGACGAAGATGAAGCGACTGATGGTGACGGTCGCCGCGACGGCTGGCCTGTTCGGGCTGATCGCCGTGCCGCAGGCCGGCGCGGCACCGGCCGACAGCAAGGGGGATGTGAAGGTTTCTTCGGTGGCCGGGATCCAGCTGCGGCCGTCGAAGGTCGCGGACGCGGCGAAGCAGCAGCGGTCCACCAACCGGGCCGCCGCGGACGTCGACCCGGGTCCGTACCTGCTCGTCTCCGCGCAGTCCGGGCGCTGCTGGGACGCCGACCTGAACACGATCGGTGCCAACGGCACGAAGATGCAGCTGTGGGACTGCAACAACACGGCGCCGAACCAGGCGTTCTGGCTGACCCAGAACCCGGAGGGCTTCTACCGCTTCCAGAGCTACCAGAGCGGCCGGTACCTCGACGCGGACCTGAACGCGATCGGCAAGAACGGCACCAAGGTCCAGCTCTGGGACTTCATCGCCGGTGCCAAGAACCAGTGGTGGGCGGGCACCGTCAACCCGGAGGGGTACCTGCGGCTGCAGAGCGGCGCGAGCCCCCGCTACCTGACCGCCGAGGGGTCGGCCGGGTCGAACGGCACGCGGCTGCAGCTGTGGGACTTCATCGCGGGCGGCACGTCCCAGTGGTGGTCCTGATCGGATAGTCGCTTGAGCGGAAACGCGGGTCCCGGCCGGGACCCGCGTTTCCGCGTTCAACTTAATCTTTCGTGTGAAACCGCCGAGCGGGTGGCGCGCGCCCGCACGTTCGTTGCATTCTGTGTTCAGGGGACCCGGCCGGCCAAGGGGAGGAGCCGGCCGGGTACCGCCGCGAGGCGGTTTATTTGGGGAGGGGACCCTGATGTCTGTCGATCTGTCCACCACACTGTCCTGGACCACGGCGAGCGGCGACGCCGCGACGATGCTCGGCGAACTGCAGCCGAACATCCTCAAGGCGCACGTGCGTGATCACCTTTCGGCGCTGTTCCTGACGTTCGGCGACCCGGCGGAGGCGCGGGCCTTCTGCGTCTCGGTCACCGGGAAGATGAAGTCCGCCAAGGAACATCTCGCGGAGGTCGGCGGGTTCAAGTCCGGCGGCGCAGCCGGAACGCCGTACGTCGGCGTCGGGCTCACCGCGGCGGGCTACCGCGTGCTCGGCGTCGAGAACTTCCCGCAGGACGAGGCGTTCCTGCGCGGCATGGCGGCGCCGGACACCCGGCGGAGGCTGAACGACCCGCCGCGCTCGGCCTTCGATCCGGGCTACCGCACCGTGATCCACGCCGTCGTGCTCGTCGGCGACGCCACCGACAAGGCGATGACCGCGCGGCGCAACCAAATCCTCGGCCTGCTGCCGGACTCCGTCACGGTCGCGGCGGAGGAGACCGGGCTCGGCCGGGTCAACGCGCGCGGCGAGGGCATCGAGCACTTCGGCTACGTCGACGGCCGGAGCCAGCCGTTGTTCCTGACCGAAGACGTCGACGCGGAAAAGAACAACACCGACGGCATCAATGTGTGGAACCCGGCGGCGCCGCTTTCCCAGGTATTGGTCGCCGACACCGCGGCACCGGATCCGGGTGTGCATTTCGGCAGTTACTTCGTTTTCCGAAAGCTGGAACAGAACGTGCGCCGGTTCAAGCAGGCGGAAGCGGATCTGGCCGACACGCTCGGCCTCGCCGGCGACGACCGCGAGCGGGCCGGCGCGATGATCATCGGCCGGTTCGAGGACGGCACGCCGCTGACCACCCAGCGGGAGGACGGCGCCGAAAGCCCGGTGTCGAACAACTTCACCTACGAAAGCGACCGCGCCGCGCTCAAGTGCCCGTTCCAGGCGCACATCCGCAAGACGAACCCGCGCGGCTCCGGCGGCGCCGAAGAGCCGCCCGAAGAGCGGCTGCACCTGATGGCCCGCCGGGGCGTCACGTACGGCGAGCGCCCGGACGACCCGAACGCGGACCTGCCGCCCGGGGCGCGGCCGAGCGGCGGAGTCGGGCTGCTGTTCATGGCCTTCAACTCGGTGCTGGGCAACCAGTTCGAGTTCACCCAGGCGGTCTGGGCGGACAACCCGGGCTTCCCGATCGTCGAGGGCGTCACGCCGGGCCTGGACCCGGTGATCGGCCAGGGCACGCGTGAGCCGTCCGACTACAACGTCGACTGGGGCGGCTCGGCGCGGCGCACGGCGGACCCGGTGCCGCAGTCGGTGACGCTCAAGGGCGGTGAGTACTTCTTCATGCCGTCGCTGGCGTTCCTCCGCTCGCTCTGATTCTCGCGGCGCAGGCGCGGCTCCCGGAGGTCGCACCTGCGCCGAAAATGGCCACATTTTGTCGCTTTTCGGGCCGGTTCCCCCGGCTAGAGTGGCTGCCGATGAGCTCGGACGACGAGGAACCCGCTGTGCTCTCGGCCGAGTTCGAGCGACTCTGCCGAGCCTTCGACAGCGCGGTTTCCGCCGCCGGGGACGGTGTGGCTGGAGGCCTATCGGACGTCATCGAGGTCGCCGATCGGCTGGCCAGGTACCTCGATGCGCCGGAGGACGCGTCTTCCCTCGCCTACGTCCGGTTCGTCTGCGGCGTCGCGCTCATGGACCGCTTCGACGGCCAGGACGCCGAGAGCACGGCCGGCGAGCCCGACGACCGCGACGCGGCGATCGCGGCTTTGCGAGACGCGAGGGCGTTGCTCGACACCGAGGAAACCGACGATGCCGAGAAGGCCGAGGTCTGCCTCTGGCTCGGGCTGGGGCTCGCGCACCGGTTGCTGCAGCAACCGGTCGGCGCGTCCCCCGAGGTGGACGAGGCCATCGGTGCTCTCGACGCCGGCTTGGCCGGCGCCGAGCCGGAGGACGACGTCGCCCTGACCGCCCGGTTCCGGCTCGGGATGCTACTGGCCTTCAGGTTCCTCACGGCCGGGGGTGTAGACGCGGACTTCGACCGTGCGACCGGCATGCTGACCCCGGTGTCCGACGACCCGGGGGCCGGACCAGACGCCAGGGACGCCGCACACGTGATCCTCGCCCAGCTGTCGATCTGCCAGGACGTTCCGGTGGAGTTCCGGAAGGGTCCGGCCATCACCGACGAGATGGTCGAGCACGTCCGCGGCGGTGGCCTGGGTTACCACTCCGCGGAAGCCGGGCAGACGGCGTTGCGCCACCTCGACGCAGTGTCCGGCGGCGAGGCGCTCGCGGAGCCGATCGCGATGCTGCGCCTCGCCGCCCAGCACGCCGACGGGACCGACCCGGCGACCATGGGCGCCGACAAGGTCGGCGACCTGGTGTCCCTGCTCGGCATGGTGGAGCGCGAAAGCGAGCGGGACTCCCCCGACTCGGGTGTGTTCACCACCATGCGGGTCGCCGCCGAGGCCCGGCTCGGCGAGCTCGAGGGCACGTCGGCCAGCACTGGGCCCGCGATCGACGACCTGCTCGGCGCTCTCGACCGGATCGGCGACCACCCGCTCAAGGCCCTGACACGCGACCTGCTCGGCGCGGTCATCTCGACGCCCTCCGGCGGTGTGGTGGTCCGGGGCGACCTGACCGCCCAGATCACACGGCTCGAACGAGCTCTCGAGGAGCTGGACGACCACCCGGCGCGGATCCGAACGGTCTGCGCGCTGACCATCACAGCGATCCAGCAAGCCTTCACGACGAAGCGCATCGACTCCGTCGTGCGGATCCAGGAACTGCTGGAGGCGACGCACCTCGCCAACGCGGACCGGGCCACCGAGCACGCGATCGTCGGCATGATGACCGGCTGGGTCGAAGGACTGCGCGGCGTCTTCCGCAACGACCGGCACCTCACGAGTTCGGCTATCGCGCGGATCCAGGACGCCTCGACCGGCCTGCCCGAAGGGCACGAGCTGCACAAGCTGGTGGGCCCGAACATCGCCGCCCTGCTGGCCCAGCGGTACAACATCGACCGGGTGCTCGACGACCTGACCGCGACCGAAGGGTTCAGCAAGGCGGGCGCGCAGTCGGCGACCGGGGACAAAGTCGGCGACCTGGCGGTGTGGCAGTCCAGGCTCACGGGTGTCCTGGCGAAGCTCGGACGTCCCGGGCCGCACACCCGCGAAAGCCTCGACGCCGTTTCCGCTGAGCTCGCCGAGGTGCTCCCGCTGATCCCGCCCGAGCAGTACGAGGTCTACGACTGGGGCCGGCTCCGGCCGATGATGGACATCATCCGCTCCACGCACGCCGGGCCGGTCCCCGGTTTCCCGACGTCGGGTCCCGAGCTGCGTCACTTCCTGGACAGTGTGGACGACGTCCTGGCGATGGACCGCCCGGATCTGCTCGGCGCGAACCCCGAAGCCGCGATGCTCATGCTCGGCGCGGGGATAGCGGCCCGTGACACGAAGCGGATCGACCGTGCGATCGCCGTTCTCGCGGCCGAGCTGGCCAAACCGTCGGACCTGCTGAACGAACGGTTCCTCCTGCTCAACTCCCTCGGCTTTGCGTTCCGCTCCCGCCACGCCATCACGTTGCAGCCGCGGGACCTCGACAACGCGCTGCTGCGGTACGAAGAGTGCATCCAGCTCACCCTGGACGAACCCGGCCTGTCCGACACCGCGGGCGTGTACTACCAGCTCGGCGAGACGTACTACATGCGGAACGACCGCAACCGCCGCGATCTCACCCGGGCCGCCACCGCCGGCCTCGACGGACTGCGCGCCCGCATGCGCGACGTTCTGATCCAGGCGGACGCGAGTGACGCCCTCGCGATGTCACTGCAGGCGGACGGCGAGGCGTGCGCCGTGGCGCACTGGTGCCTGGAGGGCGGCGACATCGACGCCGCGCTGCGCGCGCTGGAGCTCGGCCGGGCGATGGTCCTGCACGCCGCGACGTCCGAAGTCGACGCTCCTGCGCTCCTGCGCGCCGGCGGCCACGACGACCTGGCCGACAGGTGGGCCGCCCGCAGCGCGTCGCCGCACACGTCCGGCGACGACGCCTCGGCCGCCCTGGTGCCCGACACGCTCCGGAACGACGTCCTGCGGGCCGTCGAAGGCACCGAGACGGAACAGCGCCTGCTTTCACCGCCATCGATCAGCGACATCACCGAGGCGCTCGAGACGGCCGGCGCCGAGGCACTGGTGTACCTGGTCCCGAAGTACCAGCTGTCCAAGGGGTTCGCGATGGTGGTGACCGCCGGCGGCGGCATCCGGACCCATCCGCTGCCTCAACTGGTCGACGGCGACGGCGGTCCCGTCAAGCTCTTCGAGGACGCCCAAGCGGAGCTGCAGCGGTTCGCCGACCTCGACGACAGTTCCGGGAAGGTCGCGCTGAACCGGTGGCGACGGACGTTCGGGACGGTCAGCGAGTGGGCCTGGAGCGTCATGGAGCCGGTGCTGGCAGCGTCCCGCCCGGCCGGGCGGGACGTCCCGCGGATCGTCCTCGCCCCCGTCGGATCGCTTGGCTCGGTGCCCTGGCACGCGGCCGGACGCCGGGTCCGGGGCGGCCTCCGGTACGCCTGCCAGGACGCGGTGATCACCTACGCGGCCTCGGCCCGCCAGTTCGTCGACGCGAGCCGTCGCGGCCGCCGTGAATGGCCGGAGGCGCCGGCCATCGGCGCCGGAGCGCTGGACCTCCTGTGGAGCCGGCGAGAGGTCAAGGAGCTTCAGTACCACTACCCCGGCTCCGACATCGGGCACGGCCGGGCGCCGACGGCGGACGCGATCCGGGCCTGCCTTCCCCGAGCGGGTTCGCCCGGCGCGTCGATGCTGCACCTGAGCAGCCACGCCGAACGAGCCGACCCGCCCCTCGACTCGCACTTCAAGCTGACCGGCGGCGTCCGCCTGTCGCTGCGAGAGATCCTGGAGCAGGCGGCCCGCCGCCCGCCCACCGCGCCGGGCAGCCTGGTCGTGCTATCCGCCTGTGTCAGCGACCTGACCGGCAGCTCGCACGACGAGGCGCTCACGCTGGCCACAGCCTTCCTCGCCGGCGGCGCCGCCGGCGTGGTCGGCACGCGCTGGCCGGTGAACGATCGCGCGACGGCGTTGTTCATGGTGATGTTCCACCACTACCTCAATTCCGGTTATCCGGATCCGGCGATCGCGTTGCGCGCCACTCAGACCTGGATGCTCGACCCCCGGCGCGAACTGCCGAAAAGGATCACCGGGTTGCTGGCCGGAGAAGAAAAACGGCCAGGACTCGAAACGCCGGACGCCTGGGCGGCGTTCACCTATCAGGGCTTGTGAAGCAAATCCGGAAGGACGGCGCGCGAATGCCGGCGGAAACCACGTTCGGGATCGACCTCGGCACCACGCACTCCTGCATCGCATGGGTGGACGAGGCGGGTAAGGCGGTTGTCATCCGCAACGACCTCGGCGAGGAGACCACTCCCTCGGTCGTCTACTTCGAAGCGCCGATGAAGGTGCTGGTCGGGGCGTCCGCGAAGAATTCCGCGCTCCTCGCTCCGCAGCTGGTCGCCGCGCTGACGAAACGGCTCATCGGGACCACCGAAAGTGCCGGCACATTTCACGGAAAGGCCTATTCCCCTGAGGAGATCGGCGCGCTGATCCTGCGCGACCTCGCCCGGTTCGCCGAAGCCGAAACCGGGGTGAAGGTCGAGAACGTCGTCATCACCGTGCCGGCGTACTTCGGTGTGGCCCAGCAGCAGGCGACCCGCCGGGCCGGCGAGATCGCCGGGCTGCACGTGCTCGACGTCCTGCCCGAACCGGTCGCGGCCGCGCTGAACCACCAGGCGCCCGGCAAGGAGGCAGGCACCCGACACGTGTTCGTCTGCGACCTCGGCGGCGGTACGTTCGACACCACCGTGATCCGGTTCGACGACGAAGGAGCCGTCCAGGTCGTCTGCACACACGGCGACGGCCGCCTCGGCGGCGCGGACTGGGACGAGCGGATCCGGGACCACCTGCTCGCCTGTTTCACCCGCGAGCACCCGGACCTGGACCCGACGCGGGACGACCTGTTCCTCCAGGACGTGGCCAGGATCGCGGAGCAGCTCAAGAAGGACCTGAGCAGCCGCGAAAGCCGCACGGTCGGCCTGCGGTTCCGCAGCGCCGTCGCCCGGATCACCGTGACCCGCGCCGAACTGGAAGAACTCACCGGCGATCTGCTCGACCGCGTCGCCGACGTCGCCGGGCGGACCGTCAAGCTGGCCCGGGACCGGGGCGTCGACCGCTTCGACCACCTCGTGCTGGTGGGCGGGATGGCCAAGATGCCCGCGGTCGCCCGGCGGCTGTCCGACGAGCTGGGACTGCCGGGCCGGCTCCACGAGCCCGACCTGGCCGTCGCCAAGGGCGCGGCGATCCACGCCGCGTTCCAGCACGTCAAGCAGGGTGGGTCGGCGAGCAGCCTGGCCGACCGCTTGACGCTCGACGTCGCCGAGGTCGAAGCGATGGCCGCCCGGAAGGTGACCGCGGTGGCACCCAAGGCGTTCGGGGTGATGGCCGTGGACTCACGGGACCCGATCGCGCTGACCGACCCCTTGCGCGCCCGCAAGATGATCGTGCACCTGTTGCAGGCCAACACCACACTGCCCGCCGACACCGGTCCGTACCCGTTCGCGGTGGTGGCGGACAACCAGCGGATGGCCGAGATCGAGGTCTGGGAGCAGGCCGCCGAATACGAGTCCGACGAGCTGTCCGCCAACGTCCGGATCGGGCGCGGCATGCTGCGCAACCTGCCGGCCCGCCCGGCCGGCTCGCCGTTCAACGTCACCTTCTTCATGTCCGAGACCGGGCTCCTGACGGTCCGTGCCCTCGAACCGGCTTCCGGCGCGACGGTCAGTTTCGACCTGCAGATCGGCCGGATGGACCGGGCCGCGGTGGCCTCGGCCCGCGCGGACATCGCCGGCCACGAAGTGCGGGGCTGACGCCGCCATGGGTGTCTTCGAAGCCATCGAGGTGCTCGCCGAGGATTGGCCGGGGATCGAGCCGCTCCTCGGTGACCAGGCGGGCGAGATCCGGGCCGCGGCCGACCGCTTTCTCACCGAGCCGTCCGTCGACGGGATGATCCACGAAGCCGTCGAACTGTGCGATCTCGTCGGCGATCTGCTGCCTCCGAACCACCGGTTCCGCGACACGCTCGCCGCTGCCGGGGTGGTGCGGTTGCACAGCCCGGCCCTCGACCCGCGCTCGCGGAACAAGGTGATCCGCAGCGCCGCGTCGCTGCGCCTTTCCATCGTCGGCGCGCCGAGGCCCGAGGAGACGCATCGGCAGGCCGCCGGCTGGCTGCTCGCCGCCGACTCCCTGTCCGACAGCCAACTGCGCGCACGGGGCGCCGATCCGGCCGACCCTGATCTGCTCAGCCTCGTCACGGACGGCGGCAAGCGCCAATGGCCGGCGTTCCAGTTCGGGTCCCGTACCGACCTCGTCCGCCGGATCAACCGGATCCTGGACGTCGCGGACGATCCGTGGGGCGTCGCGGACTGGTGGCTGGGCCGGCACGCGTGGCTGGCCGGCGTGCCGGCCAGGCTGATCGGGAAGGTGACCGACCAAGTGCTGATCGACGCGGCCGAAGCCGAACGAGCGGAGGCCTGAGCGTGCCCGACTACCCGCCGCCCGCGGAGTACCGCGGCAAGCCCAATCGCTTCCTGTTGCCCGCACGCACGCCGCTGTGGCGGATCCACCCCCAAAGCGTCAAGCCGACCGACTTCACCCCGTACCGGAGCCGCCGCCGGGCCGGCGCGGGCCGGTTCGACGGGTCGCCCGCCGACCCGTACGCCGCGTACAACTCCGCCCTCGAGCCCGGCACGGCGGTCGCGAACTTCCTCCTCGAAGGGATTCCGCTGTCGGCAACGGAAGTCCGGACGGTGCGGCGCGTCGCGGTCCGCGGCCAACGGGTCAGCGCGGTGGCGACGACAGCCGAGCTCGAGCTCGTCAGCCTGTGCGACGCGGCGGATCTCGCGGCCGTCGCGCAGGACCTGTGGCTCATCGAAGCCGAGGAGTGCGACCACCCGCAGGTCCGGCTGTGGGCCGCCTGGATCAGGAGCCGCTCGGACCGGACGGACGGCTTCATCTGGCCCCCGCGGTGCCAGGCCGCCCGCCGCGCGGTGGTCCTGTTCGGCGACCGGTGCGGCCCCGCGGTCCTGGAGCCGGACCCGCTGTTCGGCCTGGACCTGGACGGCGATCTGGGCGCCCACTGGCTGAACTCGATGCTGGTCGAGTACCGGGCCCGGATCATGCCGCCCCGCAAGGAAACCTGAGCTCAGCCGGCGGCGTCCGGCCAGACGAACTCCACGTGACCGGTCGGCCGGCTGCGGTCCAGGTAGGCGGACAGCTCGTGGCCTTTCGCCAGTTCTTCGGACGTCGACTGCGGCAGCGGAAAACCCGCGGCTCGGTAGAGCCGCATGCGGTGCGTCGTGACGGTGGCGTCGAGCACTTCGCAGTACTCGGCGGCGGCCCGGCACACCTCGCGGTAGGCCCAGTGGGCCGCGGTCAAGCAGGCGAACACCCAGGCCACCCGGGCACCGGCTGTGGGCAGGAAGTAAGCCCAGGCAGTGGTGAGCACAAACCACTCCAGGGCGTGCACGCGCCGAAGAACAGCTTGGGAGAGCTGCTCGAATTCGGCCTTCTTCTCCGGCGGGGACACCTCCAGCAGCAGCCACTGGCAGCTGCTCATCCAGAGTCCGTGCCGGGAGAGAATCCGCTGTTGGGTGGCCGCGAACACGTTGGCCAGCCTGGTGGGCTCCAACGGGACGTCGGTCGGGAGCAGCAGGTAGGCGGGGTAGTTCCACGGGATGCCGTGGGGGTACCACCGGGAGCGGTGCCGCCGTCCCCTCGTCGCACGCGCCGCGTGGCGCGTCCGCGCCGTGTCCTGGCAGGCCCTGCCGAGGACCCGCCACCACCACCCACGCCCGGAGAGCGCCTCAAGGGTCCACCGCGGAAAGGACAGGATGACGGTGGAAACCACGAACACCCCACCGAAGAAGAACAGCGCGGGCACGACCGCCTGGGCCCAGTGGCCGCTCAGCACGCCGCACAGGTCGCCGCCACCACTCGCGCACGCGGGCAGCGGCTGCGGGTGACACGCCCACAGCACGACCAGTCCCACGGCCCAGAAGACCGTCGAGGCAAGGGAAACCGTCGCGATCAGGCGGCCGGCGAAC
>Ga0307515_10024748_pt1 | contig 10435 bp, 9 predicted proteins | sample 17_EM_MG_FD_194513 | JGI IMG/M metagenome (GOLD analysis project Ga0307515, IMG submission 194513) | Populus trichocarpa ectomycorrhiza microbial communities from riparian zone in the Pacific Northwest, United States - 17_EM | ecosystem: Host-associated > Plants > Roots > Unclassified | place...
GAGTATTCCGTATGTATTTATGGGAGTGAATTCGAGCTTTGAATAGCTAGGGAATTATCAGTATATCGTTGCCGTAAGTATTGGTGAGGCTTACACCAGAGGAAACGTCTTCTTCAAATATTCATGAAATTCAATGAAAACATCCCATCTCGGATCCTCTCCAACCTTGCCCATGTCATCGAAGCTCTCTGTCGGTATCTGCACAGCACCTTGCATTCTCTTCAAGCTCTCGTTGAAGAAATCATCACTGTCAATTTCGCCCCGGACTTCCGTCTCCAGTTTCTTTCGGTCGTCCGACAAGCTTTCGATTGCAGGAAACTGAGGGCATGCTGCCGTGCCAGGATGTGGGAAGACCTGAGAATCTTTGCTGCCCTTAATTGCATGAGAAATTGACAGGAAGAGAACCAGAACGAGGACCAAGATGCCTGGAATCGTAAAGTGCAGGATCCGTTTCCAGTTCCATTTTGTGCGCTGACGAGAGGAGGTCAAGGGCTCCGACTCGCCTTGGGGTAATAAAGTATAGTTCTGCGACTTGAATGCCATTACGGACGCGATTCAATTCAGTAAGAAAGCATTGTGGTTGGAGTTCGGTGATTGACAAGCTCTCGAAATCGGCGGCGCCGGCCCGCTTTTTAACCCCGCTTTCGACGTGAGGTTAACCCCCACATTTTGCTGCGAGGTCAACAATCAACTTTCAATAGTAAGCCCAGATAATTCAGCTTATATAAAAGCTGAGAACATTTCTAATTGCAAGCCGCTTCTTTTGAACAGCTGGTTTGATTTTTGAAAGCAGGATCCGCAGTCTTTCACGTGACTAAGCCCCCCTCCTTTCCTCGATCTCGCCTTCTTCAAATAACTCTAAATCCTCTCTATTCTCGTTGAAATCAAAGGGGGAAGTCTACTCCCACAGTCTATGAAATTGCATCATTCAGTTACCATTCATATCATATTCTTCACATCCCAGAATTCCGCGCCCATATCCTTCTCCCACTGCACCTTGACCGCATATGGCATCTTATACGGTGGGTACTCCGGCCATTTCTCGTTGATAAGCTTTACTAACTCATCAAATACGATTCTGTATCCCTGGGGGCTGACATGTAAACCTTAAGCATTGTCAGCAAAAGACTCTCCTTACATATCCTCCTCGAATTCCTCCAAACTCACCATCATAGGACAGCTCCTCCAGCTCCTTAGACTTCCCAAGCTCTAAAGTTCCGGGGATAGGCAATGGATCTCCAGCCTTCCACCCAGCCTTCTCCATGAAAGCAGACCAAACATCCAAGACCGGTACCCCGGCCTCTTTCCCGACTTCTTTCACAAGCTCCGCATACTCCTGCGCATCCATTGCTTTTCTGGTCGGTGGTGGGACTCCCCATTCTTCCTGAAGCTCCACCAACATAGTCTCTTCAAAGGGAGGTGGCGTGATCAAGATTATGTTAGGTGAGTGGACTGTTACCACTGGGTGATTGATGATTTCGAGAAGGTTCTTCTTGAAGCGATCTGGTGGGACGTATTGTGCCTGGATTGGGTTCTTGTTTGCATCATTTGCTCCGAACCATATCACCTTCGTCCAATATTTAGCTTATCTTGATGATTACCTTCTGACAAAAAGAGAAAATCGACATACCAGGAAACGAACAGCAACTTGCTGAGGGTGTGCCTGCGGTAGTATGTTATGCACCACTTTTAGTGCGTGGTCGGTATTATATCCGCTGGAGAGCTTTGATCAGAGAGAATTCTAGGCTTGTAGAAGGACATGCGTACGAGAACCCTCGATTCATCACATCAAACCGCCTCGAGTATGCCGAAGCCAGCTCTGCCCCCATAGCAAAGCCACGTGACTGGTCCCATGCTCCCTGGGTGATGCTATCTCCTATACGATCGTCAGAAAACATAAGCTCGAGACATTGAAAGTGACAGACCGAAAATAACGAATTGGTCCAGACAAGCCTGATAAGGTTTAGCCGTTGCTCTGGAATTTCAAGCCTTGAAGACACGCACCATCTGCTGTCCCATGGTTCCGTCCTACGTAAGAGCCTAATAAAATCAAGCTTCGATCCCTCCGACCCTAAAATGTTTTCGTCCCAAAGTACAGGAGATACCTTTGATCGGCAATCTGAGTGGGGTAGATAGCTGCTGACACGTGATGACCAATTCAGACTAGGTATTCCCTTGCATTTCCACTGTTTTCGTAAGCTTCCTGCAGCAAAAAACAACTTCAAAAACTCCTCCAATGGAAGTCGTGGCAGGACCGCAAGCGTGCATATATCCTTGCTCCACGATCCGAAAACCTGACACTTGATGGCTCGGGAGACATTACCACGAGCGACGATTTCTCGTCATTCCTGAGATCGAGCATCGATTTTGATTTGTAGTGCAGATCATGTATAAATTTCTCTTGTGTACTTTGAAGACGTTCATACTCACGCATCGTTTTTGAATTCGTCCGTTGCACCCGATGGATCAAGACAAAGTCAAAGACCTCAAGGGCGTTCTACGCAGCGATTTCCACTGGGGTTACGCAACAGCAGCAACCCAAGTCGAGGGAGGCTGGAACGCCGATGGCAAGGGCCTTTCAATCTGGGACACCTTCGCCCACACTCCTCGAAAAGTGAAAGACGGGAGCACACCCGACGATGCGGTGCTCTCATACTACAAATACAAAGAGGACGTGGCGCTCATGAAATCATACGGAGTCACTGCGTACCGATTCTCGCTATCTTGGTCACGGATCATCCCTCTCGGTGGAAAAGATGATCCTGTGAATGAGGTAGGGTTGCAATATTATGAGAATCTGGTCGACGAGTTGCTGGAGAATGGGATCACGCCGTTCGTGACGCTTTTTCATTGGGATACTCCGCAGGCACTCGAAGACCGGTATGGCGGAATGTTAAACAAGGAGATGTATACGCCTGATTTTGTGAACTATGCGAGGGTGTGCTTTGAGAGGTTGGGCGATAGAGTGAAGCATTGGATCACCTACAATGAGCCGGGTGTGTATACCTTAGCTGGGTATGCGGCGGGAGTTCATGCACCGGCCAGGTCGTCGAATCGGAAGTTGAATGCGGAGGGGGATTCTTCTACAGAACCGTTTATTGTTGGACATACGGAGCTTGTTTCGCATGCGTACGCTGTTGAGCTGTATCGAGAGAAGTTCCAGCCTCACCAGAAGGGAATGATTGGGATCACGCTTCATGGGAATTACTCGGAACCCTGGGATTCAGACGATCCTTTGGATCAAGAAGCCGCAGAACGAGCACGAGAATTCGAGATAGCATGGTACGCCGATCCTGTATACAATACTGGAGACTATCCAGCGAGCATGCGTGCCCAGCTCGGCGACCGATTGCCCCACTTCACAGCAGAAGAATCGAAACTCATCCTAGGTAGCTCTGACTTCTACGGGATGAACAGCTACACTACATTCTTCGTCAGACATCTAGATACGCCGCCAGATATCAACGACCATTCTGGAAATATCGAGAAACTGGACACGAACAAGCAAGGAGTTTCTAGAGGGCCGGAAAGTGATACATACTGGCTTCGCACCAACCCAGCCGGTTTTCGGAAATTGTTAAACTGGATTTGGAAACGATATGGTGTCCCGATTTATATCACCGAAAATGGGACGACGGCAAAAGCGGAGACAGAGCCGAGTGAGGAGGTCTTGAATGATACCTTTCGGATTGAGTTCTTTGAGGGGTATATAGGTGCGGTTGCACGTGCTGTGAAAGAGGATGGAGTAGATGTCAGGAGCTACTTTGCTTGGACGTTTACGGATAATTGGGAATGGGCTGCGGGGTATACAGATAGATTTGGGGTTACGTTTGTGGATTTTGAGTCGAAGGATAAAAAGAGATATCCGAAAAAGTCGGCCACGGTGATCAGAGAGCTGTTCCAGCATATGATTAAGAAGAAATGAGGAAAATGGGGGGCATTGAGTTGAAAATGTAGAGCATCTATTTACTAACAATGCGATGCACTCCTTTCCCTTCGAACTCCACTGGCTCTGTGGCCCTACGAAACAAGACCTTACCAGCATGTCCAAGATGTGAGTGAACGATGACCGGCTCCTTGATCACACCATCTTCCCACTCAAACTCAACTTCGAATCCACCCTTTGCACGAACTCCTTTCAACGACCCTTTATTCCAAGACTTCGGGCAAGCAGGCAAGAGTTCAATGAAACCATCATGTGACTGAATCAACATCTCGATAATACCAGCACAGCCGCCAAAATTCCCATCAATCTGGAAAGGGGGATGAGTGTCCAGCATATTGGGAAGGGTGGAGTCTTTGAGAAGTCGATTTATGTGCTCAAGGCAACCTTCCGAGTCTCCAAGTCGCGCATACAGATTGATGAGCCATGCACGACTCCACCCCGTATGCCCGCCCCCATGCTCTGCTCTCCTACGAAGCACGACTGCACTTGCGGCTGCCAGATCAGGAGTCTTGCTCTTCGTGATGCTGTTTCCTGGATGCAGACCCCAAAGATGAGAAGTGTGGCGATGGCCAGGCTCAAATTCCGTATAATCTTTTCTCCACTCTTGAAGTTGCCCAAAGGAGCCAGTGATCATTGGCGGAAGACGTTTCCTGGATTTCCCAACTGCTGGGAGTAAGTCATCGTTTACATCGAGTTCGGTGCAACTTCTCATGAAAACACTGAAGACAGCGTCAATTATCTGGATATCGATGGCCGAGCCTTCGCAAAGGACGCCTTTGGCTTTATTCTCGTCTAGGAAAGTATTCTCAGGTGATAAAGATGGGTTGGTTACAAGGTATTGTCCAGTGGAATCTTCAATCAAGAAATCGAGAAGGAATTCGACACAGCCTTTCAAGACAGGAAACATCCTTCTAAGAAACTCCTTGTGGCCGTTGAAATGGTAGCTTTCCCAGATGTGGTAGCATAGCCAGGCACCGCCAAGTGGCCAGACTAAGTAAGAATAAGTCAGTAGGAACGGCCTCGTTAAATCTATGTAGTAAGCTCACCAGTTGCAGGCATCCATCTATCCTGAGGGTCTGTATCAGCCCAGATGTCAGTATTGTGATGAGCTGCCCATCCCCGACATCCATACATGACTTTAGCAGTCTTCTTCCCTCGTTCTGCCATTCTTTCAAGCAAATTGAAGAGAGGCTGCTCGCACTCAGCCAAATTGCAGGCATTCGCGGGCCAGTAATTCATCTGAGTGTTGATGTTTATGGTGTACTTGCTCCCCCAGGCTGGCTGAAATGATGGATTCCAAATTCCCTGGAGAGTAGCTGGCAGAGCTTTGAATCCGGGTCGACTACAGGAAATCAGGAGATACCGGCCATAATTGTGGTAGAGAGCAGCCAGCCCTGGATCTGGTATTCCGAGAAGTCTTTCATCTGTCGATAGCCCATAATTATCGGGATATAAACATAGTTGCATGCGTTGGAACAATGTTTGATAGTCCTTCACATGTCTATCTCGAAGATCATCTTGTTCCAAAGCCAGCCGTACATCAGCCAACGCAGCAGACTCAGGGTCTTCATATCTGAAGGTAGTTTGAGCTGAGATAACGATCGTGCTCTTCCTTGAAGTCACCACAAGACAACCCCCAATGGCTTCGACTATACCACCATCTTGACACTGGACTTTTGCCACGCAACACAATCGGTTGCTGTCCAGACCTCCTGGTGTGGCATGCATGATAATGCCATCTTCGGTCGTTTCAACGGAGTCAACAAACTCATTGGTCTCCCATTCTACCTCGCTGACCCGAGTCATTCGAAGAGTAAACGCAGTCTCCTCCGAAGACTCGAGCTGTATGACCAAGACATTATCGGGGTGGCTGGCGAAGACTTCCCGCGTGTATTTGATGCCGCAATGCTCATACCTGACACTCGTCACGGCCGTCCGGAGGTCCAAGCCTCTGTGATAGCTCTGCACATTCACCTCTTCATGGCCAAACTCCAAAGTGAGCGTGCCGAGAGGCTCGTAATGTCGTTGACTGTGAGGTGTCGCGAAGAAAGCCTTCCGGATGAGGTCTTCCACGCCGGAATGATCGCCGGCCCGAATCAGGCCTCTGAGCCGAGGAAGATTCTTCAACGAGTCGCGTGGCGTTCGATCTTGACAACCTCCATACCACACCGAATTCTCGTTCAACTGTAGTAGTTCTGTCGTCGTGCGGCCATATACCATGGCCCCAAGCCGTCCGTTGCCAATTGGGAGACTTTGCGACCAGTCAGATGCCGGTGCTTTGAAGTGAAGCGAAGTGCTGGGCGAGGGGTCCATCGTCCAAGTCTGCAGGTGAAGCTCGGTACAAAGGGGAGCGACACAAATGCACCAATCCAGAGGCAGATATATTATCGATTCTGAGCCAGTGCTTCTGTGTAGTGGTCGATTTGGACGACGGAAGTAGTTTCAACGTCTCATCGGCTAGTGGCTGTTTATCGTCATGCCTTCATGGAAGATACGGCTAGACATTTCGAACCACAGCAGCATGATAGCCTCCCAGTTGCATACTGTAATTCATAATTCCTTGCCTTAGTTCTGCGATGCTGACAAGATCTTGAGGTTTTCTGGCTAGGGGCGGAGAGAAGTCGCTCCAAATCCACCAATCAACATCCAAGTCCGCCGGGCCCCTAAGTTTTCCAACGCCATCTTCCACTGGAAAGCTGTTGGCGCGGGGAAGTTTCCAGGGATGAACACGGGGAAAGTGGGCAGCAATCCCAGGTCCAATAGTGGATGGTAAATGGGACATATATCTGAAGCATTTTCAGGGATTGTTCCAGCTCGGCAGCGAACAATCTAAGACTGGTCAAAATATCTTCTTCTGACTTGATAACAATCTCAGCCATGGCCGACCATACTTTGGAACAAGTCTACCCAACTACAACGACGTCAAGAACACCTCAGCATATGTTGAAGAAGTGGCCATTGGGTTCATCAGAAGCCGATCACAAGGATTGACACCCTCGCTAAAGCTCCTAAAGGTCTCAGTCTTACTTTCTGAAAGCCTTTCTTACTCTTCCCCCAATTTTATTTGCGTCCCACCCTGATTTTCATTCATTATACCCATACAACTCAATTCTCTGTTTTCCCACTGAGGTTCAGCTTCAGCAACTGGTGCAAGTCGATCGGAACCCTGAACCACCCTCCTTTCCCACCACCACGAGGTCATCCAGTTGAGCAGAGGTAGCCGGAGCCCCAGGGCCCTGAGACCATTCCATCCGAATCCCAGCATAACCGAGAATACTATAAGCTGGAATCCGAGACCAGTTCCAACAATGGCAGGGTAGAACTCCCCGTTGTTGAAATTGAAGATGTTCGTCGGGTTCAATGGAACCTTAGTATTGTCGCCATGCACTGGACCTCCGCCCCAGCAATAGCAAGTATTCCAATATCCACAGCTAGAGGCGACAATCAAGCCCAGGATGGGAGCAGCGACCAGGAAATCTTTAACCAAGATGACGCACCAGAGATGTTTCCCTGATGAGAAACAGGATTGCACGGCTTTTCGCGAGAAGGTGTACGTCAAGAGTGCGCTCAAGCCCCAGTATGCAGATGCCCCAATGACAAAAAGCGAACGACAGCTGAAGTATGTAGGTCCCGCTTCAAGAACTGTGAAAGATGTTCCGAAGGCAATCACGACGGGGAGAGCGGAGATGGCAGCTAATTTCCATCCCGAGTTGCTGAGACCTTTGTTCGGACGATAAGAGTATAGAGCACCAGACCAGACCGAGACATTGACTATTGCGGGAGAACCCAAATCACCAATCGTATTACTCAACATGACAACAGACACAAGCCAAGAGAGCAGCATCGCAGTGCCAATCTTTCCCCCTGAAGGACTCGATGACGCTCCGACGGAAGGGACGAAAGCTGAAACAACCTGGAAGATGTACAACGCAACAGCAAAAACCGTCCGAAGGGTCTCGTTCTTTCTTTGCCTCAAGAGCTCGCTCGCCGTCTTTCTGACCAAAGTTATATTGATATTGGTTGGTTCTAGCTCGTCATCAGAAATGTTCTCAAATTCTCTCTGAGCTGCATAAATGACGGTGAGGCAACAGATATCCGCTTCATTGGCGAGTTTTCTTTTTCCAGCTAAGGCATAGCATCGATTCCAGCTATCGACTTTGTCCAGCAGTGACCAAGTCGAATCAATCGGGTCGCCGAGTAAGTGCAGCACGAGAAAAAATCTTTCCGTTCCGATGAGAGGAAACTGCATGTTGGAGATAAGCAGGAAGATCGGAAGAAACCAGTCCACAAGACGAGGACCTATGTCTGGGTACCATCCTGTCCCCGCCCCACATATTGTCTCGCATCCATAAAGAGTGAGAATCGGTTCGAAAATATTGACGATTGAGAAGAGTATTGATGAATTCCATCTAGTGCCATTCGTCTTATTATATTCTGCTGTGATGTACGCAGCGCACTCTGCTCTTTCAAAAGGACGACTAGCTGTGACAACGGATACATGAATTATGACAGCAAGAAGGAGAAGAAGGGCTGGAGAACTCGAGAATCGCGGCTTCAAGGTGCTGAGTCTATTTCCCATGTCTGCGACGTTGTCCTCATACTGTGTTGTAGAGCGGAGTTGCGGACAGCAAGGAAGAAAAGCAATGGTGAAAGATCCCCTTTTTATGGTCTTTGCTATAAATAGATAGCCAACAAAACCAGTTGCACTCTTATCAGGTCATTCTCAGTCTCCTGATAGACTGCATCCAAGAGCTCAAATGCATGGCAAAATCATCGGTTCTCGTCTTGTCCAATAACCTGTTCGGGCGGGCGCCTATATCAGATGTGCAAGCATGCCCGGTGAACAAATTCCGGGGTCTGATTCACTTATCTGAGAGACTTTTGCCCACTTGAATGCGCAGGAGCAAGCCTTCGAGTTTCGTGGCTTGAGTTGTGGTTGCACTGCCTCCTTTTTCAATAATTAAGCGAGGTGCAGCAGGGGGAGGGGTGGCTTTCACCTTATGTGAATGAAGTCTGTCTTGCGATAAGCTTCTTCAAAATTGAGTACTGAAGTCGTATAGTGTCTGAATCAAGATTCAACTCCCCATCCATGCTCGAGAACCCAACCCCGGCAAACCTTATCTTCTTGCACATATTTGGTGTCACGTGGACTCTCCTACCTTCCATTAGCCTTTTACACATATGCAACCACGCCCACAAGACCTAAATCCATCAACTCCATACCCAAGAACCCCAAGCGCCAACGGCCGGAGCATCGTTAGGTGTTTTCGCCGCATCGATCGAATTTTCACCCTACTCACGCCCTCCGCAAGGGGCTGCCAGCCTTGAATGTTTCTGTGGATCGAGGGAACAGATCAAACCTCCACTCGGAGATCACGCGAGTGCCGTAGAGGGAAGTCTCGAGCAGAGTGCCTCTAACCTACTTAGCTTTCTGCTGGGTCTTGGCAGCCGTACCATAACTTCACAAGGGACACTTTCGTACAGAACAAGAACATGGAAAAATACAGATGCTTTTGGCTTGTCGATATTTAACAGCCTAGGTCCGACACCCACCGTTCCAACTTACAATTGAGCAAAGGATACAAATGCACACCTGGCAGCCTAATGGGGACAAGCCGAGAACCGAGGCTGAACTGCAGATCAAGAAGGTCCCGCGCTTGCCGATGGAGCGGCCCCAGCCGATAGAACAGACTCTGTTGGTTCTTCTCCTCCCTCGGCGGTCGGTGCGGCTTTCTCGGTCTTAGCTTCAGGTTTTTGCCCATAGACAGCAATGCTGCGTGAAGGTCAGCCAAATAACCCATACTGAGGAGAGATCCAGTGCAGCTACTCACACCTCATAATACGAATGGTTCGACCGCTTCAACATCGCCGCTCTCATCTGAGCTATGAAGACTTGGATTTCTTCGTAACTCCACTGATCTGCTTAGCATTGCCCTATGACACTGAAAACAATTGGTAGCATACCCTCAAAATTGTCGTCAATATCCACAAGGCCCACCCCTCTAGCCCCTGAACACAATACAGCAGATTATACTGTCCGATCGTTTTCAACCCCTTATCGCTTGGCCAGCTCCCTACAGGAACTTTGTATCTCTTCTCAACAACATTGACAAATCCCTTTTTACGTCAGATGGTTCGCTCCAACTATGTCTGTAGACTCACCGCAGCTTCGAGGAGACTTTTAGACCGCTTACCAATCAGGAACGTCCTTCCCATTTGCTCCCCGCAATCGATGAAAGTCTTGGACCACCGCCGCATGATATGGCCCTCCCCAACGGAGTCATCGTCAGACTTGAACTCGATGTCCATGTCCACGTGCTCAATCCACCCCCCTGGCTTCGTACACCTACTCTAATCAACTTCGCTCGCCGAGAAATCTGGAAATATTCACCGGTAAATTTCACTGTAAATATACGGCCAATCCTTTATGCTTCCCATGAGACATCTCAAGTGTACGAAGTCGAAATGAGCCGGGGGGAACGTCCATTC
>Ga0307515_10024749_pt1 | contig 10435 bp, 8 predicted proteins | sample 17_EM_MG_FD_194513 | JGI IMG/M metagenome (GOLD analysis project Ga0307515, IMG submission 194513) | Populus trichocarpa ectomycorrhiza microbial communities from riparian zone in the Pacific Northwest, United States - 17_EM | ecosystem: Host-associated > Plants > Roots > Unclassified | place...
CTATACACTTTACCCGTCTCCAAGGTAGATAGACGTACCCGGACTTCCCCCGTATGAAAATCAGGATGCGTGGCACTTTTATCATCATCGATCTCACATATTCCCGAGCTATCAAAAACCCCAATAGCCAACACGGTACATGGGTCGTAAACCTTTAGCATACGTGAGAGAATCCAATATTTCAATAAACTTCCTAGTTCATTCAACACTCAATATGATGTTTGCATCTTTAACATCCATAATGAACAAACCAACACGAATTAGGTAAAGAAATATTTATTAATGATCATTAATTTGCATAAATATCAACTCTCCTCCTGGCCATACTTTCCACTTGTGCTCTTAATTTCTTTTTCCATCATCAACATGATCCCTGAAATCTATACGTAAATTAAAGAGAGAAAAAACATGGCCAGTCTAAATGTAGAGAGATCACAAGATCATCAGGAGTTAAAAGAAAAAAATAATAATTATAAAATGAAACTCAAATATAGTCTATATTGATAAGAGGTAGAAGAAGGAAAGAAGGGTATTTTTATTAAAGAGAGAAGATAAGATGAAAGAAACATCTCTCTTTCGGTACATTCTACAGTTTCTCTATAAAGAAAAATGTTAGTACTGTGGTAAAAACATAACCATTTAACATGGTCTAACGACAAATCGCAAGATTTGAACGAAGAGAATTATCAAAAAGTAAAAAAAAGTCTTCTTTTCCTTAAAAACCGTACCATGAACGATATACATGAAACATGCATCACTTACGAGGTTTGCATTGGCCTGATCCAGGAAGGTAACTGCAAGGATTAGGTCCTGATGGCTGAACGGAACGGTTACTTTGTGGAGAATACATGCTGCTTGCTCCGAATTTGGTTGCAATCACAAGAGTAACACCGGCAGCAAGGATCAGAAACAAAAATATGGTGAATTTTGACACAAGAAAGAGAGGTCTCTTGAAGATACTCATCATATATGGTTTTGAGTAGGTTTCAGAGAAGGCTATGAAATACAGAGAGAGCAAGGGTTTAATTATTATATATATGAATTTTCAATTATGCCAAGAAAAAAAACAGAGAGCCAAACCAAACTATTTATATGGGTCCCACATGTACCCAAGGGCAGTGAATGACCATAGAATTTCATAAATAGTCAAAGATGAGAACATTTGATTTGTGCAACCGAATTAAACTTGTAAGGAAATCCAGCAGTTAGTTGCATTGGAATTTCATGCATAAAGGGTTGGAAGAAAGCTTTTTTTTTTTCTTTTATGATTCCTTTCACATTAAAATTATCAAAAACATTTTTTTAACACGATATAAAATATATAATATAAACTTAAATTATAAATTTGAATCATAAAATTATAAAATAAAATATTTTAATTAAAAATTATAAAATTATAAATAAAATATTTTAGATCCAATCAAATAATATATAATAATATAATATAATTAAGATTAAAATAAAATAAACAATATAAATGTCTTTCTATTAAAACACACACACCGATTTGATTCTAGGCCAGCTGTGCTGCTGACTAATCAATTCCTACACTTCCAGAATATTAAAACCTCTATCCCAAGGAAGGAATAATTATTTCACTTTCTGACTGCCATAGATGAGAAACCCTCGTCCATTTTTCTTTTGACACACGTTGTACGTGGCGTTGTTATACCACAAGTTTACTCTTAATGGAGTATGTTAGTGGTATAACAACGCCACGTACAACGTGTGTACTGAAAATGGTATCAGAGCCTAGTTTAGGTTCAATATGATATTAGAAATATATGTTTAGATTCTGTAAAGAAACTAACATTGCAGAAATGAGTACAACTGACACTCATTTGGAAGATGAAGATTTCCAGCAAGAAGTCTTTGAAGCAGAAGGTGTCTTTGGACAAGACATAATACTTAATGATAGTCTGCTTGACCAGGTACGTAAGACTAATCTTTCTCTTACTCCTGATGAAGTATTTAAATCTTTAAGTACTGTAGAAAAAGTAAAAAATAAGTTGTTCTGTAGAAAGAACCATATAATAACATGTGTCTCCACTAGAGAATACCCTTTAGATATTAAGGATACTCGTGGACATACCGAAATTCCTTTTGTATTAAAGGAAGAAATAACTCAAAAATTATCTAAGATCCCTTCGGATATTAGAAAAACCATTAGTTATATTCATATAGGTAGCATAAAAATTATGCTAAAAGCAACTTTTAGAGAAGGTATCAATAGTCCAGTTAAAATGGCCTTATTAGATAGAAGGATGTTAAATCCTCAAGATGCTATCTTTGGAGCAGTCCAAGGAAATTTAGCATACGGTAAATTAATATTTACCTGTAGTCCTAAGATTGGTGTTCCCTTGACCACCAAAAACATAAATTCTATTCTGTGCTTTGCACATGAATTTTCTAGGACAGATCTCATGAGGGAAGGAGATATGCCATTTAGTGTGACCTATAAAATAGGTTATGCTCTTACAAATAGTCATCATTCCATGATGTTTAAATCTGGAGATCCAATCTCTATAGAAGGCGTTTTTAAAGAAATTGGACAGGTGTCCAATATTCCTTTCCAAGAGGTTCCACCTCTGCAATCCATATGGGCTATGGATTTAACTCCAAAACAATTTTTAGGTGCACAACCTACACTTCGAATTGAGCCCAGCTCTTCTCGATATACAAAAGATAAAGAGGAACCAGTCCCTATCACAAGTTGGACTTACAATCCAAATTTCTCTCGAGATACTCGAGCCCAACAAGTAGCTTTAAACAGGCTACATGGTAGACCAAATTTTGACACCAATAATGTTAATAGTGTTAGCCGTCGTATAACACAATTAAGCCATGACATAGCTTAGATGTCAGGAAGTTCATATACTGCTAGACCTCATGTCTATTACAGTAAGAAATATGTTGGTCTTAAAAACCAACAAGTTACTACCAATCCACCTATATGCATGTATAGTGGAGGTCAGGGAATACAAGGATGTATATCCCATCTTAATAATCTTAATACTGTTTCCGGTATTACTATGCTTATGGTTAATTCCATATGTTCTATGTTTGGAATTCCTTCCAAACAATTTTTCAGTGGGGAGGGAGAGGATTTTGATTCTTTCACCATTACACCACGACCCGTAAAATTTTCCCAATTTACGGACCAAGGTCTCAATAGTCTAGTCAAGACTGTTGAAAATCATACGATAGATCTCAAATTAAGATTAGCAGATCTTACAACCAAGGTAGATACCCTTGAAAAACAGTTAGGCTCCCTGCAAAACCTAGATAAGATTGTAAACAGTCTTTTACAATTAGATCCCACTAAGATAAATCTCATCTTAGAAACTGTCAAAAGTATAGATCAAAAAGTCTAAGTATGACCTCTAATCAAGGAAAAATAGACAGGCTAGAAAAAGTAATACTAGACCTAGCCGATAGCTTCAAGACTATTGAAGATAGACAGCAAGATATGATTAGACATCATATAGAAACATCAGCGGCTACAATTATAGCAGCCCTTAGAAAACATCTAGAAGAGATCGAAAAGTCTCTTTTAATAATGACAGATGCTATTAGAGCATGTGAATGTAATAAGGAAATTTTAGCCTTATTTGAAAAGCATCTAGGAAAACTACCAGAAGGAGTCCCTGTAGTTTTACCTACTGAAAGCCCTAAGACTATTCCTAGTATAGGAACAGCACGAGATACTAGGTCCCCAACAGGACATATACCATCTACAATAAATAGTTTCACATATATTCCTAAATGAAGGAATACAAGAGTGTTAAAGAACAACTCTTAGAATATTATATGGCTCAAGACCATACCCCCTACACAAATACTGTGATCAAAGTTTTAAGCTTAACAGATCCAGAAATAGAAAATACTCCACAAGAAAAGGAGTTTGAGGATATCAATATTATGGTAGCAATACCAAGGGAAGAAAACCTTCGTGTTGATATACACGATCCAACAGAATTTGAAGCTGAGTCATCAGCTCAAGGACAATCTAGGAATCCACCTAGTGGCACAACTTATGATAGACCAAGACAGTCTAGACCATCAAGGCATCACAGTGCCTCATACCAAAGTGGACCCGTTGGAGGTTCATACCAATCAGGACGAACTTCTGGATATAGAAGATTTAGAGTCCCTGAAGATTATAGACCAGATAAATCTTTTGATTTCTTTGATGTCTTAAATGTAGATTGTTTGCCTAATGAGGCAAGGAAGATTTTAATTGAAGGATGGCATAATAATATGCTTTTAATTATTCAAACAGATGATAAACTAAGTGAAGACTTTAGTTTAGCACATACCCTTATGTTACGGAAAAGTGTAGGATTAGCTCATAAGCTATTAGAAGGGTTAGATAAAGACCAGTTTATGAGAGGAACCTGTGAGGATTTCCTACAGAATGTAGTAAATTTATTTTACTCAGTCTTCATAGGAACCAACTATCTTACAGATAGTGCAAACCAAATAAGGATAGAATGTTAGCAAAAAAGACTAAGAAGATCAACCTTTGTTGTTCCGAATTCTTAGGTCCAGAAACTATGTATGGTTGTGAGACCATTCCCAAGCTTCGCAAATGGAAAAAGAAGCTTAAAAAGAAGTATAGGTTTTCCAAACCTAGAAGAAAACAATACTATAAATCTTCTCGAAGATTTAAAAAATATTATAGCCAGCCAAAATATAGGAAACGTTTCTTCAAGAAACATAAACCTCGAAATACAAAGGCCTTAAATGATGAGCCTCAAGCTCTAGGAAACAAGGACAAACCCAAATACTGTCCTCAAAAGAAAAAAGACTGCAAATGTTGGATTTGCCAAGAAGTTGGACACTATAGTTATGAATGTCCAAATACAAAAACCAATAAGACCCAAGCCCGTGTCTTAGAAGAAATTATGAGTCTAGAATATCTAGCTCCAATAGAAGATATGCTTAGTGACATAAGCAGTGACGAAGAACTCTATTTATTAGAATCCGACACAGAAGGTGATTATGAGCTCTCTAATGATGACTGCTCAACAACTTCTGATTCAGAGGATCAAGAGTAATCTTAACACTATCGACCCTGGATGGGACGATATAGAATGGTGGGACTCACTCCTACCTAAAGATAATAATGACAATTGTCATTTAGCAAAAGATCAAATCAATGCAATATGTGCAGCCGATTTTGACGACTTGTTAGAACAAGACATCTCAACTACTACTTTATGTAAAGTAGAAACAACGATAGAGGATACCACTCACCTAGAATGGATAGACCTCTCAACCACCAATATAGATGAGAATGACAATCTCAATAAAGTCTCTCGAACTCATGTAAATTCAATTTACATCAGAGGAACGTTGTCCTTTAGTGGATATAGAAAATACAATGTTGACTGTTATGTTGACACTGGTGCTAGTATGTGTTTAGGTAACAAACACATTATTCCACCAAACTTTTGGGTAAAAGCAAAAGTACCTATCTATGCTAAACTAGCAGATGATACCATCCAAGAATTCGACATAGTAGCCGAAAGAATAGATATCTTAATCCAAGATAAGATATTCACTATTCCTACTTTATATCAAACCACTAGTCGGTATGATATTTTACTAGGAAATAATTTCTGTAGGCTCTATGAACCCTTCGGTCAGTGGGGCAAAATTATTGCCTTTCATAATGATGGACAGATGGTTGTTTGTCCCAAACTCACCACTGCTTATTATCAGGGGAAACCAGGATTTTTAGAATCCAAGGCTTATGGTAGTCATACCACAGCCCCTCCTCCTGAAACGATTGCTCAAAATCTAGATTTTGATCAAAAAAATGTGGGGGAGAATATGATTATTCGCACACCTTCACCACCAACTGATTTAATGTGTAGTCTAATGAATTTGTCAACTATCGAGACTAAACTTGAAAGTGTCTGTAGTGACAACCCCTTAGATTTACGGATCTCTAAACAACATTTTAGAGCCAGTATTAGGTTAAAAGATCCTAATGCAAAGATTAAGGTTGCACCTATGCAATACACCAAAGATGATAGAGAAGAATTCTCTAAACAAATTAAAGAATTACTAGATGCTAAGTTAATACAACCTAGTAAATCCCCTCACTTTAGTCCCGCGTTTTTAGTCAATAAACACTCGGAACAAAAAAGAGGAAAAAGACGTATGGTCATCAATTACAAGAAATTAAATGACAACACTATAGGAGATGGATATCTTCTACCAAGAAAAGATGAGCTGTTAGATCAGGTTAGAGGAAAAAAGATCTTTTCCTCCTTTGATTGTAAAAGTGGATTCTGGCAGGTTTTGTTAGATGAAACATCACAGTCATTGACAGCATTCACATGTCCCCAAGGACATTTTGAATGGAAAGTAATGCCTTTCGGCTTAAAGCAAGCCCCCTCTATTTTTCAAAGGCATATGAATGAGACCTTCACGGGTCTTGAAAACTTTTGTCGTATATATGTCGACGATATTATTGTTTTCTCAGAAAACGATAAAGAACATATAGAGCATGTCTCTATGGTGCTTGACAGGTGTAAAGATATAGGAGTAATCTTATCCAAACCTAAGGCACAACTTTTTAGAGAAAAAATAGAATTCCTAGGTCTTATCATAGACAAAGGAAAGCTTCAACTACAGAAGCATATAGGAGAAAATATTACTGCCTTCAACAGTAAAATAACTGATAGAAAACAGTTACAAAGATTTTTAGGTATATTAAATTATATCTCACAATTTTGTCCTAAGGTTGCCCAGATTCGACAACCTCTTCAGGCCAAACTTAAAAAAGATGCTTTTTGGCAATGGTCAGATACTGACACCGCCTATGTTGATAAAATAAAGAAAGCAATAAAAAACCTACCACCGGTACATCACCCTGGTCCAGAAGAACCTTTAATTATTGAGACCGATGCCTCAGATAATTATTGGGGAGGAATCCTAAAATCTAAGCAATCAGATGGCTTAGAATTAATATGTGGTTATGCTAGTGGAACATTCAAACCCGCTGAGAAAAATTACCACAGTAACGAAAAGGAAATCTTGGCCCTTATAAATACCATCAAGAGGTTCCAAGTATTTCTCATCCCAGTCCAGTTTACTGCTAGGACAGACAATAAAAATGTGTTCTATTTTCTAAACACAAATATTCATGGATCCTACAAGCAAGGACGCCTGGTAAGATGGCAACTTTGGTTGTCTTATTTTAGTATAACATTTGAACATGTTTCTGGAATTAATAATGTCTTTGCAGATTTCTTAAGCAGAGAATTTGCAGAATGACCCAACATCTGCAAGATGAGCTTATGGTCATCGACCAAAAGATCAAAAGAGCTGAAAGGCTCATTGAAGAAAAACAGATGAAGATTGAACGTCTTCAAAGAAAGAAAGGTAAGCTTACTGAACAGCTTAAAAATAAAACCTTAGGTCCTGAAGGTCTCCTAGAGAGATTTTCTCAAAAGATGGCAGAAGCCAAGGATAAGAGTCGACTTCCTTCACAGGAACCTTCGACCTCCAAGGAAGATCCTAGGGATCTCCCTCAAAATATACCATCGCCCTCTGGCACGGTAAAAGATGAAGCCTCTCATGCTTCTTCTAAACATTATACCATTTTTAATGGTCCAAATGCAGGATGTTATAAAGACTGGTCAACAGTCCAAGCCTTAGTTACTGGCAAACCAGTAGCTTATAAGGGTTATCCAAATTATGGTCTTGCTCGTCAAGCCTTTTTAGATTATTGCATGAAGAACAACATTTCTCTTCATACAACCCCAACCCTTATAACTCCAGCTGATTTACTTCAGCCCAAAAATATTCCCAGCTATGCTGAGAAAGCCAAAATGCCAGCAAACCCTGTACAGGAAAGAACCTTTGCACGGTTTAATAAAATATCTGTTAAAAATCCAGATTCACATGATTTCATATCACTTGAAACCTTTATGCAGTATTTTAGACTTGCAGAAGTCTGTAATATAACTGAAGGCTGTTTTATCAGTCAAATAAATGGTCACCGATATTTTAATGCCGGTGAAGGAGCAGACCCAGGAATGGTAGCCACCCTTTTCTATTGTGGTTTATTACAAACCATATGCCCCAGTGCAAATTTGCAGGAGATCAGTAGACTTCCTCAAGGTGTCTATACTGCTGTAAAACATTATAGGACAAAAGTCCTAAAAGAACAAAACAGGAGGGTTCTCCTTACACTCAGAAGCTCATACCTTGACTGGCATGAAACTGAAGATGAGACAGATTGCCTCAAAAACTATCCAGCATACCATTTCATTAAAATTGGAATGCTCAGACAAGTTGATGTGACCCCATGCACATCCATAAAAGAAGAAGTAACCAATAACATCAACCAGTTACTTCCAAGTCTAAGAGCTCAGAGCTTAGGAAGGATTATCTCCAAAGTTCGCAAGTTCTTCAAAGATTCAATGATTAGGGTTAATTATCAAAGCCCACATTGTATTATAATATCTGATAGTTTATCAGTCATAAGTGATCAAGACTGTAGAAGACTCCAGGACTTCGAAGCACAGTTCTATGGCAATGATTTGGAGGTTTCTTACACCACCAAAAAACTATACTGTGCATACGGTTCCCGTGACCACAAATGTTCATTGTGTGTCCAAAAAGATACTCCTGACCCCATGGAGGAAGACGACAACTCAACCGATAAAGAAATGTGAGCTGTCAACAACAACGTGGACCCTACCACGATAAAAAGGAACTATGTAATAGTAAACCAACTTAGTATAAATATGTAAGAACTGAGCATTAGTTCTCAGACTTTCGCCCAACTCTAAAAACCTTTGGTTTTCTTACTATTGTAATCCTTCTTTACAATAAAATAAAAATGTTTGGTTAAGTTATTCTTAACGCTTAAAAAGTTTGCTACTTTCTTGACGAAAGTAAACGAAAAAGGATACATATCGGCTGTAAGTAGCCTAGTAGCCGTAAATCGCCTGAAGAGCACCTGAATAGCAACTAAGTCCTGTTGAAAGAGAGAATGAAGGGCATTGTTGGTGTTGGCGTAGGGGAAGCCTTGCGAAAGAACAAAGGTATGTATCCAACCCTTTATGTTTAAGATGGAAACCATCTTACAAGAGTTTATTCAAATTATAGATCATATTGATTGGTCTTGTTTAAGTTCTTTAAGAAGATGTTCTGAACTACTCAGAATTAAAATAGAACTGTTAGACAACAGTGTTCCTACATATATAGATGATGACTGGTGGAATCAACCTCATTGTATTCCTTTAAGTTATAAACTTAGAATGTTAAGAAGCATTCATAAGAAGATACTAAAATGTATCGAAGATGTTGAAACTGATAATCTTCAACATGCCCAGGATCCTGATGAAGATAGGATCACAGATTATGCTTCAGATAGTAATAGCTCATAGAAAGATATTTCCGCTTGTTGTATATCGGCTGGAAACCACTAACATACTCCATTAAGAGTAAACTTGTGGTATAACAACGCCACGTACAACGTGTGTACTGAAAATGGTATCAGCCGAACTTCTTCAACTGTATGCTGATGTTAATTGTTAGGGCTGAGACTTGAGATTCTGAGATTTGGGGAAAGTGGAAAGGCTGAAGGGGAAAAGGGGAAAGGGGTGGGTGGAGACGTGGAGTGTCGTGCGCAATGAAAACAAGAGATGGAGTCAGTAGTGAGCAGAATTTTAATTTTTTTTAGCCAACTCGTGAAATCGGTCCAGTTTTTGCCCATTTTAACGAGTTTAATCGAGTTTATACGAGTTTGATCTAATTTTTCTGATTTTCAAGTTTTTAACCTGATTTTACACATTTATCTGTTTTGATTCGTAAAATCGTAGTTTTCGAGTTTTTAATAACATTGTTTCACACCAACTGATCCACCAACAACAGGCAGGGTGATAGTTGTCTACAACAGGCACACCTGTATACAGTTAAAATTATAGCATAAAATAAGACTCTGGTTTCATTCTTCAACCATAAAATAACTAAAGTTGCAACTATATAGAAACCTGGTTTCATTCAATTCATACACATCCACATGACTCTAATACTCTAAGTTGTTGGGGATTCCGGCTCCCCATGCGCGGACCGGGAGTGTACTGATAGTTGCTCAACGGAGGGTAAAGCACACTGAGACAATGTTTTACGTGGTTCGGCAAAACCGCCTACATCCACGGGAGAGTCCATATTATCAGAGATATATAGAGAAAGGATTACAACAAATACATGGAGGAGGATCACTCAACTCCCAGCTCACTTTGGTGCTCTTACAGCTGCTGCAATGGTAGCAACCATTGCAGCTCTCTCTTTCTCTCCACTCTCTTGCACACACTCACGTTCTCACTCTCTTCAACCCTCTCAATTTGCTCTCAACAAGACATGCCTCTTTATAGGCAAATATGGTCAACATGGAGGGGCCAGTAAT
>Ga0307515_10024750_pt1 | contig 10434 bp, 17 predicted proteins | sample 17_EM_MG_FD_194513 | JGI IMG/M metagenome (GOLD analysis project Ga0307515, IMG submission 194513) | Populus trichocarpa ectomycorrhiza microbial communities from riparian zone in the Pacific Northwest, United States - 17_EM | ecosystem: Host-associated > Plants > Roots > Unclassified | place...
GTCAGGGTTCGTCCTGTGTTTGGTAACCTCATCGTGAAGCATGTTCAAGTTGTCGATCATCGCCATCGCCTTGTCCACCTCGCGCTGGTTCTCCTGGCGCTTCGTGGTGACTACCGCATCCTCGCCACCAACGAACTCGCCCAGCCTGGTGATCACGCTCTTCCACACCGCAACAGAGCGGGCGAGGTCGCCGATAGTGGCCATCATGGCGTTTGTAGCATTCTGGTAACCCATGTTGCCAAGTGCGACAATCTCCTCGCGGGGCTGACTGGCTTTCTTTCGAGACATGCCGGTGTTAGCGTACGCGGGAGGAGGGCGAGCGACGTGGGCAGCTGTGAGAAGGACGACGCGGTCGTCGTCTTTACTGAGGCGGAAGTAGAGGGCGCCGGTGCCCCCGTAGTGGGGCGTCTTGAGCGGGGCGATGGAGAGGCCGAGCGTGGCCGTGAAAGGCTTGCGGAACTCGGGGATGGGTCGAGGAGAGGGTCGAAGGGGAGGAGTTTCGGACCACCAACAGAGTGGGTCACCTCCGATTCGCGAAAAGCGACCTCAATCTCGGGGAAGCCAACTAGACTGGGGATACCCTTAATGGCGTCGGTGGCAGCGACTGCATCGTCGAAGGAGAGAGTCTTGTGCTTCACACCGATCCACATGAGTAGCCGGCAAAAAGGCGTCTTCTCACCGGCGTTGGCGAAGGTGACTGGGTCGATGGAGGTCCACTTCACGCCACGAGTGTCGAGGCAATTGTAGATGTCCGTACCGATTTTGATCCAGGAGTCCGCGATAGGATGGCCGTAGACAGGGCGCACCTCACAGATGTAGCGCTGCGCTTGTGGACCTTTGCGTTCAGGCCAGGCCGGACCCGACTTATAGATGCAGGGAGCCCCGCTGGGTAGACCAAAGAAGCTTTATAAGCGGCGGGGTAACGGTCGGTGAGACGGGACGAGTCAGAGACGACGCTTTTGCTACGAATCCACCCCATCTTTTTAGCGCTCTCCGGGCCCTGGTCCCAATTCGCTTGTAGTTTGGCGATTTCTCGGACATAAATGTCAGCTAAAACACGTGATCAGCAACGGCCTTCGTGGTCTCATCGAGACCGCGCTGGAATCGACGCATGCCACACACGCGTCCGTGGTCCTTGGCTGCTCCGCACTTGTGCACGTAGTTGACGGTGGTGTTCTTGCGTAGGACGTGACAACTGCTGACCCCGTAAACCTTGTCGCTGGGGTTACCGCCGTCGCCTTAGTTCTCGTGAAACCACAGGATGAGTGTGCCCTGGGAATCGTCCTCTCCATATATTCGGTGGTAAGAGGAATTGCGAGAAGAGCAGTGAGGAATCGGCGGACGTAGTGGGTGGCATCGGTGTTGTCGGCATGTCGCATGAGTGGGGGCACCGAAACCTCTGCGGGGTGACTTGACGGGAACATGGGTGAATCTGCCGACGGGCTTGGGGGATGGCGTAGTGAGGGAGTCGGGACGTTATACGAGTTCCGGGTGGTCACCGTCCCCAGTTATCAGGGTTCATAACCTGTTGACAACCTGGGGGAACGTAAGGCTCAGTGTTCGAGGGAAACAACTGAACTATGTACCTATAGGAACGTACTAGATACTCGATGTAAGCGATACAGTAATGTAGCAAGAAAAGTAACAGATGGGTGACTTACGGGCTCGGTGTTCGGTGAGTCTGAAAGCCTCCAGCGGAGCTTGTAATATATACAAATCGAGGCCCATGTGAAAAGGTGGGAACACGAGAAACGCGCACAGTTCGGCGCGCGGCGCAGACCAATACCTCCAACTCACTCCCTCGCTGCGAGCCGAGCATACGTGCGGACAAGAAAGACCAAAAAGAAATTAAAACACCCCGATTCCCTTAGACAAGGCAAGGTGGCGAACACGCGACAAAGACTTGGAAGATCAGCCAACATATCGGCTGTGGGGATGGAGTTGAGCATGATCCGGCCATCCCTAATCAGCTCCCGCGCATAGTGGTATTGTATGTCGATACGCTTTGACCGATCATGGAACACCGGGTTCCTCGAAAGAGCGATGCTTCCCTGATTGTCGGCATTGACGACCACTGGATTTTGCACAGAGACAGCTAGATCCTTCAAGAAATCTGCCATCCACGATTCCTTCGACGCTTGGCAGAGCGCCATATATTCGGCTCCTGTAGACGACAGAGCGACACACGATCGTTTCTTCGATTTCCAGCTAACCACACCATATCCGATCTTGATGGGGTAAGCTCCAACTGATCGGCGGTCGTCCCGATGACTACCCCGTCAGCGTCAGTGACGACACCGAGCTGCGACGTCCTACCACCCAGCGTAAGACGCCACTGCCTCGTGCCCGTAAGGTAGCGTAGGACGCGCTTGGCTGGCCGGTATAATAGGACGCCCTTTCGTAGGCGTCGAGACCGTGCTTGGAAGCAACGCCGCCTCGCTGGCGAAGGTGAGGGCAGAGAAATTCGACGTCATGGATGAGTCGCTTATGTTTGGGGAGCTGGGCAAGCGGGGCCCTTATATTGCTGGCCGTGGAGGTTCATGCATTCAAGGGCGAACGCGGAGAGCTCTGGACGGAATGTGGTAAGTGAGGTATAGACGCGGAAAGTAGTAAAAAGACTCGCTGAGCAGCTCCGGATGCTCTTTCCCCAGTTATCAGGGCTCATAACCTGTTGTTGACAGCCTAGGGGAACGTAAGGCTCGATGTTCGAGGGAAATAAATGAATTACGTACCTAGGGGAACGTACTAGATACTCGATGTAAGCCATACAGTAACGTAGCAAGAAAGGTAACAGATGGGCGACTTACGGGCTCAGTGTTCGGGGGCAAACGGCTGAGCCTGAAAGCTACCAGCGGAGTTTGTAATATATACAAATCAAGATCCCATGTGAAAAGGTGGGAACAAGAAGCGCGCACAGTTCGGCGCGCGGCGCAGACCAATAACACCCCCTCGCTGCGAGCCGAGCATACGTGCGGACAAGAAAAACCAAAAGAAAATCAGACCATCAAAGCACTCCGATTCCCTTAGACAACGCAAGGTGGCGGACACGCGACAAGGATTTGGTTAGAAGATTATCGGCTGTGGCAACGTAGTTGAGCACGATCCGGCCATCCCTAATCAGCTCCCGCGCATAGTGGTATTGTATGTCGACATGCTTTGACCGATCATGGACATCGGGTTCTTCGAAAGAGCGATGCTCCCTTGATTGTTGGCATTGACGACTAACTGCTGGACCTTGCACAGAGACACCTAGATCCCTCGCGAGTTGAGTAAAGGTCGCAAGTAGAGACGCAGATTGGTTTGGGGACGACCTCTCCATCGCGGATTTGGGTATGTAATATGATTGGTTGAAGCATTCACCACTTCAAAAGAAGGATGTAAGCGTGGATGTCACAGAATGGTTTGGTGATATCTTAGAGTATGAGCACAGGAATATGAACACTGGCGGCCATGACGAGGAAAGCGAGCAGTGGGGCGGTTGTGAAAGCACGGAAGCGGTATGAACTTGTGATATCGTCTCAAATCATCACACCTCTGAGTCAGGCCGACTTCGGAAAAAGCCGAACCTTGTTCCTCACGTCGACGTCAGCCTCGGCACCCAAAAAAGTCTCAACATCGGTGCTGGACGGTCCTTACACGCAGCAAGTTTTCGATACGATGTACCGGAGCTCAATGGACGCGTTCCGGCGCACACTCTCACATCGGCCTGTGTCGTTTGCGCTTGGTGGTAGTGTCCTCGTCGGCTACTCAGCATGGCACCTTCGACAAAACCAGGAAACTTCAATATCCGGTGTGTAGATGGTTCTTACGAGGAGTGCTGACTGAACCCTTCGTCAGAAAAATTTGAGAGTGCACGAGAAGCGGCGAGGAGGGTTGGCGACATGCCCCATGGTCAGTATTTACGTGTGACCATATTGTATGTTTACGCTAACTGTTCTAATTTTGTAGGTTCGACGCGCAGTGCACCCTCATTGTCTAACATCGTAGCGGCCTCAACACTCGAAGGTAAGCTGAATCTCTATTCTATATCACACGACCTCTACCATCCTCTAGCCAGTACAGAAGCTAAACTCGACTCAACACCCAGTCCCGACACCCAGTCCCAATCCACCAACGAATCTGAACCTCAGCCCGCGGACGCCAAAGGCGGCGCTTTCGACCCAGAAACGGGCGAGATAAACTGGGACTGCCCCTGCCTGGGCGGGATGGCGCATGGTCCCTGCGGACCAGAATTCCGCGAAGCGTTCTCGTGTTTTGTGTACTCCGAGCAAGAGCCAAAAGGAATCGACTGCGTGGAGAAGTTTAGGGGTATGCAAGACTGTTTCAGAGAGCACCCGGAGGTTTATGCTGAAGGTGCGTCCCGTGTCTGATAGGTTGAAAGTGAGGAAAATCTGATGCGTGCGAGGGTTGATAGAGCTCGCGGACGATGAGGAGGAGGTGCTAGACCCCAATGAGGGACAACCGGTACCCGGAGGTCCTGGTCCTGGTGGAGAGGACGAGAGCGAAGATGAAAATGAACGCCCCAAGGGGATGCCACCGCCGCGCGATCCGCCTACACGTGGTACTGGATTCGGACCACCCAGTGCCGAAGGGATGTCCAAGCCTGGTGACCGCCCTAGCGGAGAAAAACGTCCTGGTCCCGGCCAGGGCCCCAATTCTGATAGACCTGGATCACCACCACCGTTCCCGTCCCCACCAGAACGGGACCCTATCCTTGACCCACCTGGAGTCCCTGGGGCGACGTTACCTGGTCCTCCAGGGGTTACAAGTACATCTATATCCTCAAGGCGCTGAGTGGTTACACCGATAGTGCAGGGGGAGGTAGAGAAGGCCTTTCTTATTAGTACTTTAGTTGTTGATAGGTTGAGAACGTCCCACACTTTTTACAGCATACTCGAGCACGTTCATGTAGTCACCACTCAGTCAAGTAATGGACGTCATGAATACCTTATAGCTACGTCTGGTCTTCTCGTGTGCTTCAGAAGACAAAGCGTGCACTTCCTGGGTCTTCGCACGAGCGTGGTTCGTTATGACTGGAGTGTGCTGGTGCCAAGTGGTTAAAGGAGCAAACTTGGGTCCGCCCCTCTCACCTCTCAGCACAGGGCTTGAAGACATAGCAGCTGGCGCTCGTCAACCCTGACAATAACTACGTCAATGGCCTCCGCAGTATCGCCCTTTGCTCGCAGCGGCTTCGACGAGACGCGGATTGCGGGTCGCGAACAGACGGTGTGTCCTATTGTCATTTACCGTCGCCACTCTCACTGCTTGGCTCGCTGCTCATGGTAACCCCGGAGTCCAGATCGAGGAGATGTATAGTATTCCCGAGAGTTTTCTGGAGATTGAAGTGCGGAATCCCCAGACGCATGGTACGTTTGTCACCCTTTCCGCTCAGCGGTCTCTCGATCCGTGCGTATACTGACGAGAGTCGATTGTTCAGGGTTTGGACGGAAGATGTACACCGATTACGAAGTCGTGTGCCGCGTACGTGCCCCTCCCCCATTCTTTGCTGCGCTCGCTCTTTTGCTGACTTGGTCGGTGCTGCGGCGAATCGTTGGAACAGACGAACATCCCCGCGTTCAAACTGCGACACTCGCTCGTCCGTCGGCGCTATTCAGACTTTGAGGCCTTCCGCGATATTCTCGAGCGCGAGTCAACGCGAGTGAATATCCCCCCGCTCCCTGGCAAGGTCTTCACCAACCGCTTCTCCGACGAGGTCATCGAAGCCAGGCGCGAGGGTCTTGAGCGCTTCCTTAGCATCGTCGCAGGGCACCCTCTCCTCCAGGTGGGTTCCGGAGTTTCCTACCCTGCGGAATTGAGAGGCGCGTTGATTGACACCAGCTGTTTGATACTGCGTGTAGACTGGGAGTAAGGTTCTTTGTGCATTTCTTCAAGACCCGAGCTGGGACAAAAGCCAGTATCTGGTATGTGCACAATTGCCCGGTTGCCTCGGACGTAGGGCGGACGCTCATTCTCGATTCGCTCGCAGTAAATTACTACCCGAGGCAGGTGTGTCCCGCAAACTGAAGAAGCCGCGACCAGAGAGTGACCAAGGCTGCGCAATCTGAGGAATGGTTATCTTATGCTCTTTCTTCCTGTTTCTCTTTCCTTCTCTTCTGCGTCTCGCATTTCCAACTCTTGTTCGTATCTCTCCTCTGTTGTGCTCACCCACTTCGGTGCAAATATGCAAGTGTCTCGCTTTGTCTTTTCTTTCCACGACTTCTGGGCGTGCCTGGGCTTTAGTTAGCACTCAATCACTAAGTAGCCGAGCCCCAAGTTCTGAGCCCGCCACGAGCCTGCCATCGAGCAACAAGGGACGAAAGGACTTGGTCCTGACCTCGATTGGCATTCTGCAGGAGGTCCCCCAGATTACTACGAGAAATTCCAATCTCTACAAACCATACCAACTAGTTGAAAGAAAGGAGAAACGTGAGTTCGGACGATATGGACGCGTCGTCTCAGGTCACGCGAGAGTCCAAGGAAGACGAGGAAACGTTCAAGCGCGTGAAGCGACAAGAACTTAAAGCTTTAAATACAACTCCACACCTGGGTAAGTCGAAGTATGCTCCATGGTTTACCCTCAGGCTCTTTACCGCAAAACGCAGCACCCTCTAAGGCGTCGCTTGACTCGTCCCTTAAACGGCATACGGCACTCGTCAAGCGCGCCAAGCTGTCTATCGGTATTGAGCATCGGGATCAGCTGCTCAAGGATATCGACGGGCTCACGCTCGAGCGGTACGTTGACGAGCTTGCCACTGCAGTCATCGAGGGCGCCGCGCGTTGCAAAAACGACAAGGATGTGTGGAGTGCCACCGAGGTGTGTCCATTCCTACTTCCTCTCTTTTCGCAATCGACGACGCCAGAGGTCACTTACTTGGTTGGCCGTTCGCGATGTCCAGATTATTTCTGCCCTCCACCGACGCCTCAAGCCAGCGTTCTCACCCAAGATCGTACCGCTCTTACAGCAGGGCCTGTCCCCTCCCCCGCGTGTCGCACCCGGATCTGCTCCGCCTGTCCCTGCCGAGGTGCAGGAGAGGGAGACGGCGGCGCGGCTTGCGCGCCAGCGGCCATTGTTGCGCGTCTGTGCAGAGCTTGCTATGGTAGGCATCATTGGTGATGGGAACACAGCACGGAGCGGCGGTGAATGGATCATGAAGAGTCTTAAGGACCTGGTGAGCACATATTTTCGAGAGGGAGAATCTAGGGGTTTGACTGAATCATTGACTCTGGGCGGTAGCTTTCGCACGACCCCTCGCTGTCATCCCTACCCCTCCTCACCACGTTCCTTAGGTCGTACAGCCGACCGTACCTAGGGATTAGCTCGACCGCCGCTACGGGCCAAGTGGCGAATGCAAATGGAGACGGTTCGATCTCTGCGGATGCCCAGCAGAAAGCCACCTCTACGAATGTTGTCGTTGATGAGGACGTGGAACTCATCGAGAAGGATATCCGCGATCGGTTCAAGAAAATGTGCGAGGGGTATTTTGACAATGTGTCAAAGATTCTTGTGAAAGATCATGTAGTAGGTATTAGTCCCTTTGGTGGAAGCGAGGGTGGGCACTGATATTTTACCCTTGTAGCGTCTTCAAGAACAGGAAAGGCGAAATCATGAGGCGTATATTCGATCTGGGGAGATATTCGAAGATCGACAACAAGCTTATGAGAAGATGACCAAGGGGTACGAAAAGCTCCTCGCCTCTTGTCAAACGTAAGTGCACATTCCTACCACCACCACCCCTGGCATTTGACATTCTAACGACACCACAGTCTCTCAGAGCTCCTCCAAATCCCGATGCCCCACCTTCCCATGAACACTGCCAAGGGCGACACCATTGGCCTCTCATCGGGCAACGCCAACCGCGGAGGCGCAGAGGAGGACACCTACCTTGGCCGGGGAAGCCAGTGGGAAGACGAAGAAGAGCGCAAGTTCTATGAAGACTTGACGGACCTCAAAGACTTGCTACCCAAGAGTGTCTGCACGAACACGGAAAGTACTACAAATGCCAGCGCGAGTGGGGATGCCGGTGGTGCCGGGGATGGAGAAGCTGACGAGAGCGAGGAGACACACCTCGAGCGACTGGGAGATGTTGACGATGCCGAGGAGGAGGCAGTAGAGGAAGAGTGCGTCCACAGCGCGGGACTCAAGCTATGAGCTGACGCTGACTTTCCTTCAAGTGTGAAATCGAGTGTTGGAGCAGAGCAGACGCAAGAAACGGAGGTCGTTGCTCCTGGACCCTCGCTTGTCCTCAGCGAGATTCTGGGTCGATTGGCCGATGCGACCAATTGCACGCTCATCGACCAGGCCGCCATCGACTTCGCATACGTCAATTCTAAAGCAGCAAGGAAGCGGCTCGTCAAGGTACGCCCTTGCCCCTTTTCCCATCGTCTCGGCTTGACTGAAGGGCTTGTTGAAATAGTTCTTGATGACTTCACCATTGAAGCGTACCGACCTTTTGCCGTACTATGGACGGTTTGTTGCTACCATTAGCCAGTATAGCCCCGACTTGGGCAAGGATCTTGTCGCTGAGGTCTGTCTGCCTCTCCATTTACAATCTCTGTCAACACTCACTCGAGTAGCTAGAATCGGAATTCCGTTATCTCAACCGGAAGAAGAAGGTCGTCAAGGAGCTGGCCGCCCCGCGGGCCAAGGTACTGTCAATCCTTTCCTCTCCAATTTTGGCTGACCTCGATCTATCCGCCTAGAACATTGGGTACTTTGCCGTCCTCACCAAGTTCAAGCTTGTCCCACAGCATGTCATACTCCATATCATCAAAGTCTTTTTGGATGACTTGAGTGGGGTGAATGTAGATAATCTTGCGGCACTCCTGGAAGGGTGTGGACGGTTCTTGTTAAGGGGGGCAGAAACGACTGAGAAGATGTCCTCAATGGTGAGAGTTTCTTGGGTTTTCCGAACGAGGTGTGCTCATGAGGAGATTGGATAATAGCTCGAGGTCATGAAGCGCAAGCAGAGCGCACAGCACTTTGACCAGAGGCAGTTGCTACTTTTGGAAAACGCGTACTACCAGGTGTGTTGGGTGTGAATCGGCCAGGTCCATGGCTTACACGCTACCACCACAGTGCAACCCACCTGAACGTGACCCGGTGCAGCACAAGGAACGCAGTGTGATGGAGCAATTCATCTCTCACCTTCTATGCGACGTCCTCACTCGCAGGACGGTCGATAAGGTCCTTAAACACTTACGCAAGCTCCATTGGGACGACGCAGAAGTTTATCGCGTGCTCTTCAAGCTGTTCTCTCGACCTTGGAAAGTGGCCTACGGAAGCGTCACACTCCTTGCTATGCTCACTTACGATCTTCAACGGTACCACCCCGAATTTGCTGTCGCCGTCGTTGACCAAGTGTTGGAGAATATCCGCCGGGGGATGGAGTTGAACATTTATAGGGACAACCAGAAGCGTGTCGCAACTCTCAAGTACCTTGGGGAGTTGTATATCTACCGGATGATCAACTCGCGGGTCGTCTTCGATACACTTTGGAGTTTGGTTACTTTCGGTCATCGTGAGTTGTAATACCGTCTTCCCAGGGCTGTGCCTGATATATTGTTACCATATGATACAGATGAGGGCCGCCCGTTGCCTGGCGTCGTCTGCCCCATAGATACGCCGGACGATTTCTTCCGTATTCGACTGGTTTGCACACTCCTTGATGCGTGCGGAATGTGTTTCGATCGCGGATCACACAAGCGCAAGCTCAATCGTTTCTTGACGTTCTTCCAGGTCGGCACAAGCGTAACTCCTTTGGACATTCACTGACCGGCTTGCAGCTCTATATCTTAACGAAATCCGAGGTGCCTATGGACGTCGACTTCATGATTTCTGAGACTATCGAGGTTCGATCTCTCCACCACGGGGGTCCAACGATATTCATAACCGTATTCAGACTCTTCGCCCGAAGCTTGTTTTCGTCAAATCATTCGAGGAGGCCGCGAATATGGTCGATGAAATGTTCGAGGCCATTCGACCGGATGCGGAGGATAGCGGGGAGGATAGCGGGGATGACGATGAAAGGGGCCAGCAAGAGGAAGAGGATGGAATGGATGTTTCAGAACCGGTAGGTATTTGATCGGTTAGAACCCGACCGTTTGACTTAATGTCATGCTTTTAGGTAGATGAGCGGGCAGAATCGCCCGTAGTCCTGCTGAATGCGCAAGAAAATATGGGTCCCTCCGAGGAAGAGTTGGCCGACTTTGAAAAAGAGTTCAACAAACTCATGTCCGAGGCCGCTGCGGATGCTAAGCGCGTCGATCGCAAGGCAGCGCAGTCCGTTTGGGACTCGACAGCCCTCCCTGGAACCGGTGTTGGCAAGCGCAGAAAAGACGATCAGTCAGAGCTGAAGAATGAGGAAGACAGGAATATTATGAAGTTTACCGTACTCTCCAAGAAGGGCTACAAGAACCCCAATCGCGAGCTTGCAG
>Ga0307515_10024752_pt1 | contig 10434 bp, 7 predicted proteins | sample 17_EM_MG_FD_194513 | JGI IMG/M metagenome (GOLD analysis project Ga0307515, IMG submission 194513) | Populus trichocarpa ectomycorrhiza microbial communities from riparian zone in the Pacific Northwest, United States - 17_EM | ecosystem: Host-associated > Plants > Roots > Unclassified | place...
AGTGTTTTTGAGATTTTTTTTAAGAAAATTTATATAGCTCTTGTTTATTTTCATATGGTCTTCCCTCTCTCTCTCTCTTTTTTCTCACAAGCTTTTACTCTCGGTCTTGATAGTTTTCCTCTGATATTGTTTTTTTTTGTCCAGGAGCAATTTTGTAAGTGATAACAAACATTTGCTACTAGGACTTTCCGATGGATCTTTATACAGTATCTCCTGGAAGGGGGAGGTAATCAGATAGAATAGGCATTGATTATTATTACTCGCGATGCTTGTTTTATTTAATGTTACAAGTCCATTAACAGAGGCTGTTGAGTGAATTCTTTTTTGATTCTATCTTAATCTCATAACAGTTCTATGGAGCTTTCGAACTTGATCCCTGTTCACGTGACAGCAGCGATGCCTCTGTTTCACCTCATTCTTTAGGTAATGGTGTTGCTTCTGGAAGGGCTCCAACAGATTCGGAATCTAATCATAATATCACCAGGAAGACCGCTATTGTGCAGCTGGAGCTTTGCTTGCTGACGAGGTTGCTGTTTGTCTTGTATTCTGATGGACAACTAGTATCATGCTCTATAAGCAAGAAAGGTTTAAAGCAAGTTGAATATATCAAAGCTGAAAAAAAGTTGGGTTCTGGTGACGCTGTATGCATTTCAGTAGCTTCAGATCAACAAATCCTTGCTGTTGGTACCAGAAGAGGGGTTGTTAAGTTATATGACCTAGCAGAATCTGCATCTCTCATTCGTACTGTGTCTTTGTGTGACTGGGGGTAAGTTTTTTGCATCCTATCATTTGAGTCACTGTAGGGGTAACGTAATTCAATAGGTCAGATGTTTGTTCTGTAGACACTGAACTCAAAATTTCTGGATCTCTGAAATGATCATTTGCTTCCACATGTAAACGATATAAAATGAGGATGTTCCTTAAAAACTTATTTACCTTATCCAAGGGTTTTCAGACTAACCTCCTCACTTTTACATGATCAGCTGCTTCTGGTTTGTGACTTGAAGCTATGTCACGTGCCTCTTTTGTTTTGACTTTTAGATCACGAAGTTTGAAAGCTTCTCTGTCATGGTTTAATTATTTTGCAGCTATTCAGTGGATGATACTGGTCCTGTCAGTTGTATCGCATGGACACCTGATTATTCTGCTTTTGCTGTTGGGTGGAAGCTAAGAGGTCTTACAGTCTGGTCTGTATCTGGCTGTCGTTTGATGTCAACAATTCGTCAAATTGGTTTAAGTTCTGTATCTTCTCCAAAGGTTAAGCCAAACCAAGATCGTAAATATGAACCATTGATGAATGGCACCTCATTGATGCAGTGGGATGAATATGGTTACAGGCTTTATGTGATTGAAGAAGGATCTCTGGAAAGAGTTATTGCATTTTCATTTGGAAAATGCTGCCTTTCCAGAGGAGTTTCAGGAATGACATATGTTTGTCAAGTTATTTATGGCGAAGATCGGTTGCTTGTTGTTCAGTCCGAAGATACTGATGAACTCAAATTTTTACATCTAAACCTTCCAGTTATGTGTTCAGATAGCAAACTTAGCTGTTGATTGTTATCACCAGTTAGTTGTCTCTGTACTTTATTGAGGCTGATATGCACTTGCTTTGGCTCAGGTTTCCTATATCTCCCAAAACTGGCCAGTTCAACATGTTGCAGCTAGCAAGGATGGAATGCACTTAGCTGTTGCTGGCCTCCATGGATTGATCTTATATGATATACGGTTGAAAAAGTGGCGAGTGTTTGGAGATATTACTCAGGAACAAAAGATTCAGTGCAAAGGGTTGTTATGGCTGGGGAAGATTGTTGTTGTTTGCAACTACATTGATTCTTCTAACACGTGAGTTATCAATGTCTGTTTACATATATGCTTGGTTATTCTAACTTATAAGTTGGTATTTTTTTGTAGAAACAAAATCTGTATTTCATGTATCTATAGATCTGCAGTGGGAACAATTTGATGTAGGAAATTTTTCAGTTATTTGACTAATTTGCATCAGATGGTGCCCACTGCGTATCTATTGATTCATGAATTGTTCAATTCTAACAGTTTTTATGTTTTATAATTAGCCCCTGAATTATGATTAGGTAGATAGCTGAACCCTTCTGATTCTTTGGGTGAGAATTGGGGCTGATTTAAACAAGAAAAGAACAAAATCTGGGGATTGCAAATACTGATCTGGGGCAGGGAAGCTGGTGAATCTGGAAATTCTGATTTTCGTTTCGTTTCTTTGATATCAGAAGAATTAGGATTTATGTGGTAGGTATATAGACACAGTGCTTGAGACATTGCCTTTGGAAATAATAACTATCTGCAAGTCCATTACAAAAAACCTTAGGAAACTACTAGATTATTAGGTGTTTATGGACTCTAGATTCGTCCTTGTCATATAGGGACTTGGACTTGATACTACACAGAAAAAAATATAGAGATTATATAGATGTTCATGGACACCAGATTCTTCCTTGTCATATAAGGACTCGGACTTGATACTACACTGAAAAAAGATATATAGAGTAAAGTCAAACTGAAGAATAGTTGTTGAGAAGTCGAAGTTGCTGTGAGGTTTGCCATAACAAAGCCCCTGGATTCCACAATTGAGATGCCACTGGAGAAAGCCTTCAAAATGTTTTTTCCTATTTGTCCAACAAAGTTCCTAGGCGATGCTTGGTACTGGCCTTGCTCTTTTCTTAGTCCATTTCTCTATGGCACTTCTCATTCTTGGTTTGTGTCTTGGGTATATTTACAATTTTTTATCTTATTTGGCCCTGCAGTATTATAGTTTATTATTCAAATAATTGGTTTTTTCTGCAGGTATGAATTACTTTTTTATCCAAGATACCATCTTGACCAGAGCTCCTTGCTTTGTCGAAAGCCATTGCTTGCTAAACCAATGGTGATGGATGTCTATCAAGACCATATACTTGTCACCTATCGCCCATTTGATGTCCACATATTCCATGTGAGACTGTTAGGTGAACTGACTCCTTCTAGCACTCCAGATTTGCAGGTAAATGAATATTTTCCAGCTTCTTTTTATTAGACATCGTAATTGTTATATATATGAATATTTTGATATCCGTGTGCTCTTGAAGTTTAATTTTGCTCTCTGAATGAGAGTTTCTTAATGAAACCTTATCCTTCATACATTTAAGTGATAAAATGACAAACAGCTTTCTACAGTACGAGAACTTTCTATCATGACTGCAAAGAGCCATCCCGCAGCTATGCGTTTCATCCCTGAACAGCTTCAAAGAGAGTTGGCCTCAAACAATCATATTTCATCTTCAGATTTGATGGACAGAGAGCCTGCAAGGTATTCATCTTTGCAAATATTGATGAAATTTTTTTGTGTACCAATTGTCTCTGAATGGCTGCCCGCTTTACTAGATGTTTGATATTGAGAACAAATGGGGAACTTTCGCTTTTGGATTTGGATGATGGACGTGAGAGAGAGCTCACCGACTCTGTTGAATTATTTTGGGTTACATGTGGTCAATCAGAGGAGAAGACAAGTCTAATTGAGGAAGTCTCTTGGCTGGATTATGGCCATCGAGGCATGCAAGTAATTTAGTGCTAAACTCTATAATCTATTTTCATGTACTACTAGCTATAATTAGCTTCTATTATTGGCCACCTCTAGTGTTTGTCTACTGTACTCACCTGTAGATCTTATTGGAAGCTTTCTTTTACAGGTTTGGTATCCATCTGCAGGTGCTGATCCTTTTATGCAGGAAGACTTTTCGCAGGTATGTATGTAATCAGTAACATCAAGGCTCTCTATACTGTGGTATTTGGCAAATGGAACGGGACCTGTGAATTTTGTTTACTAGATGCAAATTCATTTCTTTTTTGTTGCAAAATTTCTAAGTTGAATAGATAGAAAAAGGAACTTGCTGGTGTAATCCTCAAGTTAAATTTTAATCACTGTAGATTAGCTTTGATTGAGTTAGTCAGTATAATGGACTTGGCTTTCTTCAAATTCTGGTTTGACTGCAATATTATCATTATGGTTATTTGTCTTTATTTATAAGGAATCTATATCCTTTTCTGTCTTTCATTATTTGATGCTACATGTATTTGATTTAGCTTATTTTGTATTCCATCCATCTATATCAGTTGTGTTTGTGTGTATGTATATATATTAACAGTCCTTTTGGTTTTCAGTGATTCGACTCTGGTTCTTGATTGCTGTATCCTGAATAGGCCTAAATTGACATTTTATGATATATTTTTTAGTTGGATCCAGAGCTGGAATTTGATCGTGAAGCGTACCCTCTAGGGCTTCTTCCAAATGCCGGGGTTGTTGTTTGTGTCTCCCAGAGAATGTCCTTTTCAGCTTGCACTGAATTTCCATGTTTTGAGCCATCTTCTCAAGCTCAAACTATATTGCATTGCTTACTCAGACACCTTCTTCAGGTATCACTACATTTTTACTCTTTTATTGCTACTTCTCTTTTCTTTACCTTATGATTTTTACTTGGGTGGTGTTTAGTACTAGGTTAAAAAAAGGGGGTGAATTATTAAAAGAGTAATTTTTAAGGACGTAAAAGTTAGTTTTGCAGGATGTTTAGCGTGTTAGAAAGAGAGAGAACATAGTTAAATTATCAGTAATGGTTGGTGAGAGAGATAAAAAATTATTTGGTGTGTATTTTGAGACAAAAAGGAGACACAGAAAATATTGCTTTGAGGTTAAATTTTACCCTCCAAAAACACCAATTTGGGGGGTAATCATTACATTACCCCCTAGAAATAAGAAGTTTGCTTCGGTTCATGTGAAACATAATTTCTGTGTATGAATCATCAATTTATATGACATGAGCTTTTGTCAATCAACTAAGCAGTTAGGCTGTGAGGTGGGCAATTGTCAAGCCAGCATCCGGATACTTCTCTGGTTTTGGCTGTCAGTACTTTACTTCTGCAGTGTTACTTTCACTTTGGAGATAGAAATAAATTGGCCCTGAGGATGAAAGTGTATTTTTTTCATGTGAAAAGTTTTAGATATCACAGATTCACTGCTCACTGATAATGTGAGCAAATAAAATGCTTTTTCCAATCTAAAAAAATGCTGGTCCTGTTTTGAAACAAATCAGTTGCTGAAGCTGAATGCTCATGTTCCTTGCTAGCTTTAAGGCTTACTTTACTAATTCCTTCTGTTTCTCTGTCTGCCAGAGGGACAAAAAAGAGGAGGCTTTACGGTTAGCACAATTATCTGCAGAAAAGCCTCACTTTTCCCATTGCCTGGAGTGGCTTCTTTTTACTGTATTTGATGCAGAGATTTCAAGGTATGTGTATTTCGTGAAGAGAGATTGAATCATGTCATGTATGATAATTAGAAGATCGATACTTAGAATTGTTATCTGGAAGGCAGATATTACTGAAATATGCAATATGTCTATATGTTTTGATTTAAACAATCAGTATGAACTCTGTTATTGACTTTCTAATTTAAATTACTTCCTTGCAGGCAAAATGCAAACAAGAACCAGATATCAGTCCCTCAACATGCTGGCAACCGCTCTCTTTTGGAGAAGACTTGTGATTTGATCAGAAATTTCTCCGAGTATTTTGATGTAGTTGTGAGTGTTGCAAGAAAAACTGATGGTCGACACTGGGCAGATTTATTTTCTGCTGCTGGAAGATCAACAGAGTAATACTTCTGCTCCTTAAAGAGATACCTTTTTTGAGTTTTACCTTACTTTTGTATGGTAATTCTCAAAGATATTTAGACAGGAACATTGTGCATTGAAGAAGGCTGGTATTTACACATTCACCAGTATTTGAAGTGTGGCTTTGAAGTCCTTTTTTTCTGTTGTTGCTTTCTTCTAGATTTTGGACAGTTTTGTAGGTACTAGATAGACATGGTTAGGTATTTGCATGCAAGGTCTCTGCCCTTTTTAGCGCATAGTTTGGCCTTGGCAAGAAAAGATAATTTATTTCCTAATATTGTTCTAACACCATCATGCCTTCATGTTTACCGCATCCTTTTATTCTTCATTTGCTACACATTATTCTTTGTTGATTATTTGATATGATTAGGGAAGAGCAACGTTCTCATTCAGGGAAAGGTTTAGCCCTTCCGCTACCAATCAGGCTATTCATTGGGTTTTACTATCACACATTATTATTTCTACACATTATAAAGTTATGAAAATAGGGGAGCTAAATGTTTTGACTTTTGATGTTAGTGCATGGTAAGTGTAGAAATAAGGATTCCTTCCATTTTACCCCATCAGCCTGGGAGAAATTGCAATCTTGATAGCTTTTTTAGTTTCATTCATGAGTTTGAAAGTTAAAATGATGGGTTTCTCTCTCTTATTTTACCCTATTTTGCTTTGGGGTAGACAATACTGGTACTTTTTTATATTAGTACTTTTTTCATTGTTTGTATGTTTAAGGTTGTTTGAAGAATGCTTCCAACAGAGATGGTACCGCACTGCAGCTTGCTATATACTTGTAAGAATTGCTGTTTTCTCTTTTGAACATTTATTGTTGTTAAGTCCTTTTTTTGCTAGTATTATTTAATTTTTTTTATGCATAGCTCTTGAATATAAGAATTTTTTATTTAATTTTCTTTCCTCTTCTCATTTCAAGTTTTAGCCAAGAAAGACAAATTCTGATCAACTGACTGTAAACTTAAGTATAGTTCTATGCTGTCACTTTTAAACAACACATACAGTTGTATTTTTTGATTAGATATGGTTTTTTTTATGGTGATGAATAATACTAGAGATACTAGAACTTTTGCAAACATATTCTTTTTACTAAATAATGTGGTGGTTGATGGTAGGTTCTAACCGTGTTATATTAATTTGATTAATTCTGTAATAGCAAGTATATCATTAAATGCTTAAAGTCACACCACTGTGATTTAAATCCTTTCCTGTATCATGGATGCTATGTGTGTTTGTAAAAAGTGTTAGTATCCCTAGCATTACTCAGTGGTAATGCTCAATGCTTTAAATTGTTTTAACTGAATGGTTGTATTCTTAAAATATCATGTGTTTATTTACTGAGGGATTGTGATGGTTGGGAAGACAGGTATTCTAATCTTTTCACGAGAGTCACCATGATATTAAAAAGGAAAAAAAGAAGCTTATCCATTCTCAAGAGGCCATAATTTATGAATGAGATTCAAGAGCTGCATTCTGCTTTTTATGCATGCAAATTAGTAACAAATGCATTGTAGTCAAAATTGTGTTTGATTAAGTCATTTCTTTTTGCAAATGTTACAGGTGATTGCGAAACTTGAAGGTCCCGCAGTCAGCCAATACTGTGCTTTACGGTTATTGCAGGTAGGCAAATGCTAGTAGTTTACAGTAGCTGCTTTTTCCTCTTTCTTTTTGGTTTTCTCTATGTTACATCTTTGACAAGGTTTTCCAACCTTATGCAGGCAACACTCGATGAATCTTTATATGAGCTTGCTGGAGAACTGGTATTACTCTGGGCATGATTATTCTTCAACATATGTTACCTAAACTAGTACATTTATTTCCTTTTGTTTTGCTGTCATTATCAGGTGCGCTTCCTGCTCAGGTCTGGAAAGGAATATGACCAGACACCACCTGATTCAGATAGACTATCTCCCAGATTTTTGGGTTATTTTCTTTTCCGTTCCAGTTACAAGAAGCCATCATTGGACAAGAGGTTGATATATTCACCTTGTTCTCGTTTGCATTTCTCAGACCCTTGCAATAGTTTCCAAAAGTTACTAATTAATCAGGTGCCTTTTCTTTGGAGCAGTACTTCCTTCAAAGAGCAAAGTGCTCATGTTGCTTCTGTGAAGAACATTTTAGAAAGCCATGCTAGTTATTTGATGTCAGGGAAAGAGCTTTCGAAGCTTGTGGCTTTTGTAAAAGGCACCCAGTTTGATTTAGTGGTAAGCAAAACCTACAGTTTTCTTGAAGGATGATCTGCTTTTTGTACAGTATTTGAGATGGTGAATTAATTGCAGGAATACCTTCAACGAGAAAGATACGGTAGTGCTCGCTTAGAGAATTTTGCATCAGGACTGGAACTAATTGGGCAGAAGGTGAACAATTTAAAATTCTTCACTGCTCAACTTTCTTTCTTTTAGACAAGCTGCATATAGACTGCATAGCATGACTTTCTCTTTCTCTCATCTCTTCTTTCTGGGGGAAAAAATTAGAAATGGCATACTGGGACTCCTATATAACCTCTTGCCTTGTTGCTCATTTTATGTGTAAGTTTAAATAACTTTTTAGAGCCATTTTGTGGTATACCAGTGGTATTCTTTGTTTTAATCACAATATTCTTAGCTTGTAACAAAATATTTGAAATCAAAATTCTTGTACATGTACTAAGGAGACATATCACATATCTTACACCAGTAGTGATATCATTATCATATTTTCTATATTGCCTGAAGCAATACCAAGCCATAGTCAATATTTTGATCATTATTACTTGAAAATTTTCTTTGCGTTTTATTTAATCCTCAGAACCTATATTGTATGTTTCCAGCTTCAAATGGGTACATTGCAAAGCCGGTTGGATGCGGAGTTTCTATTGGCTCATATGTGTTCCGTCAAGTTCAAGGAATGGATAGTTGTTCTTGCCACACTCCTAAGACGGACTGAGGTATAATCAGCTTTATTTATGTATAGTACTTTGGCATTTATTGTAGTCTCATGAGTATGCCAGCTTGCTCTGTATTGTTTGTCTTTCCTTCCATCTTTAGGCGAATCCTTTAACTCTGCAAACTTCTTTGAGGTCTGATTTGTGTGGTTTATGCTTGAAGCTTATAACTTCTCTTTCTGGGGTACAATATCTTTGTAATCCTAGTTGTGCGTTAGAAGTTTTGAACTTCCTTTCTTGTGATGTGGTACTTATAATTAATTAGGGAACTGATGAGACGCATTACTGCACTAGCAGGGCATTTTTCCGTTCGATTGACCGGGTTAAGCTGCTGCCAATTATTTGCTCTTTATGCACATGCTCATGATATCTGTTAAGATTGTTTCATCTAGGCCTTGTTCTTGTAACTTGATTGCCCTTTCCTCAACCTCCCTCCCTCCCCACCACCAATAACTGCACATGTAGAGAGGCATAGCTGCCACTTGTAATTTCATTAAATAAGCAGGTGCACAGATACCCATGCGGTCTGATGCCAAGTTTGGCACGTGGCTTGCCGTCCAAGCTAATTCATTGTGTGATGCTTTTCAATAGGTTCTTTTTGATCTTTTCCAGCGTGATATGAGGTTGTGGAAAGCATATAGCGTCACCCTTCAGGTAACTATCTTTTAGAGCATTGCTGATTAATGAAAACAATAATGTTGTTTTTATGGAGTCTCACCCTGCCTTATTGATTTGTTCTCCAGTCGCACCCTGCATTTTCCGAATACCATGATCTGCTTGAAGGCTTAGAAGAGAGACTTTCATCTGTCGCAGACTCGCAAGAGAAATGAGGACGGGTCTGGGTCTCTAGCCAGGTGTCTCATAAAAAAAGAAGAAGCATGGTTGATAGGTTATTGAGCCTCACTTTCCAGTCATGCCATGTTGCAGTAGATGAGCACTTGTATAGTTATTTGACCAAGAGATGAGAACATGTGCACATGATGTTAAGGATGGCCGTTTCATCGTATTATTGATCACGCATCTCGTTGAAATCTCAAAATCTTTATTGTAGATATGAGAGGTTAGAACTACTAAGGGAGTTAGTTCCTCTTCATTTTTTCACCTGTGTATAATCATTTTTACTGCTGTATAACATCTAAATAAAAGGAATGCTTTTCCCGCTGCATTTGGTTACTGCTAGGCCTTCCATGTTCTAACTAATGTGGTCTGAGCTATGGTTTTGCCTTCCACTTGAACCTATCCTGACTGGATCATTTATTTCATTTCCCCCCCGGGAGCCTTCCAGGAAGAGGGAAAAGAATAATAGCAATTTACGACCAGGCTAATTTTTTTTTTTTTAATAATTATGAGTGTCTGGATCAGTTTATGTATATCTCAATTAATTTTTCAAGATTCTGAAATTAATGATCAGGTAAGCTTCTGATACTAGTAATGTATGAGATGTTTTAGGAGCAAATTTACACCCCTTAAAATTAGGTAAGAACCCCTCGAAATTAGTTAAAAATACTTTTAATGGAACGGTTTTTGCGTTGCTTGTAGATTTTATTTCATTTAGCACCAACCTGTGCCCCATCCACATGCCCAAAAAAAAATAAAAAAAATAAATAAATAATAATAATAATAATAATAATAGCAGCAGCAGCAGCAATGGTGATGATTAAGTTGTTCTTTTTTTAATCATAAAAAAACTTAAAATTAACTAATCCCCCTACCATTACCGAAGACATTACTTTCCTAAACATCTCCACATGTATTTTTTAGGCAATGAGATGGAACTCCGCACGCTAGATAATTGAAGATCATCGGCTACTAACACATCGATTTTATTCTTTT
>Ga0307515_10024753_pt1 | contig 10434 bp, 3 predicted proteins | sample 17_EM_MG_FD_194513 | JGI IMG/M metagenome (GOLD analysis project Ga0307515, IMG submission 194513) | Populus trichocarpa ectomycorrhiza microbial communities from riparian zone in the Pacific Northwest, United States - 17_EM | ecosystem: Host-associated > Plants > Roots > Unclassified | place...
CTAGGAGAGTTAGTTATAATAACTGGAGACGCTTTATTTATAAACTTACTAAGGACTAATTAAAGCCCTATAATAAAGGACTTTGGATCCTATTAAAATAAAGCAGAAAAGCAAGTGTAGCAAAGGCGGACCCCCATTTACTAGACCTCAAGAGGTCTATTAAGGACCCCTTAACAGATAACAACACCATAAAAGCAGACATCCTTATAACTAAATTCTTTCCTAAGACTGGAACAGCAGATCTTAGCAATATTAAGCTAGAGGCAATAATAGAACAAAGGGCACTTAATATTAGCCCTACCATCTTAATAGAAGAAATTAGTAAGCTAATTAGGAGCCTTCCAAATAGTAAAGCCCTAGGGCCAGACGGTATACCAAATAAGGTCCTTAAAATGGTTACCCCAGTTATTATAAAAGACCTAACAGAAGTAGCCAGTTACTACTTTACTAACGGAACAATACCGGAAAGCCTTAAAAAATCCATAACAGTGGTCTTACGCAAAAAAGGAAAGAAAGACTATTCTCTCCCAGGCAGCTATAGACCAATTGCCCTCAAAAATACGCTAGCAAAAGTCCTAGAGAAGTATGTAGCCAATATTATATTAAAGGCAGCGGAAGAGCATAGGTTACTCCCCTGGAACTAGATAGGAGCAAGACGCAAGCGATTAACGCTGTTAGCGGTAGAACTACTTAGCTCCTACGTACAGATAGCGTGGCGAACGCGCCGTGGGTACGTGGTGTTAATGCTAAGCTTAGACTTAGCAGGGGCGTTTAACAATATTTCCCACAAAAGGCTCCTCTATATCCTAAAAAGAAAAGGCTTTCTAAAGTGGCTTATAGACTTTATATAAAGCTTCCTAATAGCACGCAAGACCCGCATTAAGTTCACAGGATATAAGAGTAACTAGATCCAAATACAAACAGGCATCCCCTAGGGGTCTCCCTTATCGCCAATTCTATTCCTCTTCTTTATATCAAACCTATTAGAGAAATTCCAAAGCCCTAACAGCAGCACGCTAGGGTTTAGCTTTGTAAACGACACAAACCTTATTACCTAGGGAGACTCCACAGCAGAGAACTGTAGACAATTAAAGGCCGCTTATAACTACTGTGCTGCATAGGCTAACCGACACAGCGCGACGTTCGCCCCTAAAAAGTACCAACTTATGCACTTTACAAGGCGACGGCGCCACGCCACTACAGACCTTTCGTCCACTGTGCGCATCGCCGGCTGCGAGACAGCTCCCTAGAAAACTAGCATACAAATCCTAGGGATTTAGGTAAACCTTAAGCTCTAGTGGAAAGAACAGATTAAGAAGGCGGTAAGTAAGGGCTCAGCAGCCTTTAAAGCGATGTTAAGGATCACGATATCTACATGGGGCCCATTAATGCGCCGCTCGCGCCTTCTATACACGGCCACTATCTAACTAGCAATACTATATAGCGCCCAAGTGTAGGAAGTGCGGGACAACGGCGGAACGCCAGCGAAAAGCCTACTTAAACCGCTATAGAAGATCTAGAATAAATGTCTCCGTAGGGTTATAGGAGCATACCGGCGAACACTAATAGCTATAATGGAGAAGGAAGCGGCCATTCCCCTAATCTAGCTCCATATTAATATAATAGCCCTCTAAAGAGCCGCCAAGACGGCTCCTAATAGGGTAGAAAAGGAAACAGCAGAGGTACTCAATGGTATCTGGAAAATATTAGTAAAGCGCAGGTAAAAAGCAAAACGGCCACTAGTACCTTTAGAAGCGCTCAGAGACCGCGTAAGGGATCGTAAGAACAAGATATAGGGCTTCCTCGCACACTAGAAGGACTATATAGAGCGGAGAGCTGCAATAAACCCCCGTAGGTATAGCCAGCAGAACGCTGGCAGAGCGCAGATAGAGCGCCGCTACCGCATAGGAGGTCACCAGCACCGCTAGCGAGCGACCACCCTCATCGCGAAATGGGCGGACCTAGAATAGCGCCAACGGTGGTAAGCGAAGGCTAAAGATCGCACAGAAACTACGTGGAGGACCCCGTAGGGGAAACCTATAATCCCGCTATATAAAGGCTTAACAAAAGTAGAGGCTACAGCACTATTTCTTCTTCATACAGAAGTAATAGGGTTTAATATATAGCTTGCATCCATTAGAGTACCAGAGATTCTCCCGCGGTGTAAATATAGCTGGATAAGGCAGATAGTACACTATATACTATTTCAGTGTCCACAATACTAAAGGGTAGACTTTATAGCATAATGCACTTCTAAATGTCTTTAAGACGTCCTAAGCGACAAAAGAAGTGCCTAAGCGGCTGCAAAATGGCTGGTGTAGTTAGGTGCCTTAACCCAGTTCCGGGCTATAAAGGAAATAGATACAGAGGATATAAGTAGATACCAGCCCTTTCAAAGCCTAGAGGATTGGTAAAAGGACTAGCAAAAGGACTAGCAAAAGGACTGGTAAAAGGACTGGTAAAAGGACTAGCAAAAAGGATAAGGGCAAAAGGATAAGGAAAGAAGGGGCAGTGTGAGATTATCCGCGAAGCGCGGTCAATTGGCTTAATACGCAGACTTGGTGCTAGGTAGAAGGCGAGTCGCCGGCGCCCCGATATCGAAACGCTATCGTCTCTCCAGCACGGCCCGCGACTGGGTTTTCTCTAAGATAGAGTTTTTCCTATAGAAGGTATTAGCCTGCGTGGACCCACTAGGGGGACTGGGACGGGCGGTAAATTGAATTTATTATTATTAATAGGAATCCTATTATAGTTATATCTAGACGGCGAATAGTACTCTATAGCTTTCTTCTTAAAGATAATAAACCCGGCTAAGTATAACTATAAAGTACACAATAAAAAAATACTAGTTATTATTTAATTACTTTCCTAATAGTGCGTAGAGCTTAAAGGTATAAACTCCTGGATTAAGATATATATAGATTATAAAGCCCTAAAGTACTTTATAACTATAAAGTAGCTTACTAAATAATAAGCCTATTAGGCTAAAATACTCTCCTAATTTTTTTATATAATTATATATTATTCTAGTAAGTAAAACTTAAAAGCTAATATTCTAACCTAAAGAGAATAAGATATAGGACCCTAGAATAAGCTAAAGACCTAATATTAGACGCGCGCCCTTTTTTATCTAAAATAGCTTAACCTACAGATCCTTAAGGAGCTAGACTTCTAGTAAAATAAGCTAACACTAATAGAGGAGTCCTTAGATAAGCTAATAGGGCTAATTAACCGCCTCCTAACTGCAAACCGTATAGTTAATACCCTAAGGGCCCTCCGCGAATAAGCTGTAAAAAGAGACCCCAATTTTAAGATAGAGGAAGAACTGCTCCTATACTAGGAGCGGCTTATAGTCCCTAACGTTAATATTTATGGACTAAACTAATCCGCAAAGCTTATTACTAAGTCTCTATAGTATACCCTAGCAAGAATAAGACCTATAAAATTATTAACTACCGCTACTACTGGCTAAAAATAGTTATAAATATTAATTAATATATACGGAACTATAAGGACTGCTAGAGAGCTATAATCCTATAGGATAAGACCCTAGGACTACTTAAGCTACTCCTAATACTAGAGCGCCCTTAATAGTATATCTTTATAGACTTTTATAAACTACCTAGGGACCGTAATAGATATAATATAGTTATAGTTATAGTTAACCGCTTTAGTAAACGCCTATTCTTAATTCCCTATTATAAGAATATTAGTACTAAAGAGGTAGCTTAGTTATATATCTACTACGTCTACTAAATCTACGGACTACTAGATACTATTATATCTAATTATAGGCTATAGTTTATATCGGCCTTCTAGAATAAGTTTACCTAGATCCTAGGTATTAAGCTAAAGCTTTTTATGGCTTATTACCCCTAGATAGACGGTTAAATATAGATTGTAAATTAGTACCTAAACTAGAGGCTTAGGCCCTTTATTAACTATTTCTAGGATAACTAGTTTAAACTACTACCCTTAATAAACTACGCGCAAGTAACCCTACCCTATAACTCTATAGGGTTTGCCCCAATTTAGCTAGAAATAGGATACTTACCCTATATAAGCTTTAACTAGAAAAGGCTAGAAGAACCCTAGACTATATAAGAGAAGCTATTCTATACTAAGGCCTAATAGTACGCTAAATAATTAGAGGAAGCCTAGACGGTAGCCTATAAGAACCTAAAAAAAGCTTAGAGGTTAATAGAATAGTAAGCAAATAAATACCATTAAGAGCCCGATTTTGCCTCTAGTAATATAATATAGGTTATAATAAGGAATTAGAAAACTAAACGACCTAGCTATAAGCTAGACTACTAGATAGTAGGACCATATAAGGTTTTTAAAAAAAATAGGCAACTTATACAAGATAAAGCTCCTAGATTTAATTAGGGTTTACCCTATTTTCTCGCTAGATAAGTTATAAAAAGCTGCGAATAACCTATTACCTAGACAAAAGAATAAGCCTTCCCTACTAGTTTAAGTAAACGGTGATAATAAATAGGAGGTTAATAAAATACTAGCCTATAAGATAGTACGGGGAACGCTAAAGTACTATATCTAATAGAAGGGCTATAATCCTAACCTAACCTGGTACCCTATATAAAACTTTATAGGCTACCCCTAGAAGCTTAAAGAATTTTATAACTAATACCCTAATACGCCTAAACCCCTAAAGTACCTAGACGAATAGATAGAATACTAGTATAATAAAGATAATAAGTTACCGGAAGAATATAGGAATAAAAACGCCCTAAAGCCCTAATATAGCTATCTACCAAATTCTGCTATATTCTGCCGTTTTTCTACTAGTACCGTAAAATTTTAGATATTAAGGAACTTTAACCGCCGGTTAAAGTTATCTAATTGGTTAGATCCGTGCTAAGACTTTTAGTAGTTACTCTTTCTAGCCTAGTACTTCTACTTAGCCTATAATCGCCTTTATACTTAGTTTGGACGTACTTATATCCCCTTTATCTCCTTATTTTATATTTTATAATTCTATATTATAAGCCTAGTACTACCCTATTTCTAACTAAGCCTAAAGGTAGGCTTTTCTTTTAAAGAGGGGGGTGATGTAACGGCGCTATTGTACATTACCTGCCAAATTCTGTCATATTCTGCTAACCTATAATTAGCCCGCCCAAAGCTAACGCCTTAGCGGCTTACCCTATATATTTGTTTACATCGGTTCTAGCGACCCCTTTTCCTTCTCTTTAGCTTAGTATCTTCGTAATATAGCATTCTATAAGCTTTAGTTTAGAGGCATTTATACGAGCCGTAACAAAGGATATATAGGAGGCGCTTATAGGGTATATTATTATAGGCACTACTAATATCTAGGCTAAACATTAATACTAATAATAATAATATATTGCTTAACGTCTAATTTAGATCCCTATTGGGCCTACGCGGACTACTCCTTATATATATATAGGGAGAAAACTATATTTAAGAAAACCCTATAATCCATCTTCTTGCCTTTTAGAACTCGCCTATAAGGCGCCTATAAGTTACCTATAGTGCTCCTACTACCTTACTTTTTAACCTTTTTAGGAACCACTGCTGCTGTAACAAGCCTACGGACGCGCTAGTATTGCAAACTTTACTCTACTACTATAAAGTTATTAAGGGGCGCCCGTTACTTGCCCCCTCACCCTTTATTACTATTTCCTTTATAACCTAAAACTGGTTTAGTACATTTTAGCTAATAAGCCACTAGGTAACTGCCTTAAGGCCTTTTTATATTAAGAGTAGTATATTATAGTTCTCTATGCTAGCTATTAAGAGTATTACTTCTTAGTTAGTGCGTAAGGGGTATAATAGTATTATATATTTTAGTATCTATTTTAACTAGCTATATTTATATCTCGGGCTATTTATTAGAATACCTACCTAGTAAAGCTAGTCTTTTAGTCCTATTATTCCTATTCTTAAAAGTATTACTATTATATTTTTTACCTTTATTAGGCCTTCTTAGAGCCCTAGAGTGTTTACCCCCTATAGCGTTAACTATACTATAGCTTAGGTTCCTTTTACCTTAGTTAGCCTCTATACCTTTAACTCCTATATACCTCTCCAGCGTTAGTCTAACTAGTATTATATTATAGTAGATAGTTTCCTAGTATTCTTTTATACTCTACTTTAGCTCCTTTTTATCACGGCACTGACCTAACGCATACTATTTTATACTATCTCGTACTGTTTCCTACTATTAGCTAGCCCACTACTAGCGACTTAGCGGCCGGCCCTACTATTTATATACAATACCCCCTTTCCACCTTCTTCCCCTCTTTATACCATAACGTAGTTATTCAGTCTACTTTATTATAGCACTATAACAGTTTGTGGTATCTTTAATTTGCGCCCTATCGCAATTACTAATTCCCCGTACCCTAGCTAATTAACCTCTACCCTAGAGCAATTATAACCTACACGCGCCCCTACTAAAACTAATATATCCCCAGTATAGTCCTAGAACAATCCTTAGTTTTTATCTAGCGCCTAAATAGGCGACACTAATAACGCCAAAATGGCCAAAACCTAGAACCCCCGCGACATTTTTATAGACCTCTTTATAGAGACATACCCCAATATTATATGGATAATCTGCCGCTCCCTACTATACCCTAAGACCTTTAAGCCCACTAAAGCTTACCTTACCCTTATTAACTATACCAACGAGTTCCTTAGCAATATTAAAGTAGGACTATAGTGTATATATAACACAAACACCGCCAATAAAAAAGCCAACAAAAACCTTAGTGCCCTTATTGCTTCCTAAATAGGAACTATTAACTCCTAGGTAGAGACTATTACCGTTCTAAAACAATCAACCCCTATAACAACGGTAGTAACCTAGCAGAAAAAACGGAGATCTAAAGACCCGCCAATATTTAGCGGAAAAAGCACCCCACTAGAATAATAAGCTAATTTCAAAACCTAGCACATTAAAATTAAGGGAGTCTTCAACCGGGATTAAGATTACTTTAACACAGTTTAGTCCTAGATCCTTTACATCTTAGATATACTAGAGGATAAGGCCTATAAGTTTATTAAGTAGGGCTTAGAGCTTATACACGAGAACCTAAACAATATATCTACGTGGAAATAGCCTACTAAGGAAGATATACTTAAAGACCTTACTACCTACTATAAGGTCCTTAATATAACCCAGGTTATAAAAAACAAGCTTAACTATTTCCCCTAGGGCGAGCGTAATTACTAGTCCTAAAAGGAAAAGCTTAATAAGCTAATAGTCTACACTAAGAAGATAAACAAATAGAAGGTAGACCTACTCTAAAAGTTTATCTCTCTAAAGATAGAAGAGCTGGTACTTAGACTTACCTATAAAATTAATAACAGCGACTATATAGGTTAGAGTAAGTAGATAAATATATTTACTAAAAACCTTATAAACTATATATACTAAGCTAACCTTAAGAAGAACGCCAACTACCGCCTACCTGCTTAAGCCCCTACCCCTATATTAACCTTAACCCTAGTAGTAACTAAAGAACCTATAAACCTTAATAAAATCTTAAACACAGAGCGTAAGCGCCGCGTTAATAATAGACTATACCTTGCCTATAGCCTACCCAGCCACTAAAAGGATGCCTATAACCCCGCTAAGATAATAAACCTAGTCCTAATACTACCCCATTAAACGATATAAACTAATAACCGTAGACGCGGCAACTATAGAGTCTATTATAGACGCGGCGACCGCGGAGCCTATTATAGCCGCAGCAGACAACTCCCCCCCTTTAACCTTATAGCTTAGTTACTCTAAACTATACCCTATATAGGAGCCTAACCCGTTAACAACGCCTAGTATTAGCGACTTTATACTAGCAAATATAAACATAGCCACGTTGTTAATAAGGTATTATTTTCCTATACCCCAACTAAAACTAAGACTAATACCGCTAGCCAAACAGACACTAGACCGCCCTATTAAGACAGCCCCGTACCCTAGTTATTAAAAGGTAAACCCTTAAACTAAGTCGCGTCTAAGGGTCTAAACTATATAAGAAGGAAGACGAGAAAATTAGGTCCCTGTTACTAGATTAATTAGTCCTTTCTATTAGTAAACTACTACTTAATCTTAAATTAGCAAACAGTAATAAGAAATTAATCCTTATTTAAACCTAACTCTCCTTATTATATAACCTATACCCCTAAGTTTATATTAATATAGTAAGCCTAGTAGACTCTAGTAGTACTATAATAGCATTTACCGACGTAGAGTCTATTATAAGAAAGTATAACATTATAACTAAGAAGCTGCTGGCACCTAGGCCACTACGCCTCGTAGATAGTATTCCAACTTCGCTTATTATAGACTACTTCACCACCTAAATATTAATCGGCCTCTATACTAAAGCCATACTCTTTTTTATTACTAAACTCTCGCCTACTACTCTAATTATCTTAGGTATGCCCTAGCTTTAGAAGCACGAGCCCCGCCCTAGCTTTAGGAAACTTAAAATCCACTTTAACTTAGACTACTACTCTAGGCACTACCTCCCATAGGGGATAACCAACGTTAGTAGGGACGCCCTATATAAATACTTAGTACTACTAAGCCTAGTGCCTAGGACTATATATAAAGCCCTAATAGTAGAAGACGTTCCTAATAAAGGGGAGCCTATATAGCTGTAAAGAAATAAGATAGTAGAAGACTAGACTACCCTAGCACTTAAGACTAAAACGACGGGCTAGCTAGCCCTACTAAGACTAAGAAAGAAGGTCCGCTTTACACCGCTATTACTAAAAATCTAACCCTAACCTAGGCACTATTTAAACCCTAGCCGCCTAACCCAACACCTAGAATTAAGCCATATACTATATACGCACACTATAGCTCGCGTTATAGCAAGGACTAGCTATAGAACTACTAAAACCCGGATAATAGAAACCGCGCCACCGTAACGCCCAACCTTATACCTATCTTCCGCGCGTACCATATAGGGCCACCGCCTCGTTTCCGCCCCCCTAGGCCGATTAAGCTATACTAGCTTAGCTATAGCACCGGAGAACTAGATACGCCCTAACCTAAACAATATTAAATATACTCGTACTATTAATTTTACCTAGTTCTATAAACAAAAAGATATAAAGGTAATAAGGATTTATATAGCGGAGCTAGTAGAACTAGTTAAATAAGATAAGCACTAACAGCTACTTAAAGAGCTGCCTATAGGCCTAATAGAAGTACCGAACCTATTAAAAAGGTCTTTTTACTGGCTAGTAGAAGGCGACTATATAATAAAGGAAGCCCATAAAGTGCTCTCCCCCTATTTTTATAACTTCCTTAAGATAAATCTAAAAACTAAACCTAAGCTTTTATATTGGAAGATAGTCGACACCAATATAAAAAAATTCCTAAAAGGCAAACTAGGATTAACCCGCGAAGATATTCTATAACGCCTACTAAAGGAGTTTAGTAAATATATTAAGCACTTCCTCCCTAAAAACATAGATAAGCTGCCCCCTTATTAAATATAGGACTATAAAATTAAGATTACCCCTAGAAACTAGGCCCCGTACTATAAAAATAGACTACTCTTACTTACTAAACTTAGGTATATAAAGAAGTGGATTAATAAGATGCTGGATAAGGGTTTTATCCGTAAATCAACCTTACCAGCTACTGTACTACTCCTCCTCGCTATTAAGCCTAGCGGCGGTATATAAATCTACTATAACTACTAAGGCCTAAATATAGTTACTATTAAAAATTAATACCTACTGCTACTAATCCGCGAGACACTTAACGCACTTTATAGTACTAAGTACTTTACTAAACTTAATATAATTGCTACGTTTAACCGGATCTGGATTACGGAGGGCTATAAATAGCTTATAGCATTTATTACCCGGTTCGGACTCTATAAGATACTAGTTATACTATTTAGCCTCTATAATATACCCGCTATATTCTAAAATTATATTAACTATATTCTATATAACGCCCTTAATAACTACTACACTACCTACCTTAATAACGTCCTTATCTTTTCTAAAACACGCGCCGAGCACACTAAGTATATAAATGAAATTATCTAAAGACTTAGCAATGCTAGACTTTAGATTAATATTAATAAGTCTAAGTTCTACTCTACTAAAACAAAATACCTCGGCTTAATTATCTTAACTAATAGCATAACTATAGACCCTAAGAAGGTACAGGCCTTATAGAAATAGAAGGACCCGACATTAATTAAAGAACTATAATAATTTCTCGGCTTCGTAAACTTCTACTAACGATTTATCTAAGGCTACTTTACTATTACTATACCTATAACAAAACTCCTAAAGAAGGATATTAGATGGCTATAGGGACTAAAACAAGCTAAATCGTTTAAGGCCCTTAAGGGAGCCTTTACTTTAGCACTAGTACTAGTATACTATAACTATATAAAGAAAACAGTA
>Ga0307515_10024754_pt1 | contig 10433 bp, 10 predicted proteins | sample 17_EM_MG_FD_194513 | JGI IMG/M metagenome (GOLD analysis project Ga0307515, IMG submission 194513) | Populus trichocarpa ectomycorrhiza microbial communities from riparian zone in the Pacific Northwest, United States - 17_EM | ecosystem: Host-associated > Plants > Roots > Unclassified | place...
TTCCCTTCATTAATTTTATTGCCAGTCATTATTAATTACACTTAAATTAAAAAAAGAAAAACTGCTAGACCTGACAACTGAGGCTTGAAAAATGATGGCACGAGTTCTCTTTAGGATTGAACCCTTGAATAATAATAATAATAATAATAATAATAATAAAATATTTTTTATATATATACAAGCAGTCGTTAAGATAAATGATTTTATATATACTACCTAAGTGTAGATCTAAATAGCATTTTCTTGACACATGTTTATCTTTGTTGACTTAAGAAAAATGAAATATCATGCAGAGTTAAGATAAATTATTATTAAATTATTTTGAATGTGCTAAACCAATGGCAAGTCTGCCTTTATAATTAATAATAATAATAATAAAATTAATCTTCAATGATACACAAGGTAACTCCAAGAAATATCCAAATAAAAAAAGAAAAGAAATATTTTTAAATGGAAATCCTTAGTCAAAACGGTTGTGAAATGTTACGACATCAATTCAAACAATAACTAGTTCACCTTAAATGTAAATTTAAAAGACATTTCATAATTAAGAAAAAAATTAATTGTTTCATCAAAAAGTATTTCCTATTCTTCCCCCTATATGTATAAAAATACACGGTTTCTTAAAGAGACTCGTGTTTTAATTAACTTTTCACATAGATTATAAAAAAGTTATTACATATAGGAATCAACCCAATATTATTCTACTATAGTGTGTTTGATATTGTGTTTAGAAAATATTTTTGAAAAAAATTTAAAAAATTTATTTTTTTATTTAAATTAATATTTTTTTATGTTTTCTTATCATTTTGATGTGCTAATGTCAAAAATAATTTTTAAAAAATAAAAAATATATTATTTTAATGTGTTTTGAAATGAAAAACAACCGCTATCATATTTCCAAACAAACTCTACAGCAGTCTTTTAGTTATCTTTTCTTCTTCATGATTTTAGATTATTATTTTTTAATTCTATTTTTAATATAAATCTTATATTAAGATATTTTGTGGTAATGTATCAATCATTTGCAGGAACAATGCTGGGAGCATTTAATTTTATTTTTTCAATGAATGGTTGCCAGAAAAGAGCCATTGAGATGTTGACTTCTACCATAGAAGACAACGATCCAACAACATTGTACATGAGAAAAGGGATGTGGTAATGATTTTGAATGCCTCTTTAATTTTGCTGACATGAGCCAGGAAAGGAAACCATTCTCAGAGGAAGAAATGGTCTCCAACAAATGATGAAACCATGTTTCAAATTTACGATTCCAAGAGATTTTTCCCATAATTAATTAATACAGAAGATTTAAATGAGATTTTCAAGAAAAATTTTTAGTTTTAACAATAAACATCTAATTGGCATGGACAAATTGGAATTTTTTTTTTTTTTTTATGATCTTGTTTACAAAGTTATCTTAGAATAAAAACTCAACTTATAACTTTGAGGGGTATAAGTTAATTGATCAAGTTCTAAATTTGCTTCTTAAAGATCACCAGTTTAAGTTCCACAAACCTCAGGGGCACTGGAGGTTTACATGATCGTTAATTTCAGGGCTCGTGAGGTTAGTCGAGATACGCACAAACTGGCCCGAACACCTACGTTAAAAAAAAAAAAAAACTCAACTTATAAAAAGGTTCTATAATATATTTTATTAAAGTGAAATTTTTTAAGATTAATCAAAAACACATCTTAATCCAACCCTAGACATATGACTTGAGGGTAAGGTATTTGATCAAATTATGTCATTTAAATGCATAATATATATTTATTTTGATTGTGATTCACATGAATTTCAATTTTCAAATTTTATCATACATGTACATTACAATTCAAAATATACTAACATGCTAAAATATATGAACAAAAGGAACACCATGTTGTATTATATTCCTCCTGACCTAGATCCACTATTTATTGCAGTACCGTTCATACAAACAATGTGATTTTTTTTTACATTTCCATCATTGAACTCCTTTTATTTTACAATCTCATCATCCTAGTTTGTATTTTCTTGGTTTTATATATTGATATTTCTTTCAATTTACATTCTCTCTATATACTAGTGTCAAAGAATATTCAGACGATGAATTAAAGATTGGTTTTGCAAAATAGAACTTTAATTGTAGTTAAAAAAAGAAATTAAAAGAAAATAACCAAAATTTATTTGATTATTTGGTGCTTATTATTTTAGTATTTCACATTTTAGTTCCAAATCTTATTTTTTATGTTTTGGTGCTTGGATGCATAGAGAGGAGAGAGAAAGTTGTTGAAAAATATTGAAAGAAAGTACTTGAATAGTTATATTTTAACCATAAAAAGAATTAATCTTAGTGTTAATGAATTCTTGTTTTTTAAAAAAGTTTAATGAAAATAGTTTTGTTCTTTAACCATGCAAAAATAAAATAAAATTGATGCTTGTAAAGTTTTTTTATTCATTTGACTTTTATTTTTTAAAGTGACTAGAGAGCACGGGTGAGTAAAAAACTGATTAAATCGAGAAAAAAAAATTAAATCATGAAAAAAACCGATTAGAATATTTAAAAAAATATTCAGTTCGGTTCGATTTTGGTTTCATAAACCTGAAACAAAAAAATCAAACTGAAAAAAATAAAAAAGCCAAATTGAAAAAAACCTAACCAAACTGAAATCAAGCCCATTAGAAAGTAAAAAAAAAAAAAACCCAAAAAACAATATAGTTTTTGGTTTTTAATATAAAAAAACTGAAACCGAACCGCACCAAAACCAAACAAAAACCGGTCAGCTGGGTTTTGGTTTTTAATATAAAATAACCGAATCGAAACCGATCGGTTTGAACCGTTTCAATTTTATTTTTTGTATTTTATAAAATTTTGATTTGGTTGTTTTTATAGGTAAAAATTGAATAAAAAATGATCACCCTACAAAAAAATATATTTTGAGGTTGAAAATGAGTTTAATAAGGTTTTTAGAGTGTTTTTAAATTAAAATAAATTAAAAATAGGTTTTTTCATGTCCAGCCAATCAAGCCTAGCTTCACCTTGCCTCTCTCATTTTAATTCTAATTAAGTTTTTTATTTAAATTGTAATTAATATCATTTCTTTTATTTTTCATTAATTTCTTATTTAAATTCTAATTAATACCCTCTCTTTTATTTATTTTTAAAATTTTTTAGTTTATTTTTAAAAAAATACTAATTAATAATTTTAATCTTTTTTAATTCTAGAATGCTTCAAAAAAATTATTGTAATTTATCTTTAAATGTTTTCTTTTATATTTCATATAAATAAGTTATATTTGCATAAGAACAAAAATAGTTTGTTCTTAACCACAGAATTAGTATCTAGGATAAAATAAATAAAAATATTTAAGATAAAAAAATAGTCAATGTTAAATATTCGCTTGACATATGATTTTTTTATTTATTTATACGTAAACGGGTAAAATAAATTTTTTATAGAAAAATGAAGATAAAACTCCCTTTTCTTTTGTGTTGGAAATTTGAGAAACTTGAAAGTCTGCAAGTACTCTCATAATAAAATAAAATAAAAAAAACAACGGGAAAAGGTGAGCGTTTTTCGCACCAAAAGATAAAAGAAATGAAAGGAAGGGAAATAGAAAAAGAAAAAGAAAAAGAAAAAGAAAAAACCAGGGGTAGGTGAGTCCCCACAAGACAACACAGAAAGGAAAGTGGGCAGTGCCAGACATGCACCAGACTGGAATCAAGTCGGGTGTCTGTCAGATAGATAAAATTTTCTTTACCCTTTTGCTAATATAGTAATATTCCTAATAATTATTACTACTTTATTTAAATTAATTATTTAATTCAGCTATTGAAAAAAAAAAAAAAAAGATGAAAGAGAAAAATCCTGATAAAAAGAGAATTCAAAACCAAATCCCAGAAAGAGAGAGAAACAGCACAACATTTGAAACCGAAGAGGAAGGACAAGCGCTGCGCTCTCTCTCTCTCTCTCTCTCTCCCCCCCTCGATGCCTTTGAAACCCTAGCCATAATTATTGACTAAAGGGCGTTTCTAGTGGCCGTTTCATTTGAAATCACCATTCTCCGGCGACACGGATCGTCCAAGGAATGGCCATTGAACCGCCGGCTGATCAGAGTTATCATCCTCATTTCCTTGACTCGGCTATGGTTTCAAGTGCAATATTTTACGTCGAATATAGAGAATCACCTAGTTTATTGATTAATTACAGTTATTAGTTGCTCTTGGAGAGAAGAGGAAGGTTATGGCGCCGGCGGCGAGAGGATGTTGGGGGGTGGTGGTGGAGAAGGCGAGGAGGTGTGTAAGGACGGTGATTTTTATGGTGGCGATGGTGGCGTCGCTGTTGGCATCATCGATTCCGGTGCTTGTGGCTATTGGCGACGTGGTGGTTGCTTTCTTTTTGGTGTCGAGTTTCACGTGCTTGACATGTTATGGATTCAAAAGCCATTTGCGTAGATACTCTTTTAAAAGCTCCTTCACCGATATACCTATCATTTCTCTTATCAGATCTTTCCTCATCATCTGTAAGTATTTTTCATAAATTTTATTTATCTTGAAATTTTAATTATGTGCTTTAAAAAAAATTATTAACTGATTAGTTATATGGAATTTGTGTTTTATTTATGAGTTATTTGATAATGGCGTCGATGATGATTACAGGTGTTTATTCAATGTGTGATGCACCAGCATTATCACATGGACCTTACCTTGGAACTGTGACACTATGTTCTGTAGTTTCAGTTATGCTTCTTTCAATCAAGACATGTGTTTTCACTGTCAATTCTCAAATTGAGGCTGAAGCTTCAATTTCCTCAATTTCAAGACAGAAGCTTCATCTGAAGAAGTCATGGGGGATGCCTGTCTTGTTTCTTTCGTCTGTTGTCTTTGCGCTTGGACACTCTGTGGTTGCTTATAGAACTAGCTCTAGAGCAAGGAGAAAGCTTATGTTTCACCGAGTTGACCCCGAAGCTGTATGTTTGCATGCCAATGTTTTTCCTTTTCTCATTTGTTTTGTAATATCTTATCCTTTTTTGGGTTGTTTTGAATCAAGCATTTCATGAACATCTATATTCTCAAAGGATAGTGAACATTGTTGGATTTTCTGTTTCCAGTTAACAAATTTGTTACTGTTAGTTTCATATATTTGTTCTTGTTATTTTCAGTAATATCTATAAGTTTGTTCTTGTTATTTTCAACAATATCTAGAAGTTTAATTCTCTCTATTCTGTTTAAATTGAATTACCAGGTGCTTTCATGTAAAAGTGTTTTCTCGGGCTATCAGAAGGTTCCAAGATCTCCCACTCCCACAGCGGGTAGAACCCCAAAAAGTGACAGTGAAATGAAGCGAAGGCCTTTCGGAACAACTCGTGATGAAGGGGAACTCCCAGTCAGATTACTTGCTGACATTGACAGCCTGTTCACTACATGCCTGGGACTTACTGTCCATTACAAGCTCTGCTTTCCTGGTGCACCCCCTCGGTACTTATCCTCAACTAATGTCCTTGAATCTAGTTCTTGCGGTAGCTCACCTAAGCTAGTGGTGGGGAGGTTACGACTTGAAAGGCAGCCATTTAGTGCGGTGGCAAAAACTCAGCATCATCTATGTAGGAGTTATAGCAATCAATTTTACAGCTCTTCACTGTATGCTCCATTATTGGGTGGTTCTCCAACTTCTGCTCTATCTGAAGAAATTCCTGTTCTGAACCTAGATGATGCTGTTCAGGAGGATGGAATGTGTGAATTGAACTCTGTGATTCCCAAGCTAGATATGGAGGGAAATGGCCAGTTAGGTATTGTTCTAGTTCATGGGTTTGGAGGTGGAGTTTTCTCATGGAGGCATGTGATGGGAGTGCTATCTCGGCAAGTTGGCTGTGCAGTTGCTGCTTTTGATCGACCTGGTTGGGGGTTAACTTCTCGTCTACGTCGTAAGGATTGGGAGGATAAAGAACTGCCCAATCCATACAAGCTTGAAACTCAGGTACTTCAAGATGTTAGTTGACAGAGAATGAAGTCAGAGTTCTATAAACATTTTGGATTGAGGGAACTGTTAGATAACTTTTCTTGCAATCTTAAGAAAATTAAAAGGAAGGAGATGCACCCGTGCAACTGAAATCTTTTTCTGTTGCAGAATTATCCATTTAGCTATTTATACTCTCATCATTTACAGCTTTCAATTCATTGTTTTGTCGAGTTGATTTATGCAGTTTGCTCCTAATAAGCATTTTCACATACATTTGACATGTTATATGGTGTTGTATCTGTCTTTTCATCTTTACCTGCTCTGTTTGGAGACTTAATTATTGCTTTGAAGCTTAAGTCTGCTCTGGTGTTTTCAGGTTGACCTGCTTCTTTCTTTCTGTTCTGAGATGGGGTTTTCTTCGGTGGTGCTTGTTGGTCATGATGATGGAGGCTTGCTTGCTTTAAAAGCCACTCAAAGAGTCCAAGAATCAATGACTTCTTTCAACGTAAGTTCTTCTACAGTTAAATAATGTGATGCTGCATATCTCTCTACTAAACCATATTGGAAGAGAGTTGAATGGTAAGTAACTTGAGGAATGTTATGCATGCTCCTGTCATTCATTGGGTTTTGTGGTTGAGATGATGATGAGTTAAGAGGTTAATCGGGATACTAGTGTGGGTGCTTGAAGGATGGTACCACTTTCTCTACCGTGGAGTTTTTTGTGAGAGAGGACTTTGGAGCTTTTCTTGTACCAGAACATACTCTTGATTAGTTGAAGCTGTAGAATTTTTAGGATTTATTTTTCCAAAGAAAGGGAGCTTGTGGATAATTTTAGCAAGCACTGTCCTGTGGTTTCCAAGATTTAACTATTGCATAAAATGCATTTGATGTTGTATGCACTTCCTGTTATGATGGCATATCTTGGATGCCTAGTTTGTAGTTAATTTTGATTCTTTAATATCAAGTTCTTTGAAGTTAGACTAAAACTCTAGAATTTCATCTGATTTGTTAGACAATGGTGAAAATGCACTTTCTAATTTTGCACATTTTTCTAAGTGTCTGAAATTCTAATGTTGGTTGCCATGTTTCTCATTATGTGTATGTTCGTGCATTTTCAGGTTACAATTAAAGGGGTGGTATTACTAAATGTTAGCTTGTCTAGAGAAGTGGTTCCTGCCTTTGCTAGGATACTTATGCGCACTTCTCTTGGAAAAAAACACTTGGTTCGTCCTTTACTGCAAACGGAAATTATTCAAGTGGTGAACAGGCGTGCATGGTATGATGCTACAAAACTAACAACAGAGATTTTGAGTCTTTATAAGGTGTGTTCATGCCTCCTTCCAGCATGGCTATTCTCTCATGTCATTGGTCATGCCTGGGCCAAATTGTTTTTTAGAAAATCCTCTCTGATATATACCCTCATAGCTTGTCATTATATTCATCTAATCTAATTTTTTAAGGCAGACATTGTTGCTTATGGGTCAGGATAAACACCTTTAGGGCTTGATGCCTATTTGGTGTCTCTAGGTTTTTGATTGTCATTGAAGCCGTGTATGGAAAAAATATTACGAAGTGGAATTAAATTACTGGAAAAGGAACCTTCCTTTTTATTGGATTCTTTTTGCGAGAATTGAAGATACACCATACTTGGTTGGAAATATGTTCCTTTGCTTTGCTTCCATGCGGAGGATTTATTTGGTGTGACCAAGATTAATTTTGCCTTATATAGTGAGACTGGAACACAATGGATAGGGAAATAGTAACAACCTACACAATACCTTTTTTTGAGGGTGTGATTGTATATTGAGGACATGGGTACAATGTCAGGGGAAGGTATGACTTGAACAGTCATATTGCCAAAATCCCTTGTATTTGCCACTAGCACTAAACCTGTTGTATTCATTCGAATGTCTGTAGTGGCATGCCTCTGTAATTTGTTTCCTAGTTCTCATTATGCTTGATCTGGTTTTTCTTCACTCTTGCATTATGTCTGTAGTTATGTATTCAAGTGAAATACTTGAACTTGTTTGTAGTGAGTATTTGTGCATGAAAGAAAAGATAATAGTGTTTTGTTATCCGGGATTTATGATATTCTAATATGTCAACCTTGATGTTGGCTTGACTGACTTGGTGTGGAATCAGGCACAACTATGTGTCGAAGGTTGGGATGAAGCAGTCCATGAGATAGGCAAACTTTCATGTGAGACAGTCCTTTCACCACAAAATTCTGCAGCTTTGTTGAAGGCTGTAGCAGGCATGCCAGTGTTAGTTATAGCCGGTGCTGAAGATGTACTTGTTCCACTTAAATCTTCTCAAGCCATGGCTTCAAAACTTGTAAATTCTGTGAGTGTCTCTCTGTTCTTACTTGAATATTGGATTGGACATTTTGGAATATTGCTGTCATTATTCATTCTGGAGATAATTAATGAAGGATGAGAAATTTAGTTTCCATTTTGCAAATTTGCTGCAGTAAATGCTAGTGGTGGTCCAGAAATCCAAATCCCGCTCTAAGTTTGAAAGGAAAAGAAAACTTTTGTACATGGTAACCAACCATGATTTCATATTGCAAAAACTGAAACAGACTGCTTCGGTGCTAGGATACTATTTTAAAATGGATATTGGCTCTGCTGTTATTTATTATTAACAAGGAGTTCAAGGGGGGAAAAGTTACGACGAAACTGAACACTAGCATTTTTATCAATTAGTTGATTCTTGCTGAGTGTTATTTTCTATGCAGAGACTGGTTGCTATATCTGGATGTGGCCATCTTCCACACGAGGAGTGCCCCAAGGCATTACTGGCAGCTATATCACCATTCATAAGCAGACTCTTGTTGGAATCAGATTTGGAAAAGCAATAGATCACCTTCCTTTTACTTTTCTTTTCTAACCTTATCCATAGGCTTGTATCTGTTGTATACCCTTCTTCCGTAAGCAATTTAACCCAGGAGGGTGACTAATGTCTTCCTCTTCTTTGGGTATTTTTTAATGTTCAATTTTCTTCATATGCCCTGATTCCCAAGGTTTATAGCTCTTTCACTTGTAATTTTATCTCTGTTATTTTATTTTTTTGGTTTTTAATTTTCCCCGGGCCAGGTCTAATTAGTTTAACTAAAAGCTCATTCAAACAGTTCTTGCTGTTTTCACACCAAGGGAGAGGAAAATAGCTCATATTTGTACAGGTATGTGAGTGGAATTGCATATTTGAGTTTGTATGTTTCAAAAGTAGCTCAACTTGCAGTGCCTCTTTTTTTTTAGCAACTCCTATTCTCGACTCTTAATATGCATGGATATTGGACTCTTGTGCTAGGCAGCATGGATGGAAAATCTCTTGCCAGTGATTATAGGCATGAAGCTTATTAAACCTGATTCATTATCTGTCCAAAAGTTGTTTTGATTATAGTATTTCCATTGATGTGAATTGATTTGAGGCCATTTGAAGTCCCATTGATTAGGATCTGTCAATGGAGTTTAATTTTCGGGAGTATTATGTGTGGTAAGCTAGTTATAATTTAGGCTCTAATGGTGGAAACTGGAGGTTAATTTTTAACGCGGGAGAGGGATTGGAATAGGTTCCGAGCAATGTTGTTCATGATGAACGCAATCATTTAAATAATGTGAGATCTCCAATTTACTTGTCAGTTCATATAAAATTTTAGTTTGTTTGTATGAGTTGTATTTTTCAAAGAAATTTAGGTTGGATTTGGTAGAAGTTTAAAGATGTAAAGGGCAAAAATAAGAAAATTTCGTAGTGAATTCTAAGGAAAATGATTTTCAAAAAGATGAATTACTTTCTGTTGTCTTATGGAATATGAGTTGGAAACTAGTTTTTGGTGTTTTGCCCAATCATATAAAATAAATTGACAAATAATATATTTTGAGCTATTAACTTCTCTTTTTTTTTTAAAAAAAATAGTAGAACTTTTATTTATATGAAACATTTTTTTGTTCTTTGCAGAATATTTAGATAAAAGCAACGAACTTAATATTGAAAATATTTTCTTTTTCTATGGTATCCTATTTTTATAAAATAATTCATATGATTTAAAATACATAATTATTAATAATATAACATATTATACTGTATTTTCTACAATATTATCTATATTGAAATATTATATGCACTAATATATCAAATTAATACAATTATATATATTGTATATTGATATATTCTTATATATTATTTTCTGTATAATATAAGTGATTTATTATATTAAATCACTTATATCCTTAATCATCAACGGCCAATTTAAATCAATCGGACATCGGGGTTTTGATTTTCCTGACCTTTGTACTTGTTCAATGCTCTTAACTTCGCCATTGATGATTAAGGACACGTTTCGATATATGGAACAAAGCAACACAAAATTAAATGTGAAGTTGTTTTGTGTGTGTGTGTGTGTGTGTGTGAGAGAGAGAGAGAGAGAGAGAGAGAGAGAGAGAGAGAGAGAGAGAGAGAGAGAGAGAGGACAATATTTTATTTTTAGTTGT
>Ga0307515_10024755_pt1 | contig 10433 bp, 5 predicted proteins | sample 17_EM_MG_FD_194513 | JGI IMG/M metagenome (GOLD analysis project Ga0307515, IMG submission 194513) | Populus trichocarpa ectomycorrhiza microbial communities from riparian zone in the Pacific Northwest, United States - 17_EM | ecosystem: Host-associated > Plants > Roots > Unclassified | place...
TATATAATACCCCAGTCAGTGAAAGGTACAACCCACCATCAATTGATTATCACGTGAGACATTTCTGTGTCGACGACTACATTAATTTTGGTGTAATCTCCTACATTAAAACTAAAAAAAAAAAAAAGTTTTGTCAATTATAGTAAATTATGGTGGATTTTATATCTAAACTTGATCACAAGATTTAATTTATTTGGGCCTTTATTAATATATTTAAATGGGTTCTTTCCTCTAAATAAAGTTAAGTTGTTTTTTTAAGTATTTAAAAAAAAATTAATTTTTTTTTATGTTTTTAGATATTTTAATTAATATGTTGATATAAAAATAAATTTTAAAAATAAAAAAATATATTATTTTAATATATTTTTTAAAAATAACTTTTAAAAAACAATGTTGGTCATCCACATTTTAGAGTATATCATTCAGTGCTTCTCTTATTAGAAAAGCTCACCATCGACATACATACACGCCTGGTTTTATGCTTTTGACTTTTGTAGAAAACCTTGTAGACTTTATGATTTTAATTCGGTAGCCTAAAGATCAAAAGTGGGAAAGATGAAACTATCTTTCTTTTCTATAGAAAAGATGAAACAAGAAAAAAGAAAAAGAAAAAAAAGAAGCAGCTATCAATAATTAGCTTTGCCTTGACTCTCTCTCTCTCTCTCTCTCTCTGTGTTTGTGATAGGTAGAAACTCACAGAAGGTACGTGATTTATACATATAGAAGGAAAATAGTCGATATGGCTTGGAAGCAAAGATGAGATCATGAAAGTTGAATTTGTCATGAGAATTTAGTAGGGTTTTTTTTCCTGTAGAAGGCATGCATGCATGACTCTTCGAGGAAGACAAAGTGGGAGTAGAATTGACAGACTAAAAGGGCACATTTCCTGATTGGCAATTCTTGATGGCCAACCATAAAGGAGACAAGAAAGGCTTAGGCTTGTTGTTTTGTTGGTTCACTTTAGAAATTAAAAGGGAAAGAATTAGAAAAGTAAAGAACAAGCAACTTCGATCGATTTCTTTGTTGGTTGGTTAATGACTTGATGCTTGACTTGGGAGTTGAGAATTGAGATAGGCTTTCCCAGCCTCCACCAGTGTTCTTTAATTTCTGCCATTATATATATAACTTCCTCAACATGGAGGAGCCTATTCCTTTTTCTTTTTCTTTTTCGTTTTCTTTTTCGTTTTCTTTTTTCTCTTTTCTGTTAGTTAACCCTTACCTTGCAAGGAAACATATACGAAGGAACAATTTTATTAGGAAAGCACTAAATGCTCAATACGAAGACAGCATGAAAGCTTTCATAATTACTTAACTTTGTGTACATGTCTCACTGCCTGCATCTACTTTATCACGTACAGCTCTTTGCTTTGTTCATATTTTGATCACAAAATCAACTTTTGTGACTAGATATTGATGGCTTAACAACAAGGGGGTAAAGAACACGGCCATATATCGATACTTGTGCAATTCAGAAAATTTCTCTTCAAAATTGGTTCAAAACATTAATGGCAAGGAAATGTTAATTGCCTCTCCCTTTAACTTTTGTTGTTCTGTTATTTTTTTAAGTGGTTGTTCTGATTCATAAAATTGGGATCACTTTGCCTTGGAACTATTTCGCATCGCAAAGACCAGTGCCTTGATCACAAAAACCATCGCGGCCCAGCAATTTCTGAGGTGGAGCGCTTGACAGGGAGAAGAAGGTGTGCCATAAGCATTTCGTCTGCTGTTTCCGCAGCCTAAGCTTGCTCTGTTGCTTACCCCTGTAGTAGGATTTGTGCCACTCGCATACTTGCAAGAGCCTATATATATATGATCAAACACGAGTAATAATCACATGAATAAATTAAGAATGATAGTGTAGAATCTATGGATAATGATAATCAAACACAATGAGAAACTTGAACTATATGCCATTGACCTATTGTTAAAATATGGTGGTGCATTAACTTGAATTGCTACAAGTCATGAATCCTATCAATTTACTCTTGATAATTTGCTTTTCCTCAATCCAAATTGCTGATGAAAGTGATCAAATTTTCTGAAATATTTATAACTTCTAAATTTGGGACTATTATCTGGTGATCTGCTCTCCTGACCCGTCATATGCATCCCAATAATTAAACTCCAAGATTGAATTAGGATACTCCTCTTGATTGCAGTATCATACAGAACAAATTGCAACCACTGGTCTCATAGAGATCAGAGTTGTTGCATCAGAATAGATAAGTATACCAATCAGATTGGTCAGTTTTCTTCACTTTACAAGACAAACTTCACCAGACTTCAATGAATTTTATCAGAAAAATCAAAGGTATAATCTAGAGAACAAGGACGCCAATTTGCCATGGTGTCAGGATTAATTAAGCCAACTGAAAATAGAGCATGTAATAGTTTCTTTACATGAATAAAAAGAGGATCCTAAAGTAATGATTCATAAAGAAAGGAAAAACATTGGCAGGATATGCAGAAAACAGGTGATGGAACCGCAAACAGTAGCCAGCAAGAGGTGCATGTAAGCATTTTTGAGATCAAAATGAAAGCAACTACTAGTTTATAATAGCACCTGTTTCTGTGGAAGGTCTATAACAGAATCACTGGAGTCAGCACCTGCAATCTGGGCACCCCCAAGATCACAACGTGTGAGTGCTGATCTAACAAGCACAGCATTGGTGAGGTTAGCTTCATTGATAACCTGTTGACAAATGCAGAATATGTTTGTCAGTCACTATGATCCTTGTCAATCCCAAGAATTGGAACCACTTTTAATTTTTTTTTCTATTAGATGATTGAAAGAAATCAATCAAGACATTCCAACTGATTAAACAACATTTCATGCGGTAACATATTTTTCAAGAAAATCTGTATCTAATCCATATAGTAGACACTAGGTTATTTCCTGTGTTACCATTGTAGCTTAGACCAAACAAAAAAATTAGAACATAAAATAATAATATTTAGACAGTAGAAAATTTTAAATTAAGAGTTATTCTAGTATCATATTGTTGATTGGGTAAGTCCCAAGAAAAAAAAAACAGATCTTATTTACTCTAGTTAACCTACCAAACTTGCGACCCGAGTTATGAATTCGATTCAATTAAATTAGTTCTTTTATTTTATTATATAATAAAAAAAAATATAAAACTACAATCAACCTAATACTAAAAATGATAAAATTCAATAAAAAATTAACATTAAATTTTTTTTCAGATAAATCGGTTGCAGGTGCCAGTTAAGGGGTATGATTCAAACCCCAACGACAGGTTGCTGGTTTGTTGTGATGAGAAGGTAGAGATTGAATTAGTAAGAAATTTTAGACTGGGAGAAACAGAGGTTTTGGATGATGTCAGATTGGTCAACCTATATGTCGAAAACTTCAGATGATGAAACTACTGACTTGATGAAGACAGCCGTGGTGACAAAAGCTAAATGTTATCCATGTCGGACACGAATATATGCTATTCGAAGCTTCCCGCCAGGTTGTGGAACAGAGGCGGCACGGATTAATACAGAAGTTGCCCGAGAATCTGTTGCTTTGAAAACCAATGGTTTCAGTCACAAGATACCTAGCCTTGAAATGACTCTGTTAAAAAAGAATGGAGAGGCAACTGAGAGTCATGGACACCAAAAGAATGCTGCATGTGCTCGTGACAGGAACATGTTTCAATCAGATATTGAATGCTGGAAGATTAATAGTGAGAAACAGTTTAAGAATGACTTGGACAAATATTCTGATGGGAAACTCTCAGACCAGATGAATCAACATTTATATAAGAACAGCCATTTATGTTCTTGAAATTTAATGCTATTTACTGTAGTTATTATTTTTTTTAAAAAAATTACTGATTTTATTATTGGAGAATTTTTAAAAAAAAAAAATTAAAAATTATAAGTGCTAGAAGGCACTTATCATGAGATAATTTCAATACTGTGGAGAATAGGAACTTTTAAACAATATTAGAATTTTTTGTAGGTACTAAAAGGCAGAGATAATTTTAATACTGGGGAGAATAAAAACTTTTAAACAATAATCTTTAATTGGCTCATAATTCAACCACAGAAAACCTTATATTTAAGCATATTGGATTTTGAAGTATTATCATATGTTCAATTAATAAGCTATGCTGAAGTATTAGCATATTGGATTTTGAAGCATAATTTTCTTGTTACACTCTTTCCTATTTGAATTTGCAAAATCTTCTTCAATATCTCTTTCTTTGTTTGCTAGAACTTATTCAAGTTCTACTTGATTTCTAGATTTTTTTTTATTTGATTTTATTTCATTCCATGATATAAATATAAATCGTTATTTTTCTTTCTATTTATTTTTTAATTTTCACTAATATTTTTAGTTCCATTAAAATCTTAAAAAAGTAATTGGGTGAAAGTTTTTAATTAGATTGTGCTACTTCGAAATCCGATGGCGTTTTTAATTCCAAGAAATTTTGCAATTTTCCCTAGTTTCCTTACCAAATCTCCCATTCAAAAGGGCAGCTTTGATGTTCCTGTTGAAATTGAAGGAGATCCATTAGGTTTGGGCCCTTTGAAAAGATCCAGTCATGTCCAGTGGATTCTTACTGAAGAAACAAGAACGCGAGCCCGAGAAAGTCGCATCCTCGGGCATTATTGGATCAAACAGCTAACCCAATATCATTGCAGGAACTTCGACATCCAGTGACAACATTAAATCTTTGAAATAATTGAACAAGGTCTAGAGACTAAGATTTCACTGGGCATGCTTATAGTTTGTTGCATGAACAATACGAAGGCGTTGAGCTTCCAAGCCAGAAGCAGATTTATATGCTAAAACTATTGGAACGAAAGATTTACCCAGAAGCATACTCATATTCTAAATCCATGATTTCAGATACTGAGTTGAAGAAATCTTCAAAACCCATATTCACCCACATCACCTAGATCTCTTATCATCTTAGATTTCGATCTAAAAAAACATGAAAGCTCCAAATAGATATTTGTGCGAATGACAATTTCATGTCACCAACAACATCTATAGCTTCAAAAGCTAACCCTCTAAGAAAGAAAATCTTAGCTTAAAGGAAATATTATGGGGTTTAAGAGGACTCCTGAAATTCTTAACTACGAAACACTCTCCTATGGACTCAATAATTCCACATCCTTTAAAGATTTTTGTTTGATTCGGTGATTTGTGTTTAGAAAGAGAGAGAAAATGATGCGTGGAAGAGAAATAAATCATCACCAAAGAAAATACAAAAATCAAATATTTTATTTAGTTGATTTTTCAATCCAAATTACAAACACCAAGATCCCACCCTATAAGAACCTGCCTCGCACCCAAGCAAACCCTAAAAAAACCCACCTTAAAAAACCCAAAGGAACACAACAAATTGACCACCCTCTTCCCACTCTCCTTCCCTTCTCTCTCGTGAACGAAAACCCCAAAACAAAAAATTAACTTTTTCTTGAATGCAGAAACCAAAAGATAATTTTGGGCCTTTAATTATATTTAATATTTGTTAAAATATCAAATTGTTATTTAACCTGAATATAGCTAAAAAACCATAAAAAAATATTTGAGAGTCGGTTTTAAAATTCTACTTTTAAGAAAATGTAATCATTTTATTGTGTTTTAAAAATGTAAAATGATCAAATTGTTTTTGATCAATCTAATAATAACTAAAATGATATTGGTGAAAAGACCAAACTAATTTCATAGCTAGTTCAATAACAAAATAGTTACACTGTTCTAACAGTGTATCTCTCTGTATATACACTGTTTTCCAAGACCTATTAGTTTATTAATAACGATAATAGTAATTCTAGTTGACAATGTTTCAAGAGAAAATGGTCAAGCCATTTGTGGGCTGTCTGGGTTGGTTTGTTTCCTTCCTTTGAACATTCCTTTCCTTGCAATTTTAGTGATTCTTAAATGGTCTTTTATCAGGAAAAACAAAAAGAAAAAAGGGGTGGATTCAACTTTGAACATTCCTTTCCACTCAAGAACCTTGTTACGTTCAAAATCATCTTTCTAAATGGATCATTTTAACTCCCTCGTTAATAGCTCTTGAGCCTTGTTTAATGTCTTCAAGACCTTACAACCTAGTATCTCCTGTACGAAGTCTAGGCCTTCATTGCTACATAAAGTGGGTCTCGGGGATTTCGGCCTCGTTCTCGAAATCAGGCAGTCTTAAATTTATGTATTGTACACGAGATTTTTTACCCCTGTGCCTCCTTTCGATTGATTTACTTTTTTTTAGAAGAAAAAAACTAGTAATTCCATTAATCACCATGCAAATGCTTCATTATTTCTACAGTATAATGACGAAAATTATAACTTTTTTTTTTTCCAAAAAAATCATCATAAACCTATCAGACTGATATCACCTCTCTCTCTCTCTCTCTCTCTCTATATATATATATATATATATAGGAAGTTTGATTTAACTATTCATATAAATTGTAATATATACTTTATTTTACGGGGGGGAAAAAGTCTACACAAGATAGGAAATGAGAAAATTTTGATATGTAAATAAAAATATTTCATCAAAAGTTTGGAGATTGAACATTGAGGCGAATTTCATGGGAAATTGAGACGAAGATTCTAGTTACGTATTTAAAAAGAATAAGACCAATGGTTTTCCAACTTTCAACCTCGTTTTAGATGGGGTAAACTGAAACATCGTCGATTTAGTTAGCAACCAATGATATTGGCTTAAATCTATTATATGACTAACTTTTAAAGATGTATTGTTTTATCTTCATATTCATGATCTCATAATGGGTTTTGTCTTGAAAGTGTATCTTTCAAGGAAAAATTTAATCCTGAAATCTATAAGTTGCTTGGATTTTAGAATCCTAAGCATTGTGAGATAATGATAACATCATAAGCTTTCTAGTCAAGAGACATGAGAGCGGAGAACACATAGTTCACATTTCTATAAACTACGTACATCAAGGATGATGTTAGCTTAAAACTGCTTCATGACTGGCCTTTCAAGATGTATTGTTTTATGTTTGAGCTCATGGTGATCTTGCTGTGAATTTTGTCTTGAAAAAGATATCTTTTAAAAAAATAAGTAATACTCATAGGTTGTAAGATACCTCAACCCTCGAATTCTAGCAAATGTGGAATATTAATATTACCAGCCACCGTAACTCACGCATGCTTACAGTCAAGGAGTTGTCAATTTTAAAAGCATCTAGTCAGTTTGGTCAAATGGTTCAAGTTCAGAACATGTAGAGAACCATTTTAACTTGAAACTTTTTCCCACGATCACTAGCTAGCTAGTAAGAGGTTAAAACATAATTTCACTTGACTAAGGCGATCCTTCCACTTGGTGTCCTTGACTCTATGATCTTTATATATCCAAGTTGAAAAACAAGGTCAGGGAATTCATTGATTAAAGCAAGGCAAACCTGCGTTCCCTCGAACCCATCCCTTTTGTGGGGCATGAGCATGTCTCTGTGTGGTTCAAAGAGAATAACAAATCCCGTATGACCATACAGCAACATAACTGATCTAGGCAAGGCATGTGGGGTTACCTAAGCTAAAGGTCTCAGCTATCAATTCAATCCCCCATTAAATTCGTACGTACATGAATCAGTTCACACAAGATTGAGAGGCAAAACCACAGAAAGATCAGTCGGAGAGGCCAAAAATATAGACACTACACCACATTCAATATCAACTTTATCGGATTCTACCCAACCCCACGTACCGCAACGAGAGAGAGAGAAAGAAAAGAGAGAGATCCTCATATCCCCACAAACAGCAACAAACAGCTCCTAGCAGGCTTTTGCAGTGATAGCTTTTCCTCCTTCATACATCCCAAGCATCAATGCGTTCATACATGAATGTTGGCCAGCAAGCATGCATGCATGCATCATTGGAGCTGCAATATTGAGGTAAAGGTTAAAATTCAAGATTTTACTTCGGGATGCCATGTGTTCGATTCTTAGATTCCCGAGACGGAGAATAGGAATTAAAAAATGCTATTTCTATTAGCTGCTCTGAAGCCCATTGAGCCCCTTGAAAAAGAAAAAACAAAAACATGACAGTGTTATTTTTTAATATTCTATTTTTGTAAAATTTTCTTTGGACTAGGAGGTTAATTGGAGATATTCATGTGCCTAATTAATTGAGTTTCCAGCCCCTTGTATTACTGCGTGGGTTTGATGCTGATCACTTTGATTCAACATGAGACCAACTGATTTTACGGTTTCAGCTTGTTCATAAAGAAGGAAAAAGAAAACAAATGAATCAATATTAAGTAAAAACTTTCTTAGAAACTGTTGATTTAGTGTGGGGTTTTTAAATTGAAATGTTTATTTGATATGATATTAAAAACTTATGGCTAAGTTGGTAGTTTAAATCCTATCACATCAAATTTTTTTAATGATGTAACATTTTAATATTAAAGATAATATTTAAATATTTAATAAGTTAAACTAAATTAAAGAGATTGGTAAGATTAATATAAACTAACTTGTTATACTAATGAATCCATAAGTTATATGGATATATTGACGTGGGAGAAGCGAAGGATAAAAGATTTATTACAAGTCAAAACTCTTAAAGACCAAGAACACTATAAAAATGAGAAGACTCTCATAATACTTAATTTTATTCCTCTATATCTTCCTTTGTCAGAAAGTTATTACAATCAATTATATAGAAAAAACTAGAGAACCCTAATAATATTGAATAGAAAAAAAAATTAGGGAAGAATATCCCTTTCAAGTAGAAAAAAACTAGAAAAGCATCATAATAAATAATAGAGAAATAAAATTAACTAAGAAAAATATCTATTTTCCTAAAAAAGCTCATGTATTAGTCTCGTCGGATTAGAAAGAACTCGTCCTCAAGTTCAGTCTTTAGTTAGAAATTGTTCTCCATCAAAAACATCGTTTTATATGTGAACCACCCCATCATGGGTCATAGGTCCCTAATATTTTTGTGCAAACCACCTCATCATAGATCCATTCCTAACACAATACCTTTGTGCAGACAATTTCATCATAGATCCCTAACACAATACTTTTATGCAGATCGCCCTATCATAGATCCCACATCTAGGATTTTGAATGACAACAACTGATATAGATGAAAACAACACACTAGTTTTTGCACATCTTTTTCTTGAGTGGGAACCTCTTCATCCCCTCTTATACAAGCACATCTTATTCTGCAATCTCTTTTAGCCATGATTATTCTGCAACACACAACAAACCAAAATAACCATTACGGATCGTTGGTCTCTGATACCAATTGATGTAGGCGGAGCGAAGGATAAGGGGTTTAGTACAAGTCAAAACTTTCAAAGACCAAGAACATCATAAATATGAGAAGACTCTCAAAATACTTAATTTTATTCTTTTTTATCTTTATTTTTCAAAACATTATTATCGCATGTGTGCGGCGTCGCGGCGATCGCCCACCCACACTCATGTTGTGAGTATCTGGAAAATATAGGGAGACAAGGAATTCTTGTCTTTTATTAGTGAAAAAATGGAATAGGAGTCGCCACCTAGTATTTTGGTCACTAGGAACCCTAACTGGTCTTAGAGATCAGGTACGAAGACTAGTTGCGTAAAGGGAAGGTATTAGCACCCCAAATACGCCCTACCTAAGGTAAGCTGCATTGTTTTATTGTTTGATATATGTTACGGTTGTATCATATTTCTAATTGTTGGTCTGTCTATGGTTTAAGAAAAGTCCTCCTTGATAAGGAGATCCTTATCTTATTAGGTAAAACCTAACCATCCTAACGTCAATAAAAGAACCACCTTTTAATATCGGGAATATGTTTTACGTATAAATTCGTAATCCCTGATATTAAAAGAAAACAAAATAAGTTTTTTGGAATTTTTGAATTTTGGCCAAGTTCTCGTGACTTTAATAAACTGGTTATTAAAGCCAAAATGCATGCTAAAACATATATATTTTTTTGAAGTTTTCTTTGTTGTATGAAAGTATAACGTGATTTTTTCTTTGAGAGACTTGGTTGTATGCATGAAAACCAAAACACATTTTTTTTTCAAAGTTTTGACGAAAACCAGGTATTTTAATACCAAATTTGTATTTTTATGATGTAAAAATACAAACCAATATTAAGCAAAATTTAGTAGAAGAATACGCGGAAGAATCACAAATTTTTGAAAATATTTTTTTTTTAATTTTTTTTGGCCCGGGTCGGACTCGGCCCACTCATTTTGGGCTGGGCCAGACAGTGAACAATGGAGCACTCTCCACTGTTCACAATTATTACAACACTTTATATAGAAAAAACTAATATCGAATAGAAAAAAAATAAGGAAGAATATCCCTTTCGAACAAGAAAAAAACTAGAAAGCATCATAATAAAAAATAGAAAAATAAAATATGAAGAAATAAAATTAACTAATATATATATATATATATATATATATATATATATATATATATATAGATAAAA
>Ga0307515_10024756_pt1 | contig 10433 bp, 10 predicted proteins | sample 17_EM_MG_FD_194513 | JGI IMG/M metagenome (GOLD analysis project Ga0307515, IMG submission 194513) | Populus trichocarpa ectomycorrhiza microbial communities from riparian zone in the Pacific Northwest, United States - 17_EM | ecosystem: Host-associated > Plants > Roots > Unclassified | place...
CGAAGTGGCTCTGGTGGTTCGCGAAATAGATGCGCTGCTCGGCCTTGGGCGGCGCGCCGTACCAGTGGCCTTGCGCGCCGGTGATCAGGCGTGCGATCGTGGCCAGCAGGAGGCCGGCGGCCTCGGGGAGTGTCATGCGTCAGTGACGGAAGTGGCGCACGCCGGTCAACACCATCACGATGCCGCGTTCGTTTGCCGCCGCGATCACCTCGTTGTCGCGCATCGAGCCGCCGGGCTGGATCACGCAGGTCGCGCCGGCGTCGATCACGACGTCGAGGCCGTCGCGGAACGGGAAGAACGCGTCGCTCGCGACCGCTGAGCCCTGCAGCGTGAGGCCCGCGTTGGCGGCCTTGATGCTCGCGATGCGCGCCGAGTCGACACGGCTCATCTGGCCCGCGCCGACACCCAGCGTCATGCCGCCGCCGCAGAACACGATCGCGTTGCTCTTCACGTACTTCGCGACATTCCAGGCGAACAGCAGGTCGTCGAGCTGCTGCGGCGTCGGCTGCTTCGTGGTCACGCACTTCAGTTCGGCGCGCGTCATCTCGCGGTTGTCGGCGCTCTGGATCAGGATGCCCGAGCCGACGCGCTTCACGTCGTGCGAGTTGCGGCCCTGTTCCCAGGCGCTTGCGCCACCGGTCGGCAGCGCGATCTGCAGCACACGCGTGTTCGGCTTGGCCGCGAACAGCGCCAGTGCCTCGGGCGTGAAGCTCGGCGCCATCAGCACCTCGACGAACTGCTTCGCGGCCAGCGCCGCACCCGCCGCGTCGAGCTCGCAGTTGAAGGCGATGATGCCGCCGTAGGCCGAGGTCGGGTCGGTCTTGAACGCCTTCACGTACGCCTCGGCCGCGTTCGCCGCGACGGCCACGCCGCAGGGGTTGGCATGCTTGACGATCACGCAGGCCGGCGTGTCGAAACTCTTCACGCACTCCCATGCCGCATCCGCGTCGGCGATGTTGTTGTACGAGAGCTCCTTGCCCTGCAACTGCACCGCGGTGACGAGCGAGCCCGGCGCCGGGTTCAGGTCGCGGTAGAAGGCCGCGCTCTGGTGCGGGTTCTCGCCGTAGCGCAGGTCCTGCAGCTTGACGAAGCGGCCGTTGCTTTGGGCCGGGAACTCGCTGCGTACATGGCCACCCGCGCCATCCGCATTCAACGACGAGAGGTAGTCGCTGATCGCGCCGTCGTAGTTCGAGATGCGGTTGAACGCAGCCACGGCGAGCGCGAACTTCGTCGTGCTGCTGACCGCCCCGCCGGCCTGCAGCTCCGCGAGCACGCCCGCGTATTGCGAGGCGTCGGTCAGCACCGCCACGTCCTTCCAGTTCTTCGCCGCCGAGCGCACCATCGCCGGGCCGCCGATGTCGATGTTCTCGATCGCATCTTCGAGCGTGCAGCCGGGCTTGGCGACCGTCGCCTCGAACGGGTAGAGGTTCACGACCAGCAGATCGATGGTCGCGATGCCGTGTTGTTCGAGCGCGGCCATGTGCTCGGGCACGTCGCGCCGCGCGAGCAGGCCGCCGTGCACGGTCGGGTGCAGCGTCTTGACGCGGCCATCGAGCATCTCGGGGAAGCCGGTGTGGTCGGCGACCTCGGTGACGGGCAGGCCGGCCTCGGTGAGCAGCTTCGCGGTGCCGCCGGTCGACAAGAGCTTCACGCCGAGCGCGTTCAGCGCACGCGCGAAATCGAGCACGCCGGTCTTGTCGGAGACGGAGAGCAACGCAGTGAGTTGTGTCATTTGATCAGCTTGTGGTCGAGCAACTTGCGGCGCAAGGTGTTGCGGTTGATGCCCAGCCATTCGGCCGCGCGGCTCTGGTTCCCGCCGGCGTGTTGCATGACCACGTCGAGCAGGGGTTTCTCGACGACGCCGAGGATCATGTCGTACATCGCCGCGGGTTCGACGCCGCGCAAGTCCTTGAAGTAGATCTCCAGGCTGTCGCGAACGCATTCTTCGATGTGCGTGGCTTTCTTCATGCAGGCACTTTCTCTTCTTCTTCGTCTTGTTCTTCGGTGCGGCGGGCCGCGGGCAATAAGTGGCAGCGGTCGGCGAGTTCGTCGAACCAGTCGCTGACCGCGCGCACCTGCTCTTCGACGTTCTCGACCAGGTTCATGCGTGTGCGAAACGCCTCGCCGCCCGGCAGCGGCCGCACCGCCCAGCCGATGTGCTTGCGCGCGCTGCGCACGCCGGCGTATTCGCCGTAGAGCGCGTAGTGATCCAGCAGATGCTCGAGCAGCCAGGCCTTGGCCTGCTGCGTCTCGGGCGGCGGCAGGTGCTCGCCGGTGGCCAGGAAGTGCGCGATCTCGCGGAAGATCCACGGCCGGCCCTGCGCCGCACGGCCGATCATGATCGCGTCGGCGCCAGTCGCTTTAAGCACGTCGCGCGCCTTCTCGGGTGAGTCGATGTCGCCGTTGGCCACCACCGGGATGCTCAAAGCGGCCTTGACCGCGCTCACCGTGTCGTACTCGGCGAAGCCCTTGTAGCCCTGCTCGCGCGTGCGGCCGTGCACCGCGATCATCGCGACGCCGGCCGACTCGGCTGCCCGAGCGATGCGCACCGCGTTGCGCTCGGCCTCGCACCAGCCGGTGCGCATCTTCAGCGTCACCGGCACATTGCGTGGCGCGCAGGCTTGGACGACGGCCTCGACGATCTCGAGCGCGAGCGGCTCGTCCTGCATCAGCGCCGAGCCGGCCCACTTGTTGCAGACCTTCTTCGCCGGGCAGCCCATGTTGATGTCGATGATCTGCGCGCCGCGGTCGATGTTGTAGGCCGCGGCCTCGGCCATCATGGCCGCGTCGGTGCCGGCGATCTGCACCGAGATCGGCGCGACCTCGCCGTCGTGGTTGGCGCGCCGGCTGGTCTTCAGGCTCGCCCACAAGTCCTTGCGCGAGGTCACCATCTCGCTCACCGCATAGCCCGCGCCGAGGCGCTTGCACAGCTGCCGGAACGGCCGGTCCGTCACCCCGGCCATCGGAGCGGCGAACAGGCGATTCGCCAAGGCGATGTGGCCGATCTGCATATGAGAAATGGGGCGGCGGCTTGCTGAAAAAGGAGGCAGAAGTATAGCGGTGGCGGCGGCTGGGATTTCCAGCACTTTGCGGATGCGCCGACTGCCCATAATCGACGTGCATGGACGCGTGGTTCGAATCGATGTTGGCACTGTTGGCCTTGCCGAAATTCGGCCTGGGCACGGTGTTCGTGGTCGCCTTCGTCTCGGCCACGCTGCTGCCGTTGGGCTCCGAGCCGGCGGTGTTCGGCCTGGTCAAGCTCAGCCCCGAACTGTTCTGGCCCGCGGTGCTGGTCGCGACCGCCGGCAACACGCTGGGCGGCGCCTTCACCTGGTGGAACGGCTACGGCGCGGAGCGCGCCTACGAACACGTCAAGCACGCCAAGCCGCCCGATGCGCGCGCACTGCGCTGGCTGCAGCGGCTGGGCGCGAAGGCCTGCCTGCTGGCGTGGCTGCCGGTCGTCGGCGACCCGTTGTGCGCAGTCGCCGGCTGGCTCAAGCTGCCGTTCTGGCCGTGCCTGCTCTACATGGCGATCGGCAAGTTTCTTCGCTACTTCACGATGACCGCGGCGGCGCTTTGGCTCTGGCCGGGTCAGTTCACCTACTGAGTCACGACACGGAGACATCGATGGGCACTGCCTACGACGAACTCAAGCGCATCTGGACCCAGCTGCACCACTTCAACCACCTGCAGTCGATCGCCGGCTGGGACCAGGCGGCGATGATGCCGCCCAAGGGCAACACGGCGCGCGCGAATGCGATGGCCGAGATGGAAGGGCTGCTGCACCGCTTGCGCACCGACCCCCAACTGGCGACGCTGCTGGCGAGCGCAGACGGCGAGCTGCTCGACGATTTCGCGCGCGCCAACCTGGTCGAGATCCGCCGCGACTGGCGCGCCTCGAACGCGTTGCCGCAAGCGCTCGTCGAAGCGCAGTCGCTCGCCGGCGCGCGCTGCGAGCATGCGTGGCGCAGCCAGCGGCCGGCGAACGACTGGGCGGGCTTTCTCGAGAACTTCCGCGAGGTGCTGCGCATCGGCCGCGAGGTCGCGCAGCGGCTGTCCGATGCGACCGGCCTGGCGCCCTACGATGCGCTGATGGACCGGTTCGAGCCCGGCACGACCAGCGCCGAGGTCGACCGCGTGTTCGGCGATCTGCAGCAATGGCTGCCGGGCCTGGTGCGCCAGGTGCGCGAGCGCCAGTCGCATGACAGCGTGGTGCAGCCCACCGGCCCGTTCGCGAAGGCCGCGCAGCGCGCGCTCAGCCTCGAGGTGATGGGCCTGCTCGGCTTCGACTTCGACGGCGGCCGGCTCGACGAGAGCGCGCACCCGTTCAGCGGCGGCGTGCCCGAGGACACGCGGCTGACGACGCGCTACCGCGAAGACGACCTGATGCAAAGCCTGATGGGCACGATCCACGAGACCGGCCACGCGCGCTACGAGCAGAACCTGCCGCGCGAGTGGCTCGGCCAGCCGGTCGCCAACGCGCGCTCGATGGCCATCCACGAGAGCCAGAGCCTGAGCTTCGAGATGCAGCTCGGCCGCAGCCGCGCGTTCGCCGGGCTGCTCGCGCCGAAGCTGCGCGCGCAATTCGGCGACCAGGCCGCGTTCGAGCCCGACAACCTGCACCGGCTGATGACGCGAGTGAAGCCCGGCTTCATCCGCGTCGACGCCGACGAGCTCACCTACCCGGCGCATGTGATCCTGCGCTACGGCATCGAGCGCGAGCTCATTGCCGGCAGCCTGCAGGCCGAGGACATCCCGGCGCGCTGGGACGAGGGCATGCAGTCGCTGCTCGGCGTGGACACGCGCGGCAACTACACCAACGGCTGCATGCAGGACGTGCACTGGAGCGGCGGCGCGTTCGGCTACTTCCCGTGCTACACGCTGGGCGCGATGTACGCGGCGCAGTGGTTCGCCGCGATCCGCGCGCAGACACCCAATCTCGATGCGCGCATCGCGCGCGGCGAGCTCGCGCCGGTGTTCGACTGGCTGCGCGCGAACATCTGGACCCAGGCGAGCCGCTGGCCCACCGCCGAGCTCGCGACCCGCGCGACCGGCGAGGCGCTGAATCCGCTGCACTTCAGGCGCCATCTCGAGGCGCGCTACCTCGGCTGAGCGAGCTTGCCGGACCCCGTCGACAGGGTCCGGCGCCGGCGCTGGTGCGTCAGGCCGCTGCTGACTTGCGTGCCGGCTTCTTCTTCGCTGCCGCTGTCTTCTTGGCCGGCGCAGAGCGCGTCGTCGCCGGTGCCGTTGCGCTGAGCTCGTCGATGCGCGCCATGCGCGTCGCGGGCGTCTTCGCCGGCGTCGTCTTGGCGAGCTTGGTGACCTGCGCGCTGAGCGCGTCGATGCGTGCACTCAACGCATCTACGTCCTTGGCCGACGGCACGCCGAGCTTCTTCAGCGCCTTCGCGGTGCGCTCCTCGAAGATGCTCTCGAGCTTGTCCCAGTGCTGGCCGGCCTTGGCCTGCACGTCGCCGGCCATGCTCGTCATCTTGCTGGTCACGCCGCTGAGTTTTTCTTCGGCGGCGCTTTGGGTCTTCTTCTGCAGCGACGCGCCTTCTTTCACCAGCGCCTCGAACACCTTGGTGCCTTCGGCCTGCGCGCGCGAGAACGCGCCCATGCCGGCGAGCCAGATCTGCTGCGCCGAATCCTTGACCTGGCCGGCGAGTGCGCTGTCGAGCAGGCGGGTCGGGGAGGCGGCCTTCTTGTCGGCCATCTGTTTGAGCTTCTTGACCATCGTGTCCGTCCTTGTCTGTGGGAAGGGCAAGACTATAGAAGCCCCCGGTGGGGCGCGCATGCGATTTCGTTAGTGAGGCAGCTCTATGCGGCTTGGGGTAAATCGGCAGCATCGTCGCGCAGCGCGTGGTGAAGAATGCGCGCTGACCCGCAATGCTCCCTGAAGGATCACCCCCATGCATTACTTCGTCACCGGCGCGACCGGCTTCATCGGCAAACGCCTCGTCAAGACCCTGCTCGCACGCCGGGGCGCGACCGTGCACTTCCTGCTTCGGCCGGAAAGCGAGGGCAAGGTGGCCGATCTGCTCGAGTACTGGGGCCTCTCTGGCAACAGCGCGAAGGCGAGGGCGATCCCGGTGTTCGGCGACCTGACCAGCAAGAAGCTTGGCGTCTCGGTGGACGACGTGAAGAGGCTCAAGGGCAAGATCGACCACGTCTACCACCTGGCCGCCGTCTACGACCTCTCGGCCGACGAAGCCTCGCAGGTGCAGGTCAACATCGAGGGCACGCGCAATGCGGTCGAGTTCGCGAAGGCGATCGATGCCGGGCATCTGCACCACGTCAGCTCGATCGCCGCCGCCGGCATGTACGAAGGCGTGTTCCGCGAGGACATGTTCGATGAGGCCGAGGGCCTGGATCACCCGTACTTCATGACCAAGCACGAGAGCGAGAAGATCGTGCGCAAGGAGTCGAAAGTGCCGTGGACGGTGTACCGCCCCGCGCTCGTCGTCGGCGATTCGCAGACCGGCGAGATGGACAAGATCGACGGCCCGTACTACTTCTTCAAGCTGATCCAGCGCATGCGCCAGATCCTGCCGCCATGGATGCCCAGCGTCGGCCTCGAAGGTGGGCGCATCAACATCGTGCCGGTGGACTTCGTCGTCGCGTCGCTCGATCACATCAGCCACAGCAAGGCCGAGCTGAACAAGAAGTGCTTCCACCTCGTCGACCCGAACGGCTATCGCGTCGGCGACGTGCTCGACATCTTCAGCAAGGCCGCGCACGCGCCGAAGATGAACCTGTTCATCAACGCCGCGCTGCTCGGCTTCATCCCGAAGAGCGTGAAGAAGGGAATGATGGCGCTCGGGCCGGTGCGCCGCGTGCGCGCCGCGGTCATGAAGGACCTCGGCCTGCCCGACGACATGATGACCTTCATCAACTTCCCGACGCGCTACGACTGCCGCGAAACGGCCCTTGCGCTGAAGGGCTCCGGCATCGAGTGCCCGAACCTGCGCGACTACGCCTGGCGGCTGTGGGACTACTGGGAGCGCCACCTCGACCCGGCGTTGCTGATCGACAAGTCGCTGCGCGGCACGGTGGGCGGCAAGGTGGTGCTGGTCACCGGCGGGTCGTCGGGCATCGGCCTCGCGGCTGCGGTGAAGTTCGCGAAGGCCGGGGCGATCACGATCATCTGCGCGCGCGACGAGGCCAAGCTCGCCGAGGCGAAGAAGGAGATCCTCGCCGAGGCCGGCAAGGACGCGATCGTCGTGACGTACTCGGCCGACATCGCGGTTGAGGAAAGCTGCAAGGCCTTCGTCGAGCAGCTGACCACCGACCACGGCGGTGTCGACTTCCTGATCAACAACGCCGGCCGTTCGATCCGCCGTGCGATCGAGGCCAGCTACGAGCGCTTCCACGACTACGAGCGCACGATGCAGCTGAACTACTTCGGCGCGCTGCGCATCACGATGGGGCTGCTGCCCGGCATGGTCGCGAAGCGTAAGGGCCACATCGTCAACATCAGCTCGATCAGCGTGCTCGTGAATGCGCCGCGCTTCTCGGCCTACGTGGCCTCGAAAGCCGCGCTCGATGCCTGGACGGCCTGCGCCGCGAGCGAGTTCCAGGATCAGGGCATCACATTCACCACCGTCAACATGCCGCTGGTGCGCACGCCGATGACGGCGCCGACCAAGATCTACGACAGCATGCCGCTGCTGTCGACCGACGAGGCCTCGGACCTGATCGTGCAGGCTGTGGTCGACAAGCCGGTTCGGGTGGCGACGCGGCTCGGCGTGTTCGTCGAGCTGCTGCACGACGTGGTCCCGCGCGTCACCCAGGTGCTGATGAACACCACCTTCCGCATGTTCCCCGACAGCGCCGCGGCCAAGGGCGAGAAGGGCGGCAAAGCCACCCTGTCACCCGAGGCGATGGCGATGGCGGAGATGATGCGCGGGATCCACTTCTAAAGGGCCAAGAGCCCGCTTCAGGGCCGCGCCGCCTTCACCAGCGGCGCGGCTGCGATCGCCACTTGCCGGATCAACTCGGCGATCGCCTGCGACTGGGCCTGCGCGCTGTCGGCCGCGCCCGGCAACTCATAAGGCACTTCCTGCGTCTGCAAGACCTGCGACACGACCGTGCCGCTGCTCACGGTGATGCGTGCCCGCGCCGTCAGCTTTTGTGCGCTGCGCAGGTAGTCCATCGGCACCAGGTCGACCTGCAGCGAGAGCGCCGGAATCTGGTCGCCGCAGTTCGTGTCGCAGAAGGCCCAGCCGGGCAACTGCTGGCGCAGCGCCGAGACGAACTCGCGCGACACGCCGATCTCGATGCGCTCGGCCCAGTAGGTGTTGGGCCACTCTGCCAGCGTGCTCGCATCGGCGCGGTAGCGCACGCGCCGCGCGACCAGGTACTCGGGGATGTTGACGCGGCGCACCGCCAGCAGCGGCGCCGACGCCGCGGCCGGCGGCGCGAGCGTCGCGGCGCTGACGGCCGGCGGCAAGGTCAGCAGCACCGGCGCCGGCGACGGCGACGCGCAGGCGGCCAGCAGCAGCGCCGCCAGAGACGCAACCAACGCCGAAGCGGTCTTGTGGATCGAGACGTTCATTCGCGTTTGTTCCCGAAGATGACAGCGTTCGGTTTTTCTTCCAGCAGCTCGCTCCAGTCGCGCAGGCCGCGTGCGGCTTGCGACAGGTCGCGCATCGAGGCATCGAGGTCGGCGCGCAGCGAGGCATTCGGTGCGGTCATCTCGGACACGCGGCCCATCGCGATGCGCGCCGAGTCGGCCGCCTCGCGCGCGCCCTGCAAGGTGCGCTGCAGCTCCGGCTGCGCTGCGGTGACGGTGTTGCGCGTGGCGTCGGACAGCTGCGTGATCGATGCCAGCGTCGCCGCGGTGTTCACCTGCACTTGGCGCACCGCCTCGGTTGCCGTCTGCAGCGTGACGCGCGAATCGCGGCCGACCTTGCCGAGCTCGTCGGTGGCGCCGGCGAGCACCTGCTGCGTCGAATCGAGCGTGTGCTGCACCGAGACCAGCGTACCGCGCAGCTCCTTGACGGTGTCGCGCACCTCCTGCACGGTGTCGCGCAGCGGCAGGTCGGCGACCTGGTCGATCAGCGCGCCGAAGCGGTCGCCGAGCGCCGGGATCTCGGGCTTGCCGCCGTCGCCGATCAGCGTGCTCGGCGTGTTCGGCACGAAGTCGAGCTCGATCGACTTCTGGCCGGTGACGAAGCTCTGCGCTACCAGCCGCGCGCGCAGCCCGCGTTGCACCAGTGTGGGCAGGTCGATGGCCGCGTCGGCACCGTTGCGCTTGAAGCGCAGCGCGTCGGGCTGCAACCGGATGCGCACCGGGATCAGCGACGTGAGCGAATCGCGGTCGACTTGGATGCCGATCTCCTCGACCTGGCCGACCGCGACGCCGCGGAACGTGACGGGCGCGCCCACGTACAGCCCGGTGACGTTGCCCTTGTAGTAGATCAGCGCCTCCTGCTGTTTCTTGAACAGGTTGTTGCCGCTGAGCCAGAGCACGCCGACGACGATCATCGCGAGCGCCGCGAGCACGAAGGCACCGATGAGCAAGGCGTTGCGTTTCATGGGCTGGATGGTACGGTTTTCGGGGGAGGTTCTTCGCGCGCGAGGAATGCGCGCACCGTCGGGTGCGTGGCCGTGTCGCGCAACGCGCGCGGGCTGCCGTGCGCGATCGGGGTCTTGCTCTCGGCGTCAAGAAAGATGCCGTCGTCGGCGATCGCGAACAGGCTGGGCAGTTCATGGCTGACGAACACCACCGCCGCGCCGGTGCGCTCGCGGATGTCGAGCACCAGGTCGTCGAGGCGCTTCGAGCTGATCGGGTCGAGGCCGGCCGAGGGTTCGTCGAGGAACAGCAGCGGCGGCTCGGTCGCGATCGCGCGCGCCAGGCCGGCGCGCTTCTTCATGCCACCGCTCAGGTCGGACGGGAAGAAGTCGGCGAACTGCGCCAGGTCGACCCACTCGAGCACTTCGCGCGCGCGCGCCTCGCGCTGGCCGGCGTCCATCTCTTTTTTGTGCTGCTCGAGCGGCAGGCAGACGTTCTCGAGGATCGTCATCGACGACCACAATGCCGCACTCTGGAACAGCATGCCGAAGGCCGCGCGCAGCTGGGCCTGCGCGTCGTCGTCGGCAGCCCAGTAGTCGGTGCCGTTGTACGTGACCTGCCCGGTCGCCGGCGGCAGCAGACCGATCAGGTGCTTCAGCAAGGTGCTCTTGCCGCAGCCGCTACCGCCCATGATCGCGAAGATCGTGCCCTTCTCGACCTTGAACGACACGCCGGTCTGGATCAGGCGCTCGCCGAAGCGCATCTCCAACCCGTCGACGGCGAGCAAGGCCATTGCCTAGATCCCCAATGCGTTCGCGCAGATCGCGAAGATCGCGTCGAGCACGATGATGCCGACGATGCTGGTGACGACCGCGTTGGTGGTGGCCACGCCGACGCCGGCTGCATTGCGCTGCGCATA
>Ga0307515_10024757_pt1 | contig 10433 bp, 6 predicted proteins | sample 17_EM_MG_FD_194513 | JGI IMG/M metagenome (GOLD analysis project Ga0307515, IMG submission 194513) | Populus trichocarpa ectomycorrhiza microbial communities from riparian zone in the Pacific Northwest, United States - 17_EM | ecosystem: Host-associated > Plants > Roots > Unclassified | place...
CCTCGGCCTCGAAGTCGATGCCCATCTTCTCGCTGGGCACGACGATGTCGTCACAGGGGCCGAGAAAGTCGTCGCTGCCGCCCTGGTACATCAGCGGGTCGGTGTAGAAGCTCTCGGGCACCTCGGCATTGCGCGCCTTGCGCACCAGCTCCACATGGTTGATGAAGGCCGAGCCGTCGGCCCACTGGTAGGCGCGCGGCAGCGGCGCCATGCACATCTTGGGGTCGAACGGAAACGCATGGCGTGCGCGGCCTTGGTTGACGGTGGTGTAGAGGTCTTCGAGCTGGGGTGAGAGAAAGCTCCAGTCGTCGAGCACCTGCTGAAGCCGCGTGGCGATGCCGGTGGCGTAGTGGGCAGTGGCGAGGTCGCGCGACACGACGACCAGCTGGCCGTCACGCGAGCCGTCTTTGTAGCTTGCAAGTTTCATGGTCTTCTCATTTCGCTAGGATGGCCGTATCGCTTATTGTCAACGCATGCATTCCACCGCTGCCACTCCATCCACGCCGCGCCGGCCCTGGTTCCGGCTGCTGACGGTGGCAATGGGCGTGGCTGCATTGCACCTGGCGTTGTGGCAAGGCGTGGCCGACTCGTTTGCCGCCGGCATGGTGCCCGATCGCGCATTGCCTGCGCTGCAAGTGCGCACTGTCACGCCGCCAACGCCGCTCGATGTGCAGCCGGTGGCCGAGGTGATCATCGCCAAGCCCAGTCCGCCGCCTCGCCGAACACCTGCTGCCGTGCCGGTCGCAGTGATCGAACCTGAGCAAACGCCACCTCCGCCCCTGCCAGAACCCGCAACCGAACCCGTGCTCGTGGCCGCCGTGCTGCCGGCTCAAACCAGCCTCGAGCCCACACTGGTGGCCAACGCCGCCGATGACGTACCGGTGTACCGCACCCAAATGCCGCCCGCGATGACGCTGCACTACGACATGCGCCGCGGTGCGCTCAGTGGAACGGGCGATCTCGAATGGCGCCCCACGGCGAAGGGTTACCAGGCCCGCCTGGAGGGGCGCGTCGCCGGCTTCAGCATCCTCACCTGGGCCAGCCAGGGCAATTTCGACACCGCGGGGATCGCGCCGATGCGCTTCACCGACCAGCGTCGCGGCAAGAGCGAGCAGGCCGCCAATTTTCAGCGCGACGCCGGCAAGATCAGCTACTCGGGCCCATCGACCGAATACCCCTTGATGGACGGGGCGCAGGACCGGCTGAGCTGGATGATCCAGGTGGCCGCCATCGCGCAGGCCGACCCCAAGCGCGTGGCCCCGGGCAAGCGTGTCGCCATGTTCGTGACCGGCGCACGAGGTGATGGCGACGTGTGGTCATTTCTTGTGCAAGGCGTCGAAGACGTGAGCACCGGCAACGGCAATCTGCGGGCCATCAAGCTGCTGCGCGAGCCGCGCAAGCCGCACGACACCCGCGTCGAGGTGTGGCTCGCGCCCAGCCTGCATTACCTGCCCGTGCGCGCGCGCCTGTCCAGCGACGACTCGGCCCTCGACCTGCAATTGCAGACGGCTCAGCCGGCCTCCTGATCCACGGGCAAGGTTATCCGGCCCCCGAATTACCGGAATCGGCGTGGCTTGAATACGACCTTTCCGTCCCGAAGTAGCAGCGAAGGAGATGCCTGATGCAAATGCTCTACAACTCGGACAACTTCGCTGTGGTGCAGTTCGACGTCCCTGACGCCGAGGCCAGCGCGAGCCGTGAAACCCTCTCGCGCGGCGGCTACGAGATCGTCGACAAGTTCGCCCGCAAGGAAATCTTCATCGAAGGCGCCATGGCCGAAAGCTTCAAGGAAGGCGTCGAGGCCTTGATCGAGACCTCGCCCTCCGAAGAAGAGATGGACGATTACATCGAGCGCTATTCGTCGCTGATGCAGCAGCCGCTGATCTTCCACTAATCCCGTACCGACCCTCGCGCGGCGCCCTGCCGCGCGGGTAAATCGCCGTACACGTAGCGCACTCTGCGGAACCTTTGCACACGCCCTGGCAAAAGGGGGCTTGTCGCATCCGGGCTGCTGCGCCAAGATCGCCCCGGAAGTTCCCTGCCGGAGGAGCCGATGGCGACCCCTCACATTGATGCACGCGTAGTGCTGTCACCGGGCCTGAAAGAGGCGCCGGTGCTCGACCGCATGTGCTCGCAATTCGTGCTCACGCTGACCGTGCGGCACGCAGGACGATTCAATGTGCGGCGCGACTGGAACGGCCTGCTCTCGCTCACCGGCAAGCACCTGGTGTGGCCCACGTCGGTGCTGGCGCGGTTGCGCGCTTTCCTGAACGTGCGCTGCAAGGGCAATGAGCACTGGCCGAACCACGAAGGCCTGAGCGACGCCATCTTCATGCAGCGCCACGGCGGCTGGAACGGCCCGTACGAAGAGGGCACGCTCTTCTTCTACATCGACGAATACATCAAGGACGCGCCGAAGGACCTGCTGGCCGTGCTCGGTGCCACCGCCGACTGGCTCGACCGCAGCTTGAAGAAGGAGTCGACACTCGTCGAGAAGAACATCGACGCGCTGGCCGGCCTGCTGCAGCTCAACCCTGCAGAGCGTGCGCTGCTGCTCTACGGCACCCTGGCCCGCTACCAACGCGACCTGCGCGGCTTGCTGGTGGAGTTCAAGGTGTCGAACGCGCAAGAGGCCTATGCCGCCATCGCCGCGGTGGCCGGCGTCAACGAGCAGGACGTGGCAGAGGCCCTGCGCGCCGGTTCGCGGCTCGAACGCACCGGCATGGTCGAGAACCTGATCTCCGAGCACAACATCACCGACCTCGCCGACCTGATGAAGGTCAGCGAGCAGCTGCCGCCGGTACTGATGCGGAAGTACGAGGGCCCGTCCGACCTGATGGCGGTGTTCACACGGCCGGCCACGCGCAGCGAGCTCACCGCCGAAGACTTCCATTTCGTCGGTGTCGACCAGCAGGTGCTGACCTCGCTGCTTCGCAACGCGGTGGCTCGCAAGGCACCCGGTGTCAACGTGCTGCTCTACGGCCCGCCCGGCACCGGCAAGACCGAGCTCGCCAAGGTGGCGGCGCAGGCGGCCGGCCTCGAGTTGTACGAGGTCGAGTACGCCGACCGCGACGGCAACTCGCTGAGCGGCCGAGACCGCTACCGCTCGCTGCAGATCAGCCAGGTGTTCCTCAAGAGCAGCCCGCAGGTCGCTCTGTTATTCGACGAGGTGGAAGACGTGTTCCCGCCGATTTCGACCGACGCCGCGCAGCTGATGGCCCGGCTCGACACCGGCGACGGCGCGCTGTCGGGCAGCGTGAGCGGCAAGGCCTGGGTCAACCAGATTCTCGAAACGAATCCGGTGCCGGTGATCTGGGTCACCAACCGCATCGAGCAGATCGACCCGGCGTTTCGCCGCCGCTTCCAGTACCACCTCGAATTGAAGAGCCCACCGCCCGGTGCACGCGAAGCGCTGGTCACGCGGGCGCTCGACGGCGTGAGCGTCTCGGCCGACTTCGCAGCACGGCTGGCCGAGCGCAAGGGGCTCACCCCGGCGCAGGTGCGCACTGCCGTGAAGTTCGCCAAGCTGGCAGCCGACGAAGTGGCCGGCACGACGATGGAATCGCTGATCGAGCGCCAGTTGGGCAACGCCGACAAGGCGCTCGGCAGCACCAGCAACGAGCGTGGTGCGCGGCGTGTCGTCACCCATTACGACCTGAGCCTGGTGCACACCGAATCGCGCTTCGAGTTGCCGCGCATCATCGAGGCGCTGCGCCGCAAGGGCTACGGCACCCTGTGCTTCCACGGCCCGCCCGGCACCGGCAAGACCGCGCTCGCCGAGCACATTGCGCGGCAGCTGCAGCGGCCATTGATGATCCGCCAGGCGTCCGATCTGGTGAGCAAGTACGTCGGCGAAACCGAAACCAACATGGCGCGCATGTTCGACGAGGCGCAGGCCGAGCAATCGGTGCTGCTGCTCGACGAGGCCGACAGCTTCTTGCGCAGCCGGCGCATGGCCGAGCGCAACTACGAGGTCAGCGAAGTCAATGAGATGCTGCAGGGCATGGAGCGCTTCTCGGGCGTGTTCATCTGCACCACCAACCTGTTCGACGATTTAGATGAGGCAGCGCTGCGGCGCTTCACCTTCAAGATTCGCTTCATGCCGCTGACGGCCGGGCAGCGCGAACGCATGTTCGTCGCCGAGGCACTGACTGGCGATCCCAGCCTGCTGAACGCCGAACAGACCGAGCGCTTGCACCGGCTGGACGCATTGGTGCCGGGCGACTTTGCGTCGGTGAAGCGGCAGGTCGATGTGCTGGGCGAGGTCTTTTCGCCCGACGAATTCCTGTCGCAACTCGAGGCGGAGCACCGCGTGAAACCCGAGGTGCGCCGCCGCAGAGACATCGGGTTTCTGCACTGAACGAGACTTCCGTCACGCCCCAGGCGCAACGCTCAAGCCGCCCGCCGTTCGGCCGATAAAGAACGGATGACCGTGTGGCCGAGGGTTCGATGGAAGAGACATTTCTCGAGTGGGGGTTTCGTGCAGATTTGTGGGCTGCCTCCACGGCCATGGCCATGTTCGCCGCCTATGTGGCGCTCGACCTTGCGCGCGGCGTGTCGTCGCGCCACAACTTCACCGCCTGGCGTTCGCTGGTCGTCGCTGCACTCGCCTTGTCGACCGGCACCTGGGCGACCCACTTCATTGCAATGGCCGGCGAGCCGCTGCCATTCGCCCGGGGGTATGACGCAGGCATCGCCCTGGGTGCCCTCGGCGTGGCGTTCATGAGTTCATTGATCGGCGTGCACCTCACCGCGCGCCCGCAGCTGGGAGCCGTTCGCGTGGTGGTCGCCGCGCTGGTGCTCGGCACGGGCGTCTGCGTCGTGCCCGCCGTGGGGCTGTGGGCACTGCAGATCGCACCAGCGGTGCACTGGAAGTGGCTGCTGCTGGCGGCGGGCTGGGCCACGGCCTGCATCTGTGCGGGCGCAGCCCTGTCCATCGTCGCCAGGCTGCGCCGCACCGCCGCCCACCTGGGCTTCGGCTGGCAGGCGGGCGTGGCGCTCGGGCTCGGCGCGGCGATTGCTGCCGGCAACGCCAGCGTGCTGTACGCCGCGTCGGTCCCCGAACTCTCGGTGTCGCTGGCGGCCAGCCGCATCGGCGTGGGCACCATGACGGCACTGGCCGCCCTGGGCGTACCGGCCTTGCTGGGCCTGCTGCTGATGATCTCGTTGCTCGAAGCCCGCTTCCGGCGGCTGCTCAGGCGCACGCGTGAAGAAGTCAAACGCGCCGCCCAAACCGACAAGCTGACCGAGCTACCCAACCGCACGATGTTCGAGGAGTGGCTGCAGGCCGCGGCGATCCGCGCTGACCGCCAGCAACAGAAGTTGGCACTGCTGTTCATCAACGTCGACGGGCTCAAGGCAGTCAACGAATCCTTCGGCCAGAGCACTGGCGACCAGGTCTTGCGAGAAGTGGCGCAGCGCCTGCGCGCGCTGGCGGGCCCAGGCGATGTCGTGGCTCGCGCCGGAGGCGACGAATTCATGCTGATGCTGGTGGGCAACCCCGGCTCGCAAGAGGCCTCCGAGGCAGCCGTGAATGTGCTCGGCGGCATGAACGAGTTGTGCCGCATTGAAGAACACGAGATCTCGATGTCGTGCTCGGTCGGTGTGGCGATGTACCCGGCGCATGGGTCGCCAACGAAGCTGATTGCCCACGCAGCCGCTGCGATGCGGGCTGCCAAGCACACGGGAGGCGGCGCGCACTGCTTCTTCGAGGAGCGCATGGTGGCCGGCGCGCGCGAGCAGGTCGAGTTGCTGCAGGACCTGCGCCGCGCCATCGCCAACAAGGAGCTCGAGCTCCACTACCAACCCAAGATCCACGCGCCGAGCGGCCAGATCACCGGGGCCGAAGCGCTGATGCGCTGGAAGCACCCGCAGCGCGGCATGATCGGGCCCCACATCTTCATTCCGCTGGCCGAGCGCTACGGCCTCATCAACGCGCTGGGCAACTGGCTGATCGAAGACGTGTGTCGGCAGATCCGCGTGTGGCGCGACCAGGGCCTGCGCATGCGCGTGGCCATCAACCTGTCGGTGCACCAGCTGCGCCAGGTCGACCTGGTCGAGCGCCTTGTCAGCGCCTTGAAGCGCAACAACGTGGAACCTTCGTTGTTGACCTGCGAGATCACCGAATCGTCCGCGATGGACGACACGCGCGCCACGCTGCTGATGATCGAGCGGCTCTCGGCCATCGGCGTGCACCTGTCGATCGACGATTTCGGCACCGGCTATTCATCGCTCAGCTACCTGCGCCAGCTGGCCGCCGAGGAGCTCAAGATCGACCGCAGTTTCGTGCTCGACCTGGAAACCAGCGCCGACGCGCGCGCCATCGTCGACGCCGTCGTGAAACTCGCTCAGGCGCTCGGCCTGAAGGTGGTCGCCGAAGGGGTAGAGACCGAGCAGCAGCAGGAGATCCTGCGCAGCCTCGGCTGCAACGAGCTGCAGGGCTACCTGTTCGCCAAGCCCATGCCGGCCGCCGCGCTGGCCTTGTGGGCCATGAACGACGATGGCCCGCGCGCGCTCGATTTCCGCCCCTCGCTCTTCGGAGACACCTTGTCTCAGACCGTTGCGACCTAACTCGCTGCAATGCAGGGGCTTGACAGCGTTTCTACAATCACGAGATGAACGCTCCCGCCTACACCCGCGCCGCCGCGCTGCCCGAGATCCTCAAAAACCGCATCGCCATCCTCGACGGCGCGATGGGCACGATGATCCAGCGCTACAAGCTGACCGAGGCCGACTACCGCGGCGAGCGTTTCAAGGATCACCCCAAGGACCTGAAAGGCAACAACGAGTTGCTGCAGTTCACGCGGCCCGATGTGATCACCGAGATCCATGAGCAGTACCTCGCCGCCGGGGCCGACCTGATCGAGACCAACACCTTCGGCGCCACCAGCGTGGCGCAAGAAGACTACGGCCTGGCCCATGTGGCGCGCGAGATGAACGTGGCCGGCGCCCGGCTGGCGCGCGCCGCCTGCGACAAGTACAGCACCCCCGACAAGCCGCGCTACGTGGCCGGTGCCCTCGGCCCGACGCCTAAGACCGCGAGCATCAGCCCCGACGTGAACGACCCGGCCGCGCGCAACGTGAGCTTCGACGCGTTGAAAGACGCCTACTACGAGCAGGCCGAGGCCTTGCTCGAAGGTGGCGCCGACCTGTTCCTGGTCGAGACCATCTTCGACACGCTGAATGCCAAGGCCGCCATCTTCGCGCTCGACGAGTTGATGGAAGCCACCGGCGAGCGCCTGCCGGTGATCATCTCGGGCACGGTGACCGACGCCTCGGGCCGCATCCTCTCGGGCCAGACGGTGAGCGCCTTCTGGCACAGCGTGCGCCACGCCAGGCCGCTGGCCGTGGGCCTGAACTGCGCACTTGGCGCGGCGCTGATGCGGCCATACATCGAAGAGCTGGCCAAGGTGGCCGGCGACACCTTCATCAGCTGCTATCCGAATGCCGGGCTGCCCAACCCGATGAGCGACACCGGCTTCGATGAGACGCCCGACATCACCGGTGGGCTGGTCGAAGAGTTCGCGAAAGCAGGCTTCCTGAACATCGCCGGCGGCTGCTGCGGCACGACACCGGAGCACATCGCAGAGATAGCCAAGCGTGTGGCGGCGTACCGCCCGCGCAGCCGACACGATCCGTTGTTCGGCGCGCTCATGGCGGCCTAAGAGGGCCAGAGCCCCTCAGCCCACGTCGGCCGAGGCCTTGGCGCTTTACTTCGACGCCGAGGCGCCTGCCTTGGCCTTCTCGCCGACCAGAATTTCAACCCGCCGATTGGTCGCCCGCCCGGACTCATCGTCGTTGCTGGCCAGCGGGTCGCGCGATCCGCGGCCCGCCACCGCAATCCGCACCGGCGACATGCCGCGTGCCACCAGCCAATCGCGCGTGCTGGCCGCACGGTCGAGCGAGAGCGCGTCATTGGCTGCGGCCGAGCCCTTGGAGTCGGTGTGGCCGACGATGCGCACCTCGGCCGCCGGCACGCCACGCAGCGCGACGACGATCTTGTCGAGCACGGCCGTCGCGCCGGGCTTGAGCGCCGAGCGATTGGGCTGGAAGGCCAAGTCGCCCGGCAACGTGATCCACAGGCGCTCGTCGGTGGTCTTGGCCAAAGACACGCCGCTGCCGCTGAGCGCGTTGCTGAGTTGGCGTTCGGCGGCTTCCATCTGCGGCGACCAGCCGCGAGCATCAGGCGACGGCGCCTGCCCGTAGACCGGCCCCGGTGCCGAGCCCGGCACCGAGGTGACGACCGGTGGCACCGGCACCACCTTGGGGGGCGGAGCGGCGCAACCGGCCAGAAGGGAAGCGAGGAGGGCGAGTCTCAGGACAGGATGCTGCAGCATGGTCTTGTGATTTTGTCGTGGCCAGCCATTGGAACCGCTGAACACCCCGAACACGGCAAGGGGGTCTCTTGGGGTTGTAACGAGCTGCTGACTGGCCAATTTCACGGATCGAACGAGCCGCGGACGCTTAAAATCAGCAGCTTCCAAGGAGCGTTGCGACGGTGCCCATCTCTTCCGGGTGCCGCCAGGCTTGGAAGCTCGCAACGACGCTCGCCCCTGCATGCCCCGGTGTACCGCACCGCTACCGCATGCGCTGCGGGTGAGCACCGCAGCGCATGCCGAGTCTGATGCTGCCATGACCGCCACGCCCGCTGCCCGCCCCGTTCCAGCCGTTCCGCCGATGAAGCTCTCGGGGCTCGAGCCCGTGCTCATCGGCGAGGGCAGCCTGTTCGTCAACATCGGCGAGCGCACCAACGTCACCGGCTCCAAGGCCTTTGCACGCCTCATCCTCAACGGCCAGTTCGAAGAAGCCCTGGCGGTCGCGCGCCAACAAGTGGAAAACGGCGCCCAGGTGATCGACATCAACATGGACGAGGCCATGCTCGACAGCAAGGCTGCCATGGTCCGTTTTCTGAACCTGATCGCAAGCGAGCCCGAGATCGCGCGCGTGCCGATCATGATCGACAGCTCGAAGTGGGAGGTGATCGAAGCCGGCCTCAAATGCATCCAGGGCAAGGGCATCGTCAACTCCATCTCGATGAAAGAAGGCGTTGAGCAGTTCAAGCACCAAGCCAAGCTGGTGCGCCGCTACGGCGCCGCGGCGGTGGTGATGGCCTTCGACGAGAAGGGCCAGGCCGACACCTACGAACGCAAGATCGAGATCTGCGAGCGCGCGTACCGCATGCTGGTCGACGAGATCGGCTTCCCACCTGAAGACATCATCTTCGACCCGAACATCTTCGCCATTGCCACCGGCATCGAGGAGCACGACAACTACGCGGTCGACTTCATCAACGCCACACGCTGGATCAAAGAAAACCTGCCGGGCGCCAAGGTGTCGGGTGGCGTCAGCAACGTGAGCTTCAGCTTCCGCGGCAACGACCCGGTGCGCGAAGCCATCCACACCGTGTTCCTGTACCACGCGATCAAAGCGGGCATGGACATGGGCATCGTCAACGCCGGCATGGTCGGCGTGTACGACGACCTCGAGCCGGTGCTGCGCGAGCGGGTCGAAGACGTGGTGCTGAACCGCCGCCCCGATGCGGGCGAGCGCCTGGTCGAAGTGGCCGAGAGCGCCAAGGGCGCCGCCAAGGACGACAGCGCCAAGCTCGCCTGGCGCGCCAAGCCGGTCGACGAACGCCTGAGCCATGCGCTAGTGCACGGCATCAACGACTTCATCACCGAAGACACCGAAGAGGTCTACCAGCGCATCAAGGCCGCTGGCGGCCGGCCGCTGCACGTGATCGAAGGGCCGTTGATGGACGGCATGAACGTCGTCGGTGACCTCTTCGGCCAGGGCAAGATGTTCCTGCCGCAGGTGGTGAAAAGCGCCCGCGTGATGAAGCAGGCCGTGGCCCACCTGCTGCCCTACATCGAAGAAGAGAAGCGCCTGCTGATCGACGCTGGCGGTGAAGCCAAGGCCAAGGGCAAGATCATCATCGCAACCGTGAAGGGCGACGTGCACGACATCGGCAAGAACATCGTCACCGTCGTGCTCCAGTGCAACAACTTCGAAGTGGTGAACATGGGGGTGATGGTGCCCTGCCAGGACATCCTGGCGCGCGCCAAGGTCGAGGGCGCCGACATCATCGGCCTGTCGGGCCTCATCACACCGAGCCTCGAAGAAATGCAGCACGTGGCCGGCGAAATGCAGCGCGACGACTACTTCCGCATCAAGAAGATTCCGCTGCTGATCGGTGGCGCCACCACGAGCCGCGTGCATACCGCGGTAAAGATCTCGCCGCACTACGAAGGCCCCGTCGTCTACGTGCCCGATGCGAGCCGCAGCGTGAGCGTCTGCAGCGATCTGCTGAGCGACGACAAGGCCGCCGCCTACGTGGCCGAGCTGAACGCCGACTACATCCGCGTGCGCGAACAGCACGCCAACAAGAAGGCCACGCCGCTGGTGACGCTGGCGCAGGCACGCGCCAACAAGAC
>Ga0307515_10024758_pt1 | contig 10433 bp, 7 predicted proteins | sample 17_EM_MG_FD_194513 | JGI IMG/M metagenome (GOLD analysis project Ga0307515, IMG submission 194513) | Populus trichocarpa ectomycorrhiza microbial communities from riparian zone in the Pacific Northwest, United States - 17_EM | ecosystem: Host-associated > Plants > Roots > Unclassified | place...
GGTGATCGCGAGCACGATCATCAACAGCCCGAGCACCACCAGGATCAGCAGGCCCCAGTTCGTCCCGGCCGGCCAGTCGAACCCGATCGACGGCGCCGGCGCGGCCAGCCACGACACGTACCCCGGGTCGTCCTTGCAGGTGAACGCGCAGTCGTGGAGGTTCGTCAGCCAGCCCATGACGCCGTCGGTGAGCTTCTGCGGCCCGGTGATGTGCCCGCTGCCGGGGTCGACGGCGTAGGCCGTGGTGTAGTCGGTGTCGCCGACGGCGATGATCCCGCCGTCGTTGCTCACCCAGGCCGCGGAGAACTCCGGGTGCGCCCGCTTGACGAGGTCCCGCGCCTGCTGCGGGCCGATCGGGTGCGCGCTCTCGGTGTGCGCGTAGAAGTCGGCGTGCGTGGCCCGGAAGTACTCGGCGCGGTAGAGCAGGATGACGCCGGCGGTGGTCTCGAGGACCAGCAGCAGGCCGAGCACCAGCGACGTCCACCGGTGCGTGACCACCAGGGCGCGGCGCACGGGCTTGCGCCGGTACCAGCGCCGAGCCGTTCGTTTCGGCGGATCGGTCCTGGTCAGCGTGGGTGCTTCGGCGGTCATGACGTCCCCCAACCCGATGAAGATCGAAGTGAGGTTAGCCTTGCCTTGCTCGTGACGTAAAGCTCCGAACCGGTCTCGTCACTGTGACGTACTCCGCCCATCGGCGGATGTGCCACAGTTGTCCGGATCGCTAACATGAACTTCTTTCGCGATCGGACCGGAGGCAAGGATGCGGGCGATCTTCGCGGTGTTGACGCTGGTCACGGCGATGCTGGCGGGGGTGACGCCCGCCGAGGCCGTCACCCAGCCGTTCTTCTGGGGTGTCGCGACCTCGGGCTACCAGGCGGAGGGCTCGGCGCCCGACAGCAACTGGCGCCGCTACGAGCAGGCCAAGACGTCGTCGATCAAGGAGCCGTACTACGACGCCGTGGACTTCCGGCACCGCTACGTCGAGGACATCGACCACGCGAAGCAGCTCGGCGTGAACGTGTTCCGCTTCAGCGTCGAGTGGGCCCGGATCGAACCGCGGCCCGGCCAGATCGACCAGGCCGAGCTGGCGTACTACGACGACGTCGTCCGGCACGTCGTCGACGCCGGGATGCGGCCGATGATCACCCTCGACCACTGGGTCTACCCCGGCTGGGTCGCCGACCAGGGCGGCTGGGACAGCGACCGCACGGTCGACGCCTGGCTCGCCAACGCCCGCCGCGTCGTGGACCGCTACAAGGGGCTCGGCGCGCTGTGGATCACGATCAACGAGCCGACCGTCTACCTGCAGAACGAGACCGCCAACGGCGGGCTCGCCGGGTGGAAGCTCCCGTGGGCGCAGGCCCGGCTGGTGCGCGTCCACCGCGCCGCGTACGACCTCATCCACTCGTTGGATCCGGGCGCGCTCGTCTCCAGCAACACCGCTTACGTCCCGGCGGTGCAGGGCGTGCTGGACGCGTCGTTCCTCGACCAGGTACGCGACAAGCTCGACTTCGCCGGCCTCGACTACTACTACGGCGCGAGCCTCGACAACCTCAGCGCGATCCACGCGGCGAGCGGCGAGTTCTGGAAGGTGACGCCGCAGCCGGACGGGATCTACTACGCCCTGCGGTACTACGCGCGGAAGTTCCCGGGTCTGCCGCTGTACGTCGTCGAGAACGGCATGCCGACCGACAACGGCAACGCGCGCCCCGACGGCTTCACGCGCTCGGACCACCTGCGCGACCACATCTACTGGGTGCAGCGCGCGAAGGCCGACGGCATGAACGTGATCGGCTACAACTACTGGAGCCTCACGGACAACTACGAGTGGGGCAGCTACCAGCCCCGGTTCGGTCTGTACACAGTGGACGCTCGCTCGGATGCCGCGCTGGTGCGGCGTCCCACCGACGCGGTCGCGACGTACCGGCAGTTGATCACTGGTCACGGGGTCCCGGCCGGCTACACGCCGGTGCGGCCGCCGGGCTTCTGCTCGGTCGTCGACGGCCTGGGCAGCTGCCTCGATCCCGCGCGCTACCCGGGTCCGCTGGCTCCGCTGGGCTAGCCTCAAAGCCGTGTAGTTAGGCGGTTTGGGGCGTCGTCAAGGGGCCGCCAGAGACGACACAGCGGAGCCCCGGTAGACAGGTTTGTCCTCGCGAGACAACCACTACCAAGGGGCTCCGCTGCCTGCCCAGTCTGTCATCACCCGCACGATCACCGTGGCCTCGGGCCCGTTCGCGCCCGGCCATCTGGGCGAGCTGACCCAGATCGTGCCCTTCGACATGGTCGACGAAATCCTCGCCGAGACCCGCACCGTCCAGACCAGGGTCCGGGACCTGCCCTCCCGTGTCGTGGTCTACCTCCTACTGGCCGGATGCCTGTTCGCGGATCTGGGCTACGGACAGGTGTGGCACCGCCTCACCTCCGGACTGGACGGCCTGGACACGGCCACACCGACCACCGGGGCGTTGTGCCAGGCCCGCCGCAGAATCGGGGTCGCACCCCTGCGGGCGCTGTTCGACCTGCTGCGCGGCCCGGCCGCCGGGATCGCCTCGACCGGGGTGCGATGGCGCGGACTGCTGGTCACCGCGATCGACGGCACCACCATGACCGTCGCGGACAGCACGGCCAACCTGACCGTGTTCACCAAACCCGGCAGCCACAACGGCGGATCCGGATACCCGCTGATGCGGATGCTGGTCCTGGTCTGCTGCGGCACCCGCACCGTCCTGAACACGGTCTTCGGCCCGGCCACCAGCGGCGAGACCACCTACGCCGCCCAGCTGCTCGGCGGTGTCCGGGAAGACACGATCGTGCTGGCCGACCGCAACTTCGCCGTCGCCGACCTGGTCTCCACGATCGCGGCAACCGGGGCGCACGTGCTGTTCCGGGTCAAGGCCGGCCGGAAACTGCCGACGCTGCGCCGCCACGACGACGGGTCCTACCTGTCGACGATGGGCGGAATCCCCGTGCGTGTCATCGACGCCGAGATCACCATCACGACCGGCGCCGGGAAACGCACCGGCGGCTACCGGTTGGTCACCACCCTGCTCGACCACCACCGCCATCCAGCGTTCGGCCTGGTCGGGCTCTACCACGAACGGTGGGAGATCGAGACGGCCTTCCTGGAGGTCAAGTCCACCATCCTGGGCGGGCGGGTCCTGCGCGCCCGCACCCCGACCGGGGTGACACAGGAGATCTACGCACTGCTGGTCACCTACCAGATCCTGCGTCTGGCAATGGCCGACGCCACCGACACACGCCCCGGCACCGACCCCGACCGGGCCAGCTTCACCATCGCCCTGCACGCCGCCCGAGACCTGCTCGTCCAGGCCGCGGGCGTCATCGCCGACACCGTCATCGACCTCGTCGGCGCGATCGGCAGGCTGGTCCTGGCCAACCTTCTCCCCGACAGGCGCGTACGCCTCAACCCCCGCACAGTGAAACGGGCTATCTCCAAGTACAACGCCCGCGGCATCGTCGACCGGACCAGCTACAAAGCGACCATCAGCATCGACATCCTCGCCCTACCAACACCCTTGACAACCAAGCCCGACCACTAACTACACGGCTTTGGGGCTAGCCCAAGTCCGTGAATGGCCCATTGAGGGACTCGGAGTCCCTCAATGGGCCATTCACGGGTGGAGAAGTCCGGGCTTGATAAATACATGCCGGTCTGTATGTTTGTTGCCAGGCGGGGTGGCCGAAGGGAGCGCAGCGTGGCGGACAGGGTGTACGTCGTCGGCGTCGGGATGACGAAGTTCGAGAAACCGGGGCGGCGGGAGGGCTGGGACTACCCGCAGATGGCTCGCGAATCGGGCAGCAAGGCCCTCGAGGACGCCGGAATCGGCTACGACGCCGTCCAGCAGGCCTACGTCGGGTACGTCTACGGCGAGTCGACGTCCGGGCAGCGCGCGGTCTACGAGCTGGGCATGACCGGGATCCCGGTGGTGAACGTCAACAACAACTGCTCCACCGGCTCCACCGCGCTGTACCTGGCCGCGGAGGCGATCCGCGGCGGCCGCGCGGACTGCGTGCTGGCGCTGGGCTTCGAGAAGATGAAGCCTGGCTCGCTGGGGTCGACGTTCGACGACCGCGAGCAGCCCATGGGCAACCACATGCAGGCGCTCGCCGAGATCTCCGAGGTGCTGTTCCCGCCCGCGCCGTGGATGTTCGGCGCCGCCGGCCGTGAGCACATGAAGGCGTACGGCACCACCGCCGAGCACTTCGCGAAGATCGGCGAGAAGAACCACCGGCATTCGGTGAACAACCCGTACGCGCAGTTCCAGGACGTCTACTCGCTCGACGACATCCTCGCGTCGCGGATGATCTACGACCCGCTGACCAAGCTGCAGTGCTCACCGACGTCGGACGGCTCCGGCGCGGCGATCCTCGCAAGCGAAGCCTTCGTCGAGACGAACGGCCTGGCCGAGCGGGCCGTCGAGATCGTCGGGCAGGCCATGACCACCGACTTCCGCAGCACCTTCGACGGCAGTGCGAAGAACATCGTCGGCTACGACATGACCCGGCAGGCCGCTTTGAAGGTGTACGACCAGGCCGGGCTGGGTCCCGCCGATTTCCAGGTTGTCGAACTCCACGACTGCTTCTCCGCCAACGAACTCCTAACGTACGAAGCGCTCGGGCTCTGCGAAGAGGGCGAAGGCGGGAGCCTGGTTGATGGTGGGGACACCACCTATGGCGGCCGGTGGGTGGTCAACCCATCCGGCGGGCTGATTTCCAAGGGCCATCCGCTCGGCGCGACCGGGCTCGCCCAGTGCGCCGAACTGACCTGGCAGCTGCGCGGCGACGCGGACAAGCGGCAGGTCTCGGACGTGCAAGCCGCGCTGCAGCACAACATCGGACTCGGTGGCGCCGCCGTCGTCACCGCCTACCGGCGAGCTTAGGAGAACCATGGGCCAGATCACCGCGTCCGTCGAACTGCCCGCCACACCCGACAAGGTGTGGGCGGAGTTCTCGAACCCCAACAACTTCGAGAAGTGGCTGACCATCCACACCAAGTGGAAGGGTGACGTCCCCGCCGAGTTCGCGCAGGGCGCCCAGGTGTCCGAGGTCGTCACGATGCTCGGCATGGCGAACACGATCACCTGGACCGTCGACGTGTTCGACGCGCCTCGCAAGCTGGTCATCTCCGGGACCGGGATGGCCGGAGTGAAGATCCGGTTCTCGCTGTCGGTGGCGGCGGCCGGCTCGGGTTCGACTGCGAGCATCGAGGCGGAGTTCACCGGCCAGATGATCGTCGGCGCGCTCGGCAAGGCCGTCGAGAAGGACGGCAAGAAGAACCTCGACGAGTCCCTCGACAAGTTCAAGGCCCTGGTCGCATGAAGTTCGACGCCACCGGCCTGGACAAGTGGACTGAGCCGGTCTCTTTCGACGTCACGCGCGAGCGGCTCGCCGAATACGCGGCGGCGACCAACGACCCGATCCCGGCCCACCGTGCCGGTGACGTCGCGAGCCCGGTGTTCGCGATCGTGCCGGTGTTCCAGTCGCTGCTGGAACCGGCCCTGGAAGTCGTGCCGACGTCGCTGTTCGGCCGGGTGCTGCACGGCGAGCAGGACTTCCGGTTCCACCGCCCGATCCGGCCCGGTGATTCGTTGGTGTCGCGGGCCAAGATGACCGGCTTCGAGGGGCTGCCGAAGGGCACCCGCGCGACCGTCTACCTCGAATGCTCTTCGGGTGGCGAGCTGGTGAACGAGCAGTACGTGACGTTCTTCGTCCGCGGTTTCGACACCGGGGAGAAGCAGGGGTCGCTGGGGCCTTCGCATCGCTTCGACGACGAGCTGCGTTCGTCGTCTCCGGTGGCGAAGGTCAGCCAGCACATCGACGACGACCAGACGTTCCGTTACGGCCCGGCCGCCGGCGACCCGATGCCGATCCACCTCGACGAAGAAGTCGCGAAGGAGGCCGGGCTGCCGGGGATCATCGCGCACGGGCTCTGCACCATGGCGTTCACGTCGTGGGCGCTGCTCACCGAGGTCGCCGGGTCCGATGTGGACAGACTGCGGCGGCTCGCCGTGCGGTTCGCCTCACCGGTGCGGCCTGGCCAGGACCTGTCGACGTCGATCTGGTCGGCGGGTTCCGGTGCCTTTGCCTTCGAGACCACCGTAGGAGACCAGGTCGTCGTCAAGGACGGCCTCGCCGAGATCGGAGACAGCTGATGGGAGCACTCGACGGGCGCGTCGCGCTCATCACCGGCGCGGGCCGCGGGATCGGGCGGGAGCACGCGCTGCTGTTCGCCCGCGAGGGCGCGCGTGTGATCGTCAACGACCTCGGCGGCGGCAACGACGGCAGTGGCGCGGATACCGGACCGGCGTCTTCGGTGGTTTCGGAGATCCGTGCTGCGGGCGGCGAGGCCATCGCCAACACGTCGAGCGTGACGTCCTGGCAGGGCGCGTCGGAGCTGGTCGACCAGGCGGTCGCGGAGTTCGGGCGGCTCGACGTCGTGGTCAACAACGCGGGCATCCTGCGGGACGCGTTTGTCGCCGGGATCACCGAGCAGCAGTGGGACGACGTCATCGCGGTGCACCTCAAGGGGCACGCGGCGGTGCTGCACCACGCCGCGGCGTACTGGAAGTCGGCGTCGAAGGCGGGTACGCCGGTCGCGGCGTCGGTGGTCAACACGGCGTCGGCGTCCGGGGTGACACTGCCGAACGCCGGCCAGGTCAACTACGGCGCGGCGAAGGCGGGCATCGCGGCGATGACGCTGGTGGCGGCGGCCGAGCTGGAGCGCTACGGCGTGCGCGTCAACGCCATCGCGCCGATCGCGCGCACGCGGCTGACGCTGGCGACACCGGGCATGGGCGCGATCTTCGCGGCACCGGTTTCCGAGGGCGAGTTCGACGCATTCTCGCCGGCGAACATCTCGCCGTTGGTGGCTTATCTGGCTTCCGAGAAGTGCGCTTTGACGGGGAAGGTCTTCGCCGTGCAGGGCGGCGCGATCTCGGAACTGGCGGGCTGGCACGACGTCAAGGTCATCGAGACCGAAGGCCCGTGGGCGATCGACGACATCGCCGCGAGGCTGCCATGATCGAGTGGTCCGAGACGGATCTGCTGGTCCGCGACTCGATCCGCGAGTTCATCGAGAAGGAGATCCGTCCACATCTGGACGCCCTGGAGAGCGGCGAGCTGCCGCCGTACGACATCATCCGGAAGCTGTTCAAGGCATTCGGTTTGGATGTCTTGGCGGCGGAAGCGGTCTCTCGCGTCTTGTCTCCTTCTGGCTCTTCTTCGTCGTCCTTGGGCGGCCAGGAGACGCTGGCGCTGATCGCGATCAGCGAGCTGGCCGGGGTGAGCCTGGGAATCGTGGCTTCGATGGGCGTGTCGCTGGGTCTGACGGCCGCGACGATCCTGTCGAAGGGCTCGTCGTCGCAGAAGGAACGCTGGCTGCCGGGCTTGGCGACGTTCGAGAAGATCGGCGCGTGGGCGATCACCGAGCCGGACTCGGGTTCGGACGCGTTCGGCGGCATGCAGACGACGGTCCGCCGCGACGGCGACGAGTACGTGCTGAACGGCCAGAAGACGTTCATCACGAACGGCCCGCACGCGGACGTCGTGGTGGTGTACGCGAAGCTGGACGACGGGTCTCCGCCGCGCGATCGGCCCGTGCTTACCTTCGTGCTGGACCGCGGCATGCCGGGCTTCGTGCAGGGCAAGTCGTTCAAGAAGATGGGCATGATGTCGTCCCCGACGGGCGAGCTGTTCTTTTCCGACGTTCGATTGGGTGCAGACCGGCTGCTGTCTTCGTCGGGTTCCGAGAGCGCGCGGGAGAGCTTCGCGGCCGAGCGTGTCGGCGTGGCGGCGTTGTCGCTCGGGATCATCAACGAATGCCAGCGGCTGTGCATCTCGTACGCCAAGTCGCGGAAGTTGTGGGGCCAGGAGATCGGCCGTTTCCAGCTGATCCAGCTGAAGCTGGCGAAGATGGAGGTCGCGCGGCTGAACGTCCAGAACATGGTGTTCCAGACGGTGGCCAAGCTGCGGGCGGGGAAGCGTCCCTCGCTGGCGGAGGCATCGGCGATGAAGCTGTATTCGTCGGAAGCCGCGACGGAGGTCGCGATGGAGGCGGTCCAGCTGTTCGGCGGGAACGGGTACATGGCGGAGTACCGCGTGGAACAGCTGGCCCGGGACGCGAAGTCGCTGATGATCTACGCGGGAAGCAACGAGATCCAGGTGACCCACATCGCCAAGGCCCTGCTGGCCTGACCGGGTCCCATGCGCCCCAATGTGGCGTTCGGTGCGTTGGACGCACCCAACGCCACATTGGGGCGTTTGAGTCAGTCTCGTTCGATGAGGTGACCCACCACGTCCGGGCCGGGGTGCGCGTGCCCCGACCCGTCACGGCGAACGTCGATCTCCGGCAGCTCCACCGGATCCCCGTTGCGGGCCGAACCCGCAGGACGCGGGCCGATCCAGGCCACCCGCAGCGCCGTCTCGCCCTTGAGGAAACGCTGCGCCCGGACCCCGCCCGTGGCTCGGCCCTTCGCCGGGTACTCGCTGAACGGGGTCACCTTCACGCTCACGCCCGTCGCCGTGATCACCATCGGCTCGCCGTGCTCGTCGTCGTCCGTGCGGACCGCTGCGAAGAACACCGCCGATGCGTCGCCGGTCAAGTTGATGCCGGCCATGCCGCCGCCCTTCAACCCCTGGGGGCGGACCAGCGACGCCGCGTACTTCAGCAGCGACGCCTCCGACGTCACGAACGCCAGCGTCTCCGAGCCGTCCGTCAACCACGTCGCGCCGACTACCTCGTCGCCGTCCTTCAACGAGATCACTTCGAACTCGTCCGAGCGGACCGGCCACTCCGGCGAACACACCTTCACGACGCCCGCGCGAGTGCCCAGCGCCAGGCCCGGTGAGCCCGCCGCCTGCTCACCCAGCGGCGCGATGCCGACGACCGTCTCGCCCTTCTCCAACGGGATCAACTCGCGAGCCGCCATGCCGCCGCGCAGTGAGACCGTGCCCGCCTGCTCCGGGAGCACCGGCAACGGCAGCACGTCCGTCTTGAACGCCCGGCCGCGGCTCGTCACCAGCAGCACCTGGCCACGCGCGGTCGTGTGCACCACCGCCGACACCGCGTCGTGCTTCACGCGGCCGTTGCGGCGGCGCGTCTCCGTCGACTCCTCCGACTCCGCCGCCGTGCGCGCGACCAGCCCGGTCGCCGACAGGATCACCTGGCACGGGTCGTCCTCGACCTCCAGGGGCCCGGACGGCTTCGACGCGGCCAGGACCTCCTTCAGATCGCCGTCGATCAGCGCGGTGCGGCGCTCGGTCGGGAAGTCCTTCGCGATCTTCGCCAGCTCCGACGAGACGAGCTTCTTCAGCACCGACTCGTCGTCGAGGATCTTGGTCAGCTCCGCGATCTCCTCGCGCAGCCGCTCCTGCTCCGACTCCAGCTCGAGCCGGTCGTACTTGGTGAGCCGGCGCAGCGGGGTATCGAGGATGTAGGTCGCCTGGATCTCCGACAGCTTGAAGCGCGTCATCAAGCCGTCCTTGGCGGCCTGCGCGTTGTCGCTCTCGCGGATGAGCTTGATCACCTTGTCGATGTTCAGCAGGGCGATTAGCAGGCCGTCGACCAGATGCAGCCGCTCTTCACGCTTGCGGCGCCGGTACTTCGTGCGCCGTGTGACGACCTCGTAGCGGTGCCGCAGGAAGACTTCCAGCAGCTCCTTGAGCCCGAGCGTCTGCGGCTGGCCGTCGACGAGGACCAGGTTGTTGATGCCGAACGACTGCTCCAGCGGCGTCAGCCGGTAGAGGTCGGCCAGCAGAGCCTGCGGGTTGACGCCGACCTTGCACTCGATGACCAGCCGCGTGCCGTTCTCGCGGTCGGTGAGGTCCTTGACGTCGGCGATGCCGGTGAGCCGCTTGGACTTGTTGACTTCGTCGGTGATCTTCTCGATCACCTTCTCCGGGCCGACGCCGTAGGGCAGCTCGGTGACGGTGATCGCCTGCCGCCCGCGGCTGCCTTCGAGCGGCCCGGTCTCGACGTTCGCGCGCATCCGGACGACCCCGCGGCCGGTCTCGTACGCGCGGCGCACCTCGTCCAGGCCCAGCAGCTTGCCACCGGTGGGCAGGTCGGGGCCGGGGATGAACTCCATCAGCTTGTCGAGCGTCGCGGTGGGGTGCGTGATCAGCCACCGCGCCGCGGCGACGACCTCGCCGAGGTTGTGCGGGATCATGTTGGTCGCCATCCCGACCGCGATCCCGGACGTGCCGTTGACCAGCAGGTTCGGGAACGCCGCGGGCAGCACGGACGGCTCCTCGAGCGAACCGTCGTAGTTCGGCCGGAAGTCGACGGTGTCCTCGCCGAGCTCGCCGACGAGCTGCATCGCCTCGGGCGACATCCGCGCTTCGGTGTACCGCGAGGCGGCCGGGCCGTCGTCGGGCGAGCCGAAGTTGCCGTGGCCGTCGATCAGCGGGACGTT